>Ga0307507_10002510_pt1 | contig 38290 bp, 8 predicted proteins | sample 7_EM_MG_FD_207223 | JGI IMG/M metagenome (GOLD analysis project Ga0307507, IMG submission 207223) | Populus trichocarpa ectomycorrhiza microbial communities from riparian zone in the Pacific Northwest, United States - 7_EM | ecosystem: Host-associated > Plants > Roots > Unclassified | place...
TTTATAGTATTAATACTTAGCCTAGACATTAGTGGCGCCTATAATAATATACCCTATAAGCGCCTCCTATATATCCTTAGGGCAAAGGGCTTCCTAGAATAGATTATATAATTTATTTAAGGGTTTATAGGCCAGAAAGAGATATTACTGGTCTTTAGTAGATACCAGAGCCCCCCTATTATAGTTATAATAGATATACTATAAGGATTACCTCTTTTGCCTATACTCTTTCTTTTCTTTGTAAGCAACTTACTTAACACCTTTAAGGAAGGGGCGATCTAGGGAATAGGCTTTGTTAATAATATAAACCTAATTATATATAGGCTAACAGCCACAGAGAACTGTAGAACACTAGAGAAAGCCTATAATACCTATATAGAATGGGCAAGACAATATAGAGTTTAATTCTTACCAGAGAAATACTAGCTAATCCATTTTATAAAAAAACGCAACTAATTTACAGATCTTTAGTATATAATCCATATCTAAGGCTTTGGGGGTTAACCAGTTTAGGGCCTAAGGGTATTAGGAGTATAGGTAGACAGTAAGCTCTAGTAGAGCGTATATGTGGTATAAGCGGCCCGTAAGGGCTAAGTATAGTATATTACATTATCCAGGATTGTTAATTCTATATAGGGTCTATACTTTTAGAGGTTACGCTTATTATACATAGCAGTTATCTAGCTAACTATAACATATAGATCCAGTGTTTAGGCTATTAGAGAAACTAAAAAGGGCCCCTCTAAATTACTCCTTAAACCACTCTAAAAGGTCTAAATAGCCTACCTCTGGAGTATAATAGGCGGGTATAAGCAAACAGCTATAGCACTACTTAAGAAGGAAGCTAATATTCCCCCCTTATAACTATATATTAAAGCCGCTGTAATATAAAGGGCGTAAAGTAAATGTAACTCTAATATTATAAAGTATATTAAGACACGCCTAAATAAACTATGGAGGGACCTTAGGGCGCCTTATAGGAGAACAAACCAACAACCCCAAAGTAGGGAAGAGATATTGGAGAAATAGGTAAAAAAAGCAGAAGAAGAATGGTGCTGCGTTAAGGCCCAGGCCTATATAGAGGAGGAAGGGAGACATATAAGAGGCTAGTAAAGATAATAGCAAGAAAGAGAAAGGAGCTAAAGTAGAGTATAAAAGAATGCCAGGAAACCATCTTTTATAATATAATACTGGTTAGACCAATGCTGGAGAGGTATATAGGAGTTAAAGGTATAGAGGCTAACTTAGGCAAGAGAAACCCAAGCTGTGGCATAGTTAATGCTATAGGGGGTAAACACTTAAGAGCTCTAAGAAGGCCTAACAAAGGTAGAAAATATAATAGCAACACTCTTAAGAATAGGGATAATAGGACTAAAAGATTGGCTCTACTAGGTAGGTGTCCTAGTAGGCAGCCTAAGATGTAAATGTGGCTGGCTAAGACAGACACTAAAACACGTAATACTGTTATGCCCCCTATATACCAACCGAGAAGCTATACTCTTAGTAGCTGACACAGAGAACTATAACATACTACTCTTAACATAAAAAGGTCTTAAGGCGGTTACCTAGTGGCTTATTAGCCAAAATATACTAGACCAGTTTTGGGTTGTAAAGGAAATAGTAATAGAAGGCAAAGGGGCGAGCAATAGGCGCCCCCTAATAACTCTACAGTAGTAGAGCAAAGTTTACAATACTAGCGCGTCCGTAGGCTTATTACGGCAGCAGTGGTTCCTAAGGAGGTCAAAAAGTAAGGTAGTAGAGCACTATAGGTAACTTATAGGCGCCTTATAAGCAAGTCCTAAAAGGTAGGGAGACGGATCACGGGGTTTTCTTAAAAGAGTTTTCTCCCTATATATATATAAGGAGTAGTTTGTGTGGGCCCAATAGGGATCCGAATTGGACGTTAAGCAATGAATAATAATAGGAAGGTATTAGACATACTTTAAAAACCTATTAATAAGTACTAGAACCAAATTGTATATTTATTCTTACCTATCTTTTAAGGGTGGGAGATCCGTAATAAAGTCTATAGCATAATATTACTATAGCTTACTAGTGGGGGGAACTGATTTAAGTAAACCCCATAGCTTATGCCTTTGGATTTTATATACTTAACACTTCTTGTAGTAACTAATATACTCCTTTGCTTCCTACTTAAGCTTTAGCCAGTAGTATTTATATTAAAGTAATTCCACTATCTTAACTTAACTATAGTGGCCGCCTAGAGGATTATTATAATTCTTTATAAAGATCTTCTATTGTAGATTTACTTTTTATAGCACCCAAACCTTACTATTTCTACGCAGTAGGCCTATTAGGTCTAGTTCCTAATTTTAGTACCTTTTAGCTTCCTTTCTATTATATTTCTGGTCTACTTCTATATTAAAGATGGTATAGAAGGCGTCCCTCTATTATACCTTATAAATAAGATCCGTTAACCTTTTAGATAGTTCCTAGGTAAAAGCTGTTTTGCCTTATACTGCTCTAAGAATAAGACTAGATGGTACTATAGATCTTATAACTTCTTAGTACGCGTACATTAGGAAGGCTGCTATAAGGTTAAAGTTCTTTAGTTATTATAGGGCTCTAGGTTCCAATTGCTCTATAGCTTTACTTTTAGTTTAAGGGGATAGCTTAGCAATTAAGGGTAGTATATTACTAGGTTCTAAACTTATATTAGGGACGTTCTATTTAGGTATTTTTGGACCCTTATTGGTAACGGACTAGGTACTAGCCGGAATATTAGTGGAGACTAATGGGGTTTACACCACCTAAAACTTGGTGCGTAAAGCTATAGGTACTTAAGCATCCTATACCTGGAGCTTATTCTATAATATAGGGAGTAAGATATCTATTATCTGTTTTCCTTCTCCTGTTTTAAAGCCTTTAGTATAGTCTGGCCGTTATAACGGTCTGTTAGTAGGGTTATTTTCCCCTAGCTTATATTTAATCTTAAAGTTAAATTATATAAGCTCCTCTGCCTATCTGGCTTATTAAGGTATAAGCTCCTTTATAGTTATAAAGTAGCATAGATTATAATAATCTAAGAGTATATAAGTAGTATGGCTCGCGTACTTAAGGTGGTATCGCCACTGTTTAAAGTAGTTGACTATAGCAAGTAGTTCCTTATCGTGGGTATAATACCTAACTTTAGGTCCCTAGAATTTTCTGCTATAGAATACTACTGGTTTTTAGTAGAGCTAGGTAGCGTCTAGATACCTATTAGGTTGCAGTAAAATACCAGTAAGGGTAAAATTTAATACATTAGTAACCATTATTAGTGGCTAATCTAGGTTAAAATGCCGCAATAGTAGAGCTTCTGTAAACTTTGTGTGTAGTTCCTAAAAGGCTTCCTAGACCTTTCCAGGCCATGTCTATGGTTTATACCATTTAGTTAGTCCCTTCTTAGTTTTCTTTCTTCCTACCTTTAAGCTTTTGCTTCTTAGGCTGGGTCTTAGGAAGCTTTAGCAACGTAGTTAAATAGGTATTAGGTAACGTCTAAGTAGTCATAAATAAAGCGCCTATAGAAATTGGCAAAGCCTAGGAATACTTAAACATCCTAGTAGCTCTCTAGCTTTGGCTACTCTTAGATTGTCTGCACTTATACTAGGTCTATAACTATACCTATAGGCGTTATAATGTAACCTAGGAACTTAACCTACTTGGTGTTAAAGACATACTTTAACGCCTTGGTATAGAGGCCCTAATTATCTAAGCGTTCTAGCACTTCGCGGATGTGTTGCTTATACTAATCCCCATCTTCTAAGTAGATTAGAATGTTATCTAGGTAGATAATATATATATAGTTAACTAGTCCCCCTAAGGCTCTATAAATATATAATTGAAATGTTGTAGGCGTATTAGCTAGCCTAAAAGGCATTACCATATACTTAAAGTAGCCGTATTGGGTTTTAAAAGCGGTCTTCTACTTATCCCCTTCTTTAATACGGAGCCTATAATAGGCGTCTTATAGGTTCAGCTTTATAAAGATCTTTACCCTAAATAGTTAATCCAGTATTTTACTAACTAGTGGTAGTGGGTAACGGTTCTTAATTATAATCTTATTAAGACCGCGATAGTCTACGCATAGCCTTATAGTCCTATCTGGTTTTAGAATAAAGAGGATTGGCACGCCTACCGGTAACTTACTAGGCTATATCCATCCCTTTTCTAGTAAGCCGTTAAGGTACTCCTATGGGATCTTAAGCTCTTTATAAGAGAGGTTATAAATAGGAAGGTTTAGCAATTATTTACCTTCTTCTAGATTAATTATATAATTGTATTCTAAGTTCCGCTAAAGGACTTTTACTTACCTGCCCAAAAATACCCTTAGTAAGTCCCTTAGGCCTACTAGGATATTTAACAAATTAGGGTTGTGTTTGTCCTCCGCGTTATTATTGGGTAGGTCCTAGAGGTCCCTTAGGACGCTTATAGGCAGCGTCGCGCGCTATAGTAGCTATTTATACATAGTTGCCACTATATATTAGACAGTTTTATGTAGTAGCTAGTAGAGGGTAGGGAACTCTTTAACATAGCGTTTAAGGTATTATAGTATACTCTCTGCGTATTACTTAAGCTAGAGTAACCCATAGCAGTGGAAGTATCTTATAGAATCTTTAAGATCGCCACCTTCCTATAGTATCTCCACGACCTGTCTAGCAGTTCCCTATAGGGTATCTATTATAGAAGGGTTATCGCCTATACTGGGCTCTATACCCATCTTGCTATAGAACAGGGGTTAGATCTGATACTCCTTTAGGTATAAGGCATATACTATTTCTCCTAGAGCTATATCTTCTAGGATATCTTTTAAGCTTATTAGTAAAATACGCCCTTCTAATTCTTTATTATTCTACTATTTAAAGGCTTCTGTCTTAAAGCGTATCTTAAAATCTACTTCCGCAAGCTAAGAATATCTAAGAATAAGGTTATAGCCTATAAAGTTAGCCACCTAAAAGGGTTGCGGGCCAACCACCTTAGTACGGTTATATATATCAGCCACTAACACTATAAGCTTATAGGCACTATATAGTTTAATCTAATACTTATCTAGGAATCCTATAATAGGTTTCTACTACTTTAGCAATAGAATAAGCTTATACTCTTTTACCAAATCATATTATATAAGATTAATTTCGGCGCCGCTATTATATAGTGCTTAGAACTAATGTACCTCGCCTATAGGGAGTACCATTTCTAGCTTAACAGCAATACAGAGAGTCTTTCCTTCCATATCTTACCCTAGTTATAGCTAGGAGAGGTCCGCGACTAGGGCTTTTCTTTTTTTAAATTATTAGTGCGGTTATTACCCTACTTATTTTTCCAATTAGGTTTGCCTCCGGAGAAGTTTTCTCTTAACTTTTTAGAGTGTTCCTATAAGGGTGCCAGATAGGTGTTAGGTTAGCCCTAAAAGTCTTTCCCATTACTTAAGGTCCCTAACTTTAACCCTTCTAGATTTCTCTTTAAGAACGGCTTCTTTAAAGTTTAGGTCTACCCTATATTGCTACTAAAGTGCTCGCGTTTCTAGTTACCCCCTAGCTTCTTACCAAAAGAGGTCTGGTTCCTTACCGCATCCTTAGTATTTAGAACCGCTCGTTTAAAATCCATATATATAGTAATCCGCAATAGGGCTCCCACACGCTTTATTTTATTATAAATTACTAGCTTAATTCTAGCCTAGATAAATCCAATTTTCTTCTTTTTATAGATACTACCGTCCTTATTTTTAAAGGGCTCTAGATCTATTAGTTAAGTATAAGTTTCTATAAAGTTTATAAACTGGCGGAAATCATGGCGGTTAAGCTATATCCTATTCCAGAATAGTTCTGCGTAATTGTATTATACAATATGCGGATCTTAAGTCCACTTCTTTAGAAAGGTTTATAGCTGCGGCTATATAGTAATTTACTCTTTATTAAGCTAATTTAGTACAATCTAGTTTAGGGATTAATCTTTAATCTTGCTAATAATCTAACAGGTACGCTTTTTGGTATTATCTTATATTATTAGCATCTTAAAGAAGTTATCTATTTCACAAACCTAATTATCTAACTATTGGGCGTTAGGTCTCTGGCGGAGTTCTAAACTACTAAAGGCCTTAGCCAGTCAGTCTATATCCTTTTTCCGTTCACTGCGTAGATACCTCTCTAAGTCTTCTACACCTCCTTAGGTAGGTACTAGGTATTCCCTAAAAGGCCCTTAGCCTTAGCCAGGTTATAAAAGATTTTGTCTAGCTTAAATTAAGCTCTGCTAGATCTATACCTACCCCTAGAGGTTTCTAATATATTTATTAGTAGCTCCTTCCTATATAGCTTCTAAGAGCCTTACGGCAGCTTCCTAATATCTTCCTTAAAGAAAATTAGTATAGGGCTCTTAACTTTCTAACCTTAGGCCTAGGGAAGCTCCGGCTATAGAGGTAGTGTTAGTACTAGTAGCTAATATAGGTTTCCCTACGAGGCTTAAGTCTTAAGTTAGTAGTTAAATTGGATTACCTAAAGGGGTAGGCCTACTTAGCTTATAAGCAGTCTATGCGCCACCACTATGCCAATTGTGGGTTAGTAGTCTTCTGGGAGGGTTCCGGTTAGGTCCCTAATTAGGCGTATTAGTATATTCCTCTAGCATTTCTAGTTTAGGGAAAGATTTTAGGGTTATATCTAGCGCTTAATCTTCCAATTAGCTTAAGTAGGGCTAGAGGGGTTCCGGCTGCTTTCTAGCAGTGTTATAACCATTATAAAGGGTGTTTATGTTTTCCTCAGCGTTTCTAGTAACCATAGGTATGTGAGAGTCTTCGAGCTCTTAGTGCATCTAGGTGTTGGGGCTCATTTAGCTATCTTGCCTAGAGGTTTATATTATTGCAATCTCTTGCTATTAGAGGGACCTTCCTACCTTAGCGCAACAGCTGTCCATAAGGTATTCGTGGAGTTTCCATTTAGGTTGTTGCGAGATTTTAAGGGAGAATAGTAGATATAAATAAAAGATATAAATAAACAATCTGGTCCTTAAAGCCAGCTACCCTTCTAGATAGAGTAGGAAGGATTTAAATATAAGGGGACTTTGTAGACAGGGGGCTATAAGGACACAATTATGGAATAGAATAGATTAGTAAGAGAGACAAATCCTTAAGGAGGTAAGGCCTCTAGGATTATGGAGACTATATACTACGGGCACATGCCTCTGGCACGTAACCGGCGACCATCTAAGGGGCGTCCGGAGGTTGTCCTAAAGGCAACCTAAGGTGTCCGCAATAATATCCCTTACACTTATAGTATCTCTTTAGTACGTAACTTAAGCTTTATTTAGTCTCTTTATATATTACTCCAACTTAGTACCATACTATCTTAGTTTACTATTATATCTTACGTTATTAAGTATCCTTAATATTGACCTATCCTATAACCTAATTAATCTTTAGATTATATTTTTGTAACTAAGGCATTCCTGGTATTGCCTTGTCCTTTCCCAATGGTAAAATATTAAAAGATATCTTAATTGGTCTTCCTTTAATAGTTAACTAAATAGGTCCTATTTTAAGATTAATAATACCTCCTCTATAGGCTATTGGGTCTCCTAAAATTATTATTAAGAGGTATAAGTATTCTTTTTGTTTATATAGTAATCCCATTCTTTTAACTGTGGCTAGTAATATATAGTTCCTTATTACTCCACTATTCACTAATACTTTAACCCTTTAATTTTATTAACTAACTCTTAAATTTAGGTATCGTTCTATAACTCCCTTAAGGGTCTAAGGGTCTACTACTGGCTCCCTCTAATCCTATGGGCCTCCACTTTTCCTAACTATTAACTATTAGACTTAGACTATACTTAGTCCTTCTGTGGCTAATACTTAGTTTATTTCTTATCCTTAATATACCATAGATAAGTATTTTTTAGGCACTCCTACTACTGTTATCCGTCTAGGTATGCTTCCGTAAGGAACCTTCCTAGTTAAAGTATTAAGTCCCCTAGCTCCTAAACTTCTACTAAATGCCAGCTATATATATACTTGGCGTTCCTATACTATCTTTTATCCGTTATCTAATATATTCTTAATAGATACTTGCGGTATTTATCCTTAGGTGTCCTATATATATTACACATATTATCTATATATGTAATCTATGCCAATATATAATACGCTAGGTGCTCTAGGTTAACTTATAGCTTATTTTTACTCTTAAGTTTAAACCTATTTTATACTAATCTAAACGTTACTATATTATTTGCTAGTACTAATATCTATATTATCTCTCTCTAGTCTATAGCTTATTCCTTAAGATTCTTTAACATTATAATTAATGCTCCTTTAATATAACTTATCTATTTTTCTAATATAGCTTAATCCGGTATAGCTTTTTTATTTAACTATATATAAAAGTCTTCCTATTTATTATTTCCTTACTAGTATAGCTCTATAAGTATATACAATCTATCTGTAAGGAAGTATCTCTTTATTACTATATTATTGCAACCTTTAGTGTATTGTTCTACAAACCTAGTTGGAATCCCTAGCTCTTCTTCTTATTTTAGGTTACTTAGCTACTTAGCTCTTAGTGTTCCTATTCTTAGCCTATTTATAACTTTCCATATAAATGCTCTATCCCTTATACATCCTAGTATAGCTAATTTCTAATCTAGCTTCTATTCTTGCTATGCAATAATTTATTACCTAAACTTATCCATACTTTCTTATGGTTTTCTTCTTCTAAAGGGATCCTTAAAGTCGTTCTACTCCTTAATTACTATTTTAACCTTTTAACCTTTAGGCTAAACACTACATTCCCCTAAAACTGCTATAGACCTTATTTATTCTTTAAAATTTTAGCTTCCTAGAAATTGTTGTCCCGTACTTATTTATATGTCTTTAAACTAAGCCTCTACCTTGTCCTATTGGTTTTCGTCCGTTAGGGGTTCTTAGGTATATCTTATCTTGTCTTAAGAGTCTTAAGCATCTCCTATTTTATCTTAAGAATCTTAAGCCTATAGCCTCTTACCTTTATTAAGTGGTAAGCTAGTATTAGCAGTTATCTACTTGCTTAATTATCTTTAGATATTACTCCTTCTGTCTTATAAAGTAATAGATACCGTATCTAACAGTATTATAATACCTATTACTAAACCGCGTTCTATAGTGGTCTTAGTCTCTACTTCTATTATATTATTAAGGTTTAAGCGCCCCTAGCTAGCCTCTTTTTCTTCCTTATTGCTATTAATTAATAAGTACTCTAACTATATTGTTATTGTTACTAATCTTTATCCGTATATTACTATAATATCTTAATCTAGCTTATAGAGTTAGTCCTATTCTTTATCTAACTCTTTAGTTCCTTTAAGTTCTTATAACTCTAGCTCCTATAGCTAATAGCTTGCGCTATACTTAGTGTCCTTATAAATTTAGTATATGTTATTATAACAAAACGCGAAGTGTCTAATTAAACACTCCTTAGTCCCGCGTAATACACCTATATCTATATTATTATACTCTAACAACCTTATACCTTTTACTATATAGTTATCCTAACTACCTCTACAGTCTTTAGTAAAACAACCTTATTTTCCGCAATTTATATAAGCTCCTCTTTTAAACTATTCTTTTTATTATAGAGTCCGCCTAAACATCTTCTGCTACTAAGATCCTTAGTTTAGCCTCTACTCCTTAGTTCTATAATTACTTAATCCTTAACCTCTAGGTTTCTATAGTTTTTTACTCTATCTCTTAGATTCTTTAGTACTGCTTAAGTCTATTAGCTCTAGTCCGCCATTCTATAGTTTATAACTCTGTATTTATTACTGTATACTCTATACTTTATATAACTATAGAACTCTATCTTACCCTTTCTTAGCTTATTCCCTCTAATAAATTTTATTATTAATCTTTATAGACTAATCTATTAACTCCCTTAGAGTTTCCGCATCTTCTATTAGGATAATTATATCTTAGACTTTAGCCTTAAGTCCCTATTTATACTATGCTATAAGCGCCTTATTATTCTACTTAACCTATATTATAAGTATTTAAAACTATGTTATATACTTAATTGCTAAAGTATATTATACTAGGTTTTAAAGCTTTTATTCCGCTATAGTTATTGCCTTTAGGTTACTAAATATCTATATTAACCTTTCCATAAACCCGTTCTAGTTAGTAAACATATACCATACTTCTTAGTTAGTGGTTGTTATTTTATTTATTTAGATTTTAGTAAGGTAAGATTTAAACCACTTAAGTGCTTTTTCTATTAAGAACAATCCTGCGTATAATACTTAGTCTATAGGTATTGCCAACTTTACTCCCTCTTATATAACTTTAAAGTGCACTTGCATAAGGAATTCTTTAAGCTTTAACCTTTCCTCTAAGAATTGTTTAATAGATAGTAACTTAACCTTAGCTACTCTAATTCCATTAAGTCTTTTTTTAAGTATTTAGTTATGTTGGTATGCTTTAACACAGTGCAATAGACGTAATATACGTGCAGTGCGGTGTGTAGTTGGATTCTTGTCGTTCTATCTACGCGTCTTGATGATATATATGCGCGTCGCGTAGATCACGTGCTTTACGCACGTGATATACGAAACGAATATCTACCGACACTGGAGCAACTCTAAAGGAAACCAAATCGTACTATTCCCGTTATTCGTAGCGTATACGCAATAGCTGGCTCTTCCGTCTATAGTATATAGTAGCTTCTCCTTCAATCCTATCCTAGTTATATAACGCTTATAACGGCTTATATAAATGCCTTTAAACCGGAGCTTATGGATTGATAAACTATATAATAAAGTTAAGACGTTGCGTAAGGAAAGAAGGTAAAAGAACAGGAAGAAAGGGTAGTAGTCCTAGCAGAACTTGGCAGGATTTAGTGGACTTGGTAGAATATGGCAGAATGCCGCAGATTGCCGTTAGATTGCTATTAGATTACTATAGATTGCCATTAGATTACCATCTTGCGGTTAGTCTCTAATTGCTAAGTTAATAGAACCAGGTGGACGTGTATAAGGTATTACAGGGGTATCCCGTAACAATTGCTATTTAATAAAGATACTAAGCTAAGGAGAAGAAGGAGAAGAAGGAAAAAAAGAAGAATTGTTAGGGGTAGTAGGTGGACATGTCGCGAGGGCCGCTAAGGCGCTAGTAGTAAGCGAGCTAATGGCGATTTTCTATCCCGGGGATAGAAAATCCTAATTGGCTGGTTAAATTCAGGGTCCGTAGAATATGGCGCCATTACAACACCACGCCAAATCTTAGTTTATTTGTTTAACCTACTCTATAGCCTGCAGTTCTAAGTAATTGGTATTAATTAACTTCTTAAGAGCCGTAGATGCCTTGCTCTTAGTTATTAAGTTAGTAGGGTTGCTATTACTATCAATCCACTTAACTTCCGTAATTTCTCTACACTTATATAACTGATAAAGACATATAACGTCTATTATAAGGCGTTTCTCTTGTATAGTGCCTAGTTTAATAAGGCATTTGTAGAGTAATTTTGAGTCGGTGTAAAGTATAAGTGGAAGTTTAATCTGTAGGAGTTATTTAATGGTTAACTTAATTGCGGCGTCGATGTTAAATCTATAGGCCATTGCGTAGAGTTCTGAAGCTAGTACGCTTCTTGTAACTTTCTTGTATTTAATTAACAACCAGTAGATAATATTAGCCTTATATAACGCGTCCTCTAATACCAGTATATATCCTATTTGTGATAAGAGGTCCTTGTTATTAGTAAATAAGGCATTAGTAAAAGCAAGTAGGCGTAATATATTAATGTCCAATTTAATAAATATAAGGCCTCTTATTAGATTGTCAATCTACAATTATAGTTATTTGTTAAGTGCTATAATATCTTCCTTCTTAGGGTTAATCACCTAGGCAGTAAAGGAGAGATTAAAGGAAGTTTCTAGTTAATATATAGAGGCAATATACGCACCTTTTACGCGTTGCGCAACGTATTATTCCTTTATAGTTAGTGCATTACGGACAATGCCTCTTAAGCTTATAGTTGTAGCTATTTTGCTAAAGTGGACCATATTTAGGTTCTTGCACTAATATTCCTAGGTTATTATAATATTGCCTTCCTAAGAGAGTTAAATAATGCATCCGTTAAATTTAAGTAACTGCTCAACCGTAAGTTGCTCGCGCTCTTTTGCGAGAAATTAAGCCTTTTCCAGATGTTGTTGCTCCGCATCCGCAAAGGTGGTATTGGCCAGAAATAGAGTGTCGTCAGTTTGAAGGCCAACAATGCTAAAGTAGTTAGGAGTGTTGCTCTATAAGAGGCAAGGGTTGTACGTTAATAGGTTTATATCCAACTCCTTAATATAATAGTTATAGTAGGCTGTAAACTAGTAATTACCTACTTTTAGAACACCGTATAAAGGTTTAATTACCTTTAGGATTAAGTTCTTTCTAATACCTAGTTGGCTTCCCAACTCGTAAGGTGGTCGGATATAGAAGTCTTAATTTAGCTTTATAAGAGACTGGACATACGCCTAGGAGATATCTCGTAGGTATAACTGTATACTATTGCCTTATAGTATCGCTGCGATGCATAGAATAAGGCGTTGGCTGACTCGTTAAATAGTAGGTAACTAGGTTAGTATAATACCCTTTTTAAGATCATTATACGCTTAGACGACAAGTCTCAATTTCTTAAAGGCTTTGTTAGTACTGGGGTTTTTAATCTTATCTATAAATTATAAGTTAAAGTCTTTAACTCCTACAGGTACGTCCTAAGGGTTAATTATCTTAAATATACCCTTTTTAATCAGTCCTGTAATTTCCTTTTAATGGGACGTTTTAAACTGCTTATAGTTACTATCCTCTTGCAAGAATATAGCGATGTTAGCAGTATTAATATAAAGGGGATACTTGCGGGGTCTTCCTCTTCCTTAGCAAGGTGGTTGTGCTTCTCTAGTTTCAGTAAGGGACGGTTTCTGTATAGAGGCAGTTTCTGTAGACGGTTCGTATATACGGACAGTTTCGTCAACTTAGGTGCTGTCAACTTAAATATCTTCAACTTAAATATTTCTGGGGTCTATTAAGTACGGTTTAACAGTAGTGCTGCGGAACTTTATAGGGCCGCTAGGTAGGTTAACAGCACACGTTTCTCCTTTAATATTTAGTAGGTTATATAGTCCTACCTAATATCTAGGTTATCCTGTATTGTCTTCTCTCCAGACCAGTACTAAAGAGTTAAGGGGTAGATTATAAATTGCGGTAGTGCTAGGGCTATTACGTATATTAAGTTCATCTGCAATCTAGCGCTCCGCTTATATCTTCTTCACTTCCTCTATAGCTTTCTTAAATATAATCGCACGCTATATTACTATAGGTAAAGGTGCGTCGGACTCTGTTATTTAGGGGTACGCTCTAAATACTAACAGCATGGGTATTAGGCCGTCTGGTCCTGCGGAGTTATTAATTGCTTTAAAGGCTATTCATAGTGCTATGTCCTTATTAATTCCTAGTATCTTAGAAGTGATAATATAGTATATGCATTGTAAGGGGCCGTGGTAACGCTCTACTATACTAATTAAGTTATAAGCTTCGACTGGTACGCTCTTTATAGTAGTGCCTATATTAGCCGTGTATTACTTAAACTCTCTACTAATAAAGTTCTTTCCTGCATTGTGTGTAATTACATTTAGGGGGCCTAGGTATGTGTTAATCTAGCACGCTTATAACATATCCCATGTATGCTTAGCGCTAATATTCTATAGCTATCTGCCTGTTTGAAATCGGGTGCCTTTATTAATAATATAAAGTATGGGCTTGCTGTTAATGTATATAATGTTAACAATAATGCAGTAGTTAAAATTAATATTGTTCTTTAAGGTAAATCTAAATCTGCCTAGTAACTTTCCGTGCTTTTAACAGTATAAGCAGTAGCGGGTAATATGCTTAAGGGTCTTTTAATTAGCATTATTTTTATAGCCAGCGCGGTCTAATATTCTCTTAAGTCGCTCTATTAATGGATGTCCGAGGCGTCGGTGTAGGCGTTGCAATTCTATATTAGTTAAGTAGCATGGGTTTTGGTTAAAAGACTCTATAATAAATATATATAACAAGGTATCCTATAGTAGAAACAGGTGTCCAAATTAGCGTATAACTGGTATGGTCTTTAAGGGGGTTATTAGGACATTCTTTAGGTTATTAAAGTACACTTATAAGTTATCCATATCTACTAGGTAAAGCAGGAAAGGGGTATTAACTTTAACAACGTGGAACTCTACTATACCTATTAGTATAGCTACCTTAATAGAACTAATAGAAGATGTAGAACCTATTCCGAACTATACACTAACTGTGCCTCTTATGGACTTGTTTAACTGTACTTTGTTAATCTTCTAAAGTGCAAGAAACTAACTATATCCTACTATAGAACGTTTAGAGGCTCTAGTGTCGATTATTACACCCATAAACTTTATAGAGGTGTAGTATAAGGTTATATTGTACGCAAACGGGTCTATATCAGTAAGGAATACATCTGTTGTGGTATTAATAGTTGTAACTACGTAGCTATAAGCTCTGTTGGCTAGTTCTAAAGCTATAGCGGTCGCATTATCTAGTTCAATCTTACCATATAAAGTATAGTATACTGTGGCCTGGTCGTCCTCGTTTAGTAGAGTGTTGGGGTCCATGTCAATTACTAGAGCGTTAAATGCGTTGGTGATCTCATTATCCTCGTCGTTGTCCTTATCGTCGTCGCCTTTGTAGTCTATAATATATTGCTTTATTCGCTCCTAGAAGCGGTCCTTAAACTTATTCTTAAACTTAGTCTTAGACTCTTCTTACTCCTCCTTAGTATATTTCTATAAGCGACATTCTTCCTTATTATATACGAAGTAACGTAGTTTCTGTTGGTTGCGGTTATATGGGGGGTTACTACGGTTGTTACGGTTGTTGCGGTTATAGTTGTTATCTCTTTTATAGAATTGTCAATCTATAAAGAAAGCTTATGTCTTCTCCGCATGCTCTTTCTCGTATGCCGTAATAGACGATTAGAGTTTGTTAATAAGGGCTCTAAGGTTATCTAGTGGGTTAGAGACTGCATATCTATATGCTGGTATTCCTTGGCACGAAGTAACGATTTTATTGTAAAGGAAGTCTATAGTTTGTAAGGTAGGTCTAAGGCTATGCTGTAGTTAACGAAGTCTATAGATTAGCAATTAGAGGCATTCGCTTATAGACTTATCTATATTTTCTGCCATTACTGTTATAAGTATAATGGTATTCCACTTGTCTAGGTTCTTGCGTTAAAATCCTAGTTCTTTAAAGAAATTCCAAAGGTGCTCGCAAGCTTTGGCAAATGGTAGGTAGGATAGTTAGTTTATGTAGAAGTGGTCTAGAGCTAGTCCTTTTAACATAGTAGGGAATGCCTTAAGGTAAGCTTCTTAGGGTATATCCGCTCAATTACAGATATTATAGAATATTATTAATTTGTAGTTAAGGCTTTTGTTTATACCACTATATTTCTGCTCCTCCGTATATATCTTAGCTGCATTCGCAATTTCCTTTCTATAACCAGTTATAGTAATAGGGCGGTTCTCCTTGTCCGTAGGTTGTTCGTAGAGTTGCTGTATTATTATTGCAGGTTAAGGCGTAACAGATGGTGTAAAGGTAGAGGTAATTATAGATTAAGGTATAGTGGAAAGTATAGGCACTAAGGAATATCTTGCTATTGCTCTTTTAGAGTTCCGTATGTCTTGTAATACTGGATACTTCTTAACTTAATACTAGTGTTAAACTTTTTCTCAAGTGCGTTTATCTCTTCTCTAGTCCATTCCGTTTGGTCTTCTTCTTGTGCTATATTATATAAGGATTAAGGGAGTGATTTGCCTTGTTTGTGGTTAGTATTAACCCATACTCCTTTAGTATTTAGATAATTGCGTAGTTTCTAAAGCCAGTATAAGTGGATTTGCGTAAAGATATTAACCGTAAAGTCCTTGAAATCTCCCTAGAACAATTCCCAGAGTGTTAAGTCTAGCTGGTCGTATATCTCCGTATATACGTACATCTTATATTATACGTAGTTGGTTAGCTCGTCCTTAGTGACTTCTATTAGGTTAATTCTATCTTCCCATTTAGCTGCTTCTTCCTTCTAGTCTTTCTCTGTTCCTAACATCTTGTATTTTATATATTATTTAGGTAGATAAGGGTGTTCGTAGGGTAAAGGTAGGGGAACGGTTAAGGAGGCGGTTAAGGAGGTGGTTAAGGAGGCGGTTAAGGAGGCGGTTCAAGTTATTTAAGTAGGGTAAGGTGTTTTACGCAGTAATTCTTCTAAAATAGATAGAACGAGATGTCTAGAAGTCGTTATAGATACCAGATAAGTACTCCTAGGTGTTTTCTCTTCTTCTCTTTAACTAAAATAGGCTGATACAAAAGGTGGATAAGTATAACTATCTTCCAATCTGCTACAAGGTAGATAGTATAACTGTCTTCTAAGCTATCTACGTGTTTCCTAATCTGTGCGCGCTTATTAATCAGTGTTGGTATGCTTTAATATAGTGCAATAGACGTGATATACGTGTAGTGTGGTGTGTAGTTAGATTCTTGTCGTTCTATCTACGCGTCTTAATGATTATTTTATGAATTAGACGCTCCGCAAAAGATTTGTTCCGTGATATAGGATAACGTATAGACACTCCTGCTAACTCCTGGGCCAATTAGAACAGCGCACTAACTGCAGCCCCCTGCGCACCCCTGTTACCTAACAAAATCTTCTACAGAGCGTCTAAGAGCTTATAGGCGTCGCTTTAGTGCGAAATAAATATTTTAAAAATTAAATTTTGTCCTCTTTTACGAACTACATCCCAACCACAATAGTTATAATATATTTTATCGATGTAATAGGTTCTTTAGGTAATTATATCTTTATAAATATATACTATAACCCTATATCTAGAATACTAAGAGACGAGATACATTATTATAAAACGTAAGTTAGATTCTTAACGGAATCTTTACTAAAACTTAACTGACTACCTATATCCAACTTTTTATATAATAGAGCTACAATATTGCTATAATGTGGAGGCGATAGAGAAGACAAAGAGCTTTTACCTCGTAGTATTTTAGAGATAATTAGATCTAGAGAAGTATATAAGTTTTAGTAGTAAGGTAAAATTATAATAAAACTAGTAAACTAACTGACTACCTATATATAACTTCCCATAAAATAAAGCTATAATACTGCTATAACGTAGAGGCGATAGAGAAGGTAAAGAGCTTTTAGCTTTTAGTATTTTAGAGATAATTAGATATAGAGAAGTATATAAGGTATAGAGCTTTGAGTGGAGCTTCGAGCAGAGCCTTGTGCAGAGCTTCGAGAAAAGCCTTATGCAGAGCTTCGAGAAAAGCCTCGTGTAGAGCCTTAAGAAAAGCCTTATGTAGAGCTTCGAGCAGAGCCTCGTGCAGAGCTTTGAGTAGAGTAGTGAGGTAAGATTGTGACTAACGAGTTTTACAACTAACGATTTTTGCAACCGATGAAAATATAACTAACAAAAATACAACTAACTAATATAGCCACGACGTTGTTATTTATTGCAATAGATAGAGAAATTAAAGAGCTCCTACCTTATAGTATTTTTATAATAACTAGATATTATAAAAGGGTTAAGATATAGTGTTGTAATGGAAGAGTTATCGCCTAATAAGAAACATTAATTTTGTATATAAAGGGCGCCCATAAGCTCTTAGACCCTTAGGGAGAAATTCCTCTTAGTGTGATCTAATTGGTCCAGGAGTCCACAGGACTAGGGTAAGGTCCATAAGCGTAGCGCTAGCCCTTAGCTACGTCGTGGCGCAATTTCTCCCCGGGGGTCTGATTTATAAGATAACTTAATAATATATATGCGCGTCGCGTAGATCACGTGCTTTATGTACGTAATATACGAAACGAATATCTACTAACAAGTTATTATCTATTATTTAATTAACTATTTTCTATAACTAACTCATTGTGACTAGCTGCGAATTAGTATCTCTTATACTAGTATCTCCTCCTAACCCTAAGGTTATAGCTACTGTAAATAGCGTTATAACTAGTGCTTTCGGTAGCATATTATTTGACTTTATTAATAATATAACTAGGTAGTAAATATATAGTAGTAGATTCTTTAATTAACGTCTAATATGGATCCTATCTAGGCCCACGCAGACTACTTTGTACACAAGGGAAAAGTAATATTGACGGGGAAAAACCCTTGCTATTGGGGGGGAAGGAAAAACCCTATGAGCCACCTTAGTAGGATGAAAAACCCCGATTTGCCATGCCTGCACGTAGCAGCGGCCCTGCGGGCCTATAGCTACGTCCTCCTCCTTAGATGTTTTAAACACCTTGGGAACTACTGCTTTCTTCTCTAGCTTATCCAGAGCTAGGGTTTACTACGTCCTAGCTAGGCCTTGCCGATTAATTGCTGTATATAGTTGTGTCCCGTATCTTGACCACCCTCTATATGCTATCTCTTATTGACCATTGCCATATACGCCTTGCCTCCCCCCCCCTTAAGGCCTACTAAAGGCGTAAGGGGGATTTATCCGTTCTACCATCCTAATACTGAAAGACGAAAGCGGGATATATGCGTGTGTGTATCTGGGTATCTTTTGTGCCTAGGCCCTAGTCACTAGGCCCTCTCTAAGGGCACCACTCTGTTAAGAGGAGACAAGGAAAACCGTACGGGGTTATCCAGCTGCCTTTTAGTAGTATTACGGTAGTATGGCGAGTGACCGCATGCTCCGCGGGCGATCGCCCTAGGGGTTAGGAGGGGCTGTATATTTACTCATTCGTTTGTTCGTTCGCGCTTATCTGTTTATTAATGTAAGGTCATTAATGCTTTCCATTGGGCAGGTAGTTATATAGTAGAGTTTGGTATGCCTGCTTATCTAGGCCTCTACCCTAGTTTTTTAGTAGCTTTCCCTTATCTAGGCCTAAGGGCCTAGGGCTTTCCATAGGCAGTTGGCTGCCACTACCACTTATATGGGGAATTTCACCATTCTCTTGGATATCTTATAGTGGGTTATTGGCCTAAGTACCAGTCCGCCCCCTAGCGGTCTATATAAGAGTCTCCTCCTAGAGTTAGTATGCTTTTATATAGCTTAGGAGCCTTCCATAGCCTCTAGTTTCACGCCTCTTTTTATTATTTCCGCCAGCACAGGCATAAGCTGCTATTTATAGGGGTCGTAACTCCTATCTTACGCGCCTACTGGCGTAATCTTATAAGGGTGTTATAGCTGCATCCTATAGTATAGAAGCCTTGGGTACCTTCTATAGTTAAGGCCTAGATAAAACCTTTCCTATTTAAGTAACTCCTGTTTACTCCTTAAGTATATCTTACTAGCAAGCCGCCCTAAAGGCAAATGGTTCCGTCTATTAATATACTAATACGCGCATCCGTTCTCTTAAGCCATATAGTAGTCTCTTTGGCTAGGACGTAATCCTGCCTACCTACTAGGTGCACTAAGGGTTAGAGCCTAGCTAAGGGGTAAGGTCTTTAGAGCTAGTAGTGGCTACTACGTACTACGCCTTATAGGAGGCTAGTAGTAATATAGGGGCGTAACACCCTATATACTTCCGGTTCCTATTTCGCGTTGCCTATAAGGGCCCTACGGTCTTTACGCTCTGTAATATGCATATAAAATTAATGCATTTTGGATCAAGTTTTACGTGCATATTAGGCAAATTTTTGGTGTATATAGAGCTGAATTTGAATGCAAAATGGAGAGTCTCATCCGTAGACTTATCCGTAGACTTTGTATGCAAAATGCAGTGGTTTTTGATACATATTGCACGTATATTTCACGCATATTAGGCACGAATCTCATGTATACGATTGAGGCTGCAGAGAGGCTTGATATTTGGCTTGGTTCAACTAATCTACATATATCAACAGGCTTGCTGACTTTGAAAAAGAGCTAGTTGGAAATCCAAGATATGCAAATTCTAGTGATGCTTGGCATGGTGTTGCATCGAGCTTTTCCGAATCGCGATTTTGCAATAGGAGCGCGATCGACAGCCTCCGCACGCAGCCCCAGCAACGCCCGAATTTAGAAATTCAAAACGGCAGATCTACTGATATTAGTTATTGCAAGAAGCTGCTCGTGCGAAATATATAAATATCTTACTATGGTGTTGATATATCGTCGTCGCCAATGTGCGTTCTCAGAGGGTGTCACGTGACTAAAATCTTGGCGATTATGTCAGCCACGAATTAAGATGGGAAAAAAACCCTAAAAATCCAATTTGCTTGCCAAGACGGCAATAATATAGATCTAGCGATTATATAAAAGCTCCCTGTACATCATTATATGTATATTAAACAGCACGTATAGCGGCAACTTCATCGGTGGTAGGTGGGAGACAGTAAAAGGGATTTTCGGCCTAAGACGTTGTGCTGCTTTAAAGTCAGTAAACCAAATTAAATGGCGTAGTCTCCGCTTACCTCTGAGCCAGTATATGATTTCCTATTTAGGAATAGTTATTTACTAGCTAAATATATTGATATTGGTGACAATATAGTTGACGCCGCCTGTACTGCCTTTATGTAGTACGCCGATTAACGACTTGATCTACTTAATTCTAATCCATCTAGCCGTGCCTATGCCGTTATAAGTCGCAATCCTGCGGCCTCTATTAATATTAATATTAGTAAAGCTTTTAATATATGCCTAGCGCCCGGAGCTAGCGGCGTTAATAAAGAATTCAACCTCGCCGAATTGCCACTCTTGTATACCGGGTTCGCGATAGCAGATACGGTAGCTTGCCTAATTAATATCGTCGCGTCTTTGTGACTTTCTTGATCCAATAGTGAGGTCGCTTTATAGGTGGCAGCGTTTAAAGAAGAGGGGCTTACCAAGCCAGTAATCTACTGCGTATTCAATTCGAGCCCGCTGTATTATAGTTAGGCTTGCATTAAATATGCCTGATAGATATAGTAGTGGCATGTCGTCCTTTAAGGTTGGTTCATCTGGTAAAACGATAAAGGTAAGGTGATTTAAGTGCTTAGTAACCAGGACTTTGTTGCTGACACTAGCATACATCTAGGACTTTAAGCGAGCCTTTAGCTTAATAATACCGTTCATTCGTTCCATAAAGAACTGCTAGAATAGTTAAGCCGAGCCTAGATCTTGAATATAGCTGGAGTAGTATAGTAGGTAGTGAATTTGAACGGTACATACTTGCAGTTATTTGGGTTCGCCGCGGTAATATAGCTTCTCGTATATTTAAACGAATTCCTCTATGAGCTCCTAGATGTGAGGTATATTGCTTTTAGTAAGCTTGTATTAAGTAGCCAGTGAATAGAACCTACTAAGTATGCGGAAGTTCGCAAGGTACTCGTTAGGGAGGATTTTGTTAAGTAGAAAGTTTCTAAATTGGAGCAATTAGGCCTCCTATTCCTTAGCTTTAAATCCTGTGTAGTCTCTATCAATTCGATGAGGTGTATAGGCAATAGATACCGGTATTTAAGATCTTGATTTAGTTAACGCTGAGCTAATTGTCCTAAGCTTGGTATCTCTTAAATGGTAGGAAGGTAATTCTGGAAACCTATTCACGTATTCACCTCTGGTTTTAGCGTTATTAATCTTTAGCTTTATACTGTTCCATAAGCAATATAAAAAGGGCGTAATATTTAAGAGAACGCAGTGCATAATATTGGCAGGAAATGACTGTGGAAAATGTATTGATTGGAGCTCTAGTAGTATACTACTGCAAGTAATTCTGTACTTTGTTCTGTATTTATTATCCACAGTTTAATTAACTAAATTAATTATAAGCCGAAGATTTTGGCGTAGCGGCTGGTTCTCGTAGTTGTATTGTGTATAAGGGACATAATAGGAACCTTATGTATTAGTATATCGCTCTGCTTTAACAGAACACGTATAGTATAGCCTAATCGCATTGCTAGGACGCTTTATACCTATAATGTTTATAAGAGCTGGACTGTTACCTATAGAGGCGTTAGCTGCTAAATTTAATAAGTATGCAGCGCCTACTAGTAACTAGAGTCACCCATACTCACATTTAGAATGTTGTATTGGTATAGCCATTAAAGGCCTGAATATTATTCTCTAACTCTAGAAGCTCATCGACCAGTGGCCGTAGAAAGGAATTAAGGTCCTTAGCCATATTAGGACCGGGTAAGATAAAGCTTGTAAGTATATTCTTAACCTTATAGCGCTTATCAGGTGGGAGATTAAGGTTATAGAGGACGACCGGAGTTACCTATATATATTAGTAACCTTAATTAATTTACTTGTTTTGCTTACCTTATAGGTCTTCCTATTATCTAGTTAAACACCATTAAGCGACAGCTAAAGGGTAATATCGTGCTTATCGCTAAATAAGTTAAGCTCCTGCCTATAGAAGTTAAGGAATAAATCACCGTTAAAGACGTCTCAAAATAGGCGCTGGCTGTTCTTTATATTTAAGCTTAAAAGCCTCTGCTAATATAACTTTAATATAGCTAACCATTCTGGATTATTGTACTGTATCCATAACCGCGAGGTAAGCGGTATATATATAAAAGTCTTATGGGGCTGTTTGGTAACCGAATTAAGCCTTGCTTCGAGGCAATAGAGATAATAGTCGAGCTCTAAATTCACTCCTATGTACGCCATGTAGCCTCCAATACAGCAGTTAATTTAGTAGGGCATAATCCTGGTTATTTTCCGGAGTCTTTTTTCCTTATTACGCTGATTCGGCAGATCTATGCCTTTATAGAGGTAGAGTATGTAGGTAAGGGAGTCAAGCTTCTTATAGGGCACGCCTTCTAACCAAGCTGCAAGCTTTAGGAATAGGTGTTCCTCATTTAAGACCTCAATAGGGCGAACAGTAGGCGGTATATTAACGCTATAGTTGCTTAACGCATAGCCACTATCCTCACTATCTTCTTCCTGCTTACTGCTGCCGCTCTGCTCAATATTAAACTTATCGGAGAGGTCGGTAGGCTCACTGTCGTCAATATCTAGAGTGGTTAAGGTATTCGTTCTGGTTGAATTTAATATATTTGCCGCCCTAGTCTGTAACTATTATACACAGGTAATGTGTTTGTAATAAGCCGCTCATTAAATAGGGTGTCCGTCTAGGTATTTAGGGCAGGAAGTGCATATATAAGAGCCTTAAGGACGCCACTAGTGGCCTTACGGTTTACGGTGCCTATAGAAAGTAGCCTATGATATAGGCCTTCCTCCTAGCCGAACTGCAATGCAGTTCGCGCAGTAGTAGGTTATAATTCTCGGCATAGTGAGCGAACGTGTAGTATGCAAGTAAGGATAAGATGGAGGTAGGTGTTCGTTAATAAGTAGCAAAAAAAGGCCTCTGTAGGTTCCGCTAGAAAGCAATCACTAATTAGTAAGTTAAACTATTACAAATCCACAGATTATAGATAAAAGACCATCTCCTATATACAAATTCTACTTACTATTTTTATCCTCTAGATCTTCTAAGCCCTTCTACTTGTCACCTATGTCTTCTAAATCTTTTAAAGCTTTAAGGCCTGGCTTTGTTTCCCTTTTAGAGCGAAGACAGTATGGCGCTAAGGACGGCAAGAAAGGACATTACTTAAGTCCAAATAAGATTAAGCAACTTGTGAATATATAGAAGCTTAAAGACCAAGCCATGCATAATATAGATAGTAATATTCTTATTATTTAGGCTAAAGTTCGAACAGTCGTCAGCACGCTTACCTCTATAGATAATAAAGGATACCCAATATATACCTAGGCGAAAGAAGAGAAGCGAAAGAAGGTTTCTATGGTCAACGCTCTAGTAGAGAAATATCCATGGATAGCCAAATTTAAACACAGCTGGGCGGCTAAGGTGTTCTTAAGCCTATATATTAATTAGAAGATTACCCAGAGTTATAAAAGAGCAAAGGAGTCTGCTTATATTACTACGCGTACGGATGGTATGTCTGCTTATAGTATATATCTACCGTAGTAGCTAATCCAATAAATTAGAAGTCGCTACTATAATTAAGTCGGATGAGGAAGGTATTACCGTTAGAGGTCTTTAAGAGCAGCTGCGTCGTCATCAGGCCAATACCAGATTAGGACGTAAAAGCCCTAAGCCCACGTACGCAGGAGAGCTCTATTGTAGCACCTGTAAGGCAATAAAGCCAACGGTTGACTTCAAGCCTCATAATATACCCGACGACGAGGACGAATGGGAGCCAACGCGAAGGTGCGCGGCTTGTTGGTCACCGCCAGTCGCTCAAAAGGCTGCTAATCCTCATACTACTGGAGTAGTAGGTACTTTGAAGACGACGCGGAAGCGGAAGGTAGTAGAGTCGCGGAAGGTGGTAGAGAACCGTCAAGTACGCGCAGCACAAATACGACAGAAGGCCACCAAGAAGACCAAGACAACCGTCAGAAAGAGCCAAAAATTAGCAGCCTCGCAGGCTAGAGAGGAGCTTGATCGGTTATTTGCGTCAGATGAGAGCACGTAGGTGGGGTGGGCGGCCGTAGGGTGGTGATGGCGGAGGTAAGGTTGAATTTGTCAGGTTGAATTTGTTAGGTAGCTAGTTCGCAATGCCTTATCTCATAAATCAGACCCCCGGGAAGAAATTGCGCCACGGCGTGGCGCTAGCCCTTTAGCGCTACGCTTATGAACTCCTGTAAACTCCTAAGCCAATTAGATCACCTTACCCTAGTCCTATAGAGTCCTGCAAACTCCTAGACCAATTAGATCGCACCAAGAGGAATTTCTCCCCAAGGGTTTAAGAGCTTATGGGAGCCCTTTGTATATAAACTCAGAATTACTTATTAAGCGACAACTCTTCTATTACAACGCTATATCTTGTACCCTAAATTAACTCTAAAATGGTTATAACTAGATTAAATTAAAAGCTATTTACCTCCTCTATCTAATTAAGAAACAATGGACGTTACTAGTAGGGTATATGTGCCCCTATCTAATAATTCGCAAAGCCCTTTATCCAGCCCTCCTCCTAGCCCTCTTCTACCTTTTAATGGACACTATAACGGACACCCTAATGGGTATTTTAACGAACCTGACAGCGATATAGACGACCTTAACAATAAACTTGATAGCAACGCTATTAAGGCCCTTTAGCCTTCCTCTAACGAACCTTTCTCTCCTACCTATAATTGACATAATATAAGCTCTAGGGAACGGCAGTCTACGCAGTTTAAGCTATAATAGGTAGCTAATACACTACGCCATGTTTAATGGAGTTTTAAAACTTTTATACTTACTTGGGCTGGGGTAGAAGCGAGTAAAGAGGTTACAATTAAGCACCGCTGATATAGCCATCTACATCAGCGACGGCGTGCACTAAGGCGTGTTATGGATAATCCACGTATAACGGACACCTGCTCGCGTCCTTCTCTAGCGGATTCTTTTGCTATAGAGCTTGATAATCTTATCCATCAGCCCTATTTTGCTTAATTTAATTATACTATAGACCTAGAGACGCTAGACTTTAAGCTAGTCTTTAGGACTATCTAGGAGGTTGCCCCTACGTGGCATACTGTTTTTATAAGACTTATAAGCAATTAGCGCGCCTACTAAGCTAGCTATAATGCTACGCCTAAGTCTAATACATTATCTAGGCGATTATTTGCTATTACTAGTATAGTATGTTATTTTTAAGCTAAGAAGCGATCCAGCTTTCTCGCTTTAATACTAGATGTCTATTTAATAGGCTCTGGTATAAAGCGGCGAGTAATTAAGACTCTATTAGGGCTTGGAATATATTATGGTTATTATTAGGCTAATTAGTTAATGGGCAAGATTGCTATAGAGGCAGAGATATAGTATCCAGCTCCTGTAAACTTCTAGGCCAATCAGCTAACTTCCTTAGAGATAGCTCCAGCTTTAAGCGTCCAATAAGCAGGCAGTAATTGTCTACAACAACATCAATTTTAAGGACAAAAAACGTGATGAGGTTATAGGCCATACAGCTACTATGCGGGTAATAATAACGGCGGCTATTGTTCTTTGCCCTAAGCTACCACCTTTAGGTCTGCGTTAATCCATGCATAATCCAACACTACTACTTAGGCTTAAAGATATACTAGATGCCCCTAGTATATCTAATAAAGATGGTGGGGTTAGGGTAAATATTACATAAAGCCTTATATTAGATGCACTTAAGAGAATTTATACAGCTAGTGTTAATACTATATTTAGAGATAGTGATCGCTATCCTAAAATGCCGAGTATGTATTGTCTTACTATAAATAAGACTAAGTTCTGGTAATTTGGAGCTATATTTAAGGATAAGGGTACTATTAAAGGTATATATAGCGTCCATAAAAGCATATTTCTAGACCAGCTTGGTCTATAGGTACTAGAAGACCCTACCAAAGCTAAAGCTGTCCGTGATGACTTCCGTAATTGACTTTGGCTTATCTATGGAGACTAACTTACTGCACACTATATTAGGGCTGTCAAAAATGAATAAACCTAGGTATACTGACTATATAACAAACGGGATTGGCTTCTTGGTATACCTGCGTAGTTTTATATACAGATAAACCTACTAAATACTATTGTCCGTATGCATTGGGCACCCGCTCTTTTTAGAGAGGAGGCTTATTATTGCCTATGAGCTAATACTACTATGTGGGGTCGCGGTTAATGCAGTTAGGAGAATACTAAATACCACTTAATGGAACCAATTGTTGCATAGGGCTTTACGGCGCGCGTAGTTACATTATTCTATGTAGTAATGCAACGTAGGGGCTACCTTATTACCTCTAGTAGAGATTTCTTTGAGTGGATAGACTATATTACCGATATAATTAGTTCTCTTACACTGGATCAGTTTTTGGAACTTATTAAAGACATCCGTCTAGTTGCCTTTATATTAGATGCGTGGAATGGCAATAACCCTAACAAATAGCCGCACAATAATATCGAATTCCGCATAATGTATCGTATACTTTAGGAGATTAAACTATTTCTAACTGTTTAGCATGCTGTTAAAAATGCTGATATTAGTATACTAAGGCGCCTTGTTAACCCTCTTATTATCTACTTTTTTGGCGCGGCCTAGTACAACTATAGCCGCGAAATATTGTTCTATTAATGGAATCTCTCCCTAGTAAACACTCCTGAATTACAGCATGCAATACTATCCTCTGGGCTTATAAACTGGCCTGGTAGGGCTACTATATATAAAGCAATTAACCTTAGGCTTAAGCATCTTAACAGTAACTATAAGATTGAAATAAAGTGTTACAAGAACTTAACTTATGACGTAGATATTACATTTAACCAAGTATGTCTATCCAATACTTAGGTTAGGGCATTACGTAAAAAAGTAAAGGCTACATTTGGCGAGTACATGCCCGGGACTTATACTACTGCTGCTGCACTACTGGATATGTTTTTACTCGCTTGTACTCTCTTTACTTCAGATCTAGCTAAACCGCGGAGTGCTGAGTAATTGGCTAGTATAAAGTTTTTCAATTCTTGCGATATCTTATAAGTAGGCATAGAGGTGCTAGCGGACAAGGTTAATTAATTTAACCAGCAGCACGTCCGACAATTAGATACCGTTAGGGGGTCGTATCCTTCTAGTGCCCTAGATAATCCTAATGGATTTGCTAATATAGAAGACTATGCAGACCAAATTAGGGAGGGGTTGGATAGGGTTATTAATCCGACAATTAACCTTATAACAATTAACACAATCAACCTTATAGGAATTGTAGTAGCTAACTAATCTCTAGACTCCTGTAAACTCCTGCAAACTTCTAGACTAATTAAATGCCTGCGTTTATTAATGCTCTAAACTAGTATACCGGTAATAACTCCCTTAGGCCAAATTTACCTAATTTTTAAACTTCTACGAACTCCTGCGAACTCCTAGGCTAATCAGATACCTATATTTCTGTTTAACTAGGCTAACTAATCCACACGAACTTATGCATTGAACTTTTGCATAAACTTTTATACGAACTTTTATATATAAGGCAACAACAGAACCCAGCAACTGTATTCAACTACCATCTACCTATACTACCTACTGGGCAACTCCAGGGCTTCTATAACGCCTTGCAGTTGGGCCTGTACTAGACAGTACCGTTGTCTGGGATTACCCCTTAGATTAATACAGCTGGATTAAAGCTTGCCTACAAAGGATGTCTTATGGTTAGGCCCGCACTAGACAGTATTGTTATCTAGGTTTTACCCCTTAGATCGACGCAGCCGGATTAAAGCTTACCTACGAAGAATATACTATAAAAGCCGCCACTTTAGCGCACTGGAGTGCCAGAAAGCAACACCAACCCCCCCCTCCTCCCTCCACCTTCGCCCCCCCCTTACGCTGTAATGCCACTGCCGCTAGGACCTGGTGGTGGACCACTAGACGGCTTGTACGCCGCTAAAGACCTTGGCCTAGGAGGTGGGGGCGAGGGATCCTTAGGGTTCTTGCGCTTACGCTTTGAGAGGCTGCACCCGCCGGAACGGGCCGCCACTCGGCAGCGAGCGTAGGTGTCCCCAGGCCTTCTCACCTGCTGTGCACCCTTTTTAGAGTACACCTAACACTCCTCACCCGAGGCTTGGTAGGTAGTGCATTAGTTACTACCTACTAACTCCACCCCTAACTCTGTCTCTATTATCCGGCCAATATGGCCCCAGTCTCTCTGTTTATTTGGCCCCATGGCCGCTAACCCCACCGCCGACTGCGACCACCATTTGCCCTGGGTGGTGGGGGCGTACGGGGCAGCCGTCTTGCCGCGGGGGGCCCAAGCCCACGGCAGGCGGATGGGGTTAGCGCGCTGGGTAAGGGCAAACCCGGCGGTAGTGAGGGCGGGGAGGGCGAGGGCGGGGAGGGCCGGAGCGGGAGCCGGAGCGGGAGCCAGAGCCAGAGCCGGAGCCGGGGTCGGGGCCGGGGCCGGTAATGGTAATGGTGGTGGTCTATAAACATATGTGAGCTAAGTATATACTATACAGTTATTGATACTTACGGCTCCTCTCCCAACTCCCTACTGCTAAACCATTCATCCTTGTTGTCGTTGTCGTCGTCGTTATTGTCGTTGGCGGCGGCGGAAGGCGGCAGCGGCAGCAGTGCTGGCAGCGGTGGTGGTGGTGGTGATGCTGTCGCTGCTACTACTGCTGTTGCTGTTGCTGCTGCCGCTGCTGCTGCTGGGAGGAGAGGGCGGCAGCGAGGGCGAGGGCGCCTATTAAAACCAGTTAGTTATATATTACAGCTTATAGTTAGAGTTCTAATACTGACCATATCTTAACACAAATTCTGCTAGACCGAAGCTGGCGATAATAAAGGAGGGCCGCAGCCCGCAGTGTTCTCTCCTTATTAAGGAGGATGTTGGGGGGGTGCGTACGCACCTAGAGAGTAGGAGGAGACATTTTATAAGCTTTTTATTTAAAAAAAAAAAAGCTTTAATAGGAGATGGTTAATAGATGTAAGTATAAAGAAGAATTTTAAGGTTAAAGATTTAAACGAAATTAGAATTTTAATTTACATTCACTTTAATATTCTTAATTTTCTAAACTACTTTAAACTCCTAGGCCAATCAGAACCGCGTATAAACTCCTATAAACTCCTACAAACTCCTGCAAACTCCTAGGCCATCAGATGTCTATATATCTATATAAAAGTTCTCTTTTCCCTTTGGGGTTGTATGCCTTATACGCCTTCTCTTTAAGATAGGTGTAAAGGTTAGTATTTTACCTGTATTTGGATCTCTTTCTGCTAATAGCAAGTAACATATTAGTGGGGTCGTAGGCTCTGTACTATTATACCTTTGCTGTTGTCTTTTTTAACTAGGAGTAGCCAATTTCTAAGTATCTAATACATTAATAACTGGCTGCTGGATATCTAACTGGTTGCTATTAGGGCTATGCCTAATAATATCTACTCCTAAGATGCGAGCTTCTTTAAGATATTTTATAGCACGCTAAATATCTTCTAATACACCGTCAGGTACAGGTGAGATTGGTAATAGTAATGGTGATGCTAGTGTAGCAATAATAGTATTAACCCATTCTCCTAGTTGTGAGGTTAACGGCGGTATACTATCTCTTACTCTACCCGATGATGTACTCTTATTTGCTCCAGCTGTCTTAATTACGCGCATTTGTGCAGCCCTTAATGCCTCTCTTTTTGCGACCTGGGTAGTAAGAGTATTATCTCTTTTCCAAATAGTTGTAGTATAATCAGATATACTTATATTAGATACCCAATTCTACTGGTCTTGCAGCTCCTGTAGCTACTGCTGCTTTTTTATATCTTTTGCATCCTTTATTTCCGTTTATAAGTTGTTAACCTCCTTAATAAAGTACTAAAGTCGCTCTACTAATAGTTGCCTATCTTTCTCTCTATAAGGCCATGTCTGAAGTAAAGGAGCCTTAGTATAGAGATAATTAAAGATTAGCGTGTCCTAAAAGCCTGGCCCTAGTTTATATATATACGCAAGCTGCCAGCGGCACATAGTATTCATATACGAAGATGGCGGTATAGGGAAACGTTTATTTATGCTACTGTATAATGCTTCCGCCTGTGTAGTTGCCTATTTATTAATAAGAGTTAGGGTAAAGCGAGGTTAAGTACCACTTCTTGGCTAAGTAATTGGTTATAGGATGTCCGGAGCCTAAGTAAGAGTTGGAAGTAATGCTAGATTGCAATAACTGTAATATTAATCCGGCGGTACGCGGGTAACCTTAACTTGTAGTAGTAGCTTGTTCTCGCTAAGGTAAGTTAGAATAGCCTTCTGATGGTATATACCGTTAATCATTTTCATCTATATAGCTGGTAGCTTAGCGTGTTAAGACATCTCTATCTTAGTCTAGAATTTAGTTATTATATCTTTATTAATAGGAGTAGGAGCCTGGCTGGAAGCTGATATCTAAAAAGCTGCACTTTCCATATCGCTTGCGTCGCTAGGCGTATAGCCGTTGGCTAGTTGGCTATGTGCTATTGCTTAATTAGCTAGTAGTTAATTCCGATATAACCTATAAGTAGTCTTCTGAGGTACGTCTAGTTGTGATTATGGCTGTTTAACCTCCGGTTTATTAACGCCTTCCGTGTTAAAGGCCCAATACGGCAGAAATATGTAACCTTTGCTAGTTTAAAGGTAGCCCCATTCACTACAACTAAGACGCTGCTATAGATCTGCAAAACTCTCTGTAATTAGAAATTTCTAAATCACTACCTATTTAACATCTATAACATTAACACCTATACTAAGAGAGGTTGTCGCCACTATAATTCTTATAGCTGAGGAGGATTTCTTAAATTCTTTATATTAAGCAGTATAATTATATTCTTAAATATATGCAGTGTATACCTGGACCACATTGGTTACGCAACAGGCTTTACCATCGGCATTAGTAGTATACTGTTTATTAGGTGCAAAGGTCGAAGTCTTTATAAGGAGTACTTTTTAGAGGTATACTGCTGCCTCTTAGATGGACCCACAACCGTCTATAAAGATAATTGTCTTTGGTATTTGCTCCAGAACAGTAGTATCTAAAGTTACACATATATCTAACAAGAAGTATAGTGCCTCCCACAGATCTACCTTGACTTTACAAAGTGGCAGTACGCAGATTAAGATATTAGGGTAATCCATAGAAGTCCTAATAACCTCAGTCTGGTATATGCGATTACCTAAGGAGTGAAAACCGGCATTACTAAGAACTAGTTGCTCTGCCTCTTTATCAAGCGTAGTAGAACAACTAAACCAAACTATATCCTAATAAAGTATTGTCCGTAGCTCGCCTAACATTATAAACGCCGGTTAGAACGTTTCCCATTACTTTACTAGATAACACTCATTAATTATAACAAGACTAACCCTAGCCTGCAGTTCTGTGCTCTTTAATACATCCTAGAAAGACTTTAATGAGGCCTGCTTAGGACTAAGGAGTATATATATATACACACCATCCTTTATTTTTGCAATCAGCGCCTTATCTATACTTCTACTCTTGGCAGTAATAAGACATGGATTAGAACCATTAAGCTTCCAGATATTATCCAACTGTTTGTCACTAAGCTTGCTTAGTAGGATTAACTAAATAGTAATCTTACCTATTAAGATTAAAAAAGTATAAAAAATAAGACTCTTTCCAAAACCCGTGCGTGCAATAAGAAGTGTATCACCAAAACCAAATATTAGACGTCTTAAGGTGCGCACCTGTTTAAAATAAGGAGTTTAAGGGCGGCCTCCTAGGTTTATATGCTAGAGTATTCGTTGAAGATATGCTTCTAAAACGGCTATCTATAATGGAACATTTTCCTCACGCCAAGCTTCCTTAATAATGGATAGCAATTCTTCTAGGTCTATCAAACCAATTGCTACAATACGACTTAGTTATAGTGTTGGGCGTAGACAAACCTCTAGCCGGCCCGCCCCAGTCTTCCGCTGACCCTTATACCATTTCTTCCTATAATTGTAATTTGGTTTAGGCATCTAATTGGCTTAAGAGTTTACAGGAGTTCGCAGGAGTTTATAGGAATTCGCAGGAGTTAAAAAGAATATAAATTGGCTGTGCTCTAATTAGTAACAGGTGGTGTGTATAGAGGAGCAACGCTAGACGCGCCCTAGGGTCCTATACACGAGCGATCTAATTGGCCTAGGAGTTTACAGAAGTTCGTAGAAGTTTATAGGAGGTTATAGGACTTAGCTGGTAACAAAAGTAGATATAATATGGCTGTGGTGTGGGTGGTAGTGGGTAGAACGGTCTATAGGTGGTATGAAGATTCCGTTTAAAAATGCGCTTAAGGTTTTGCGCGCTGTATCTCGTACCTTTAACCGCATTATAATTAGCTTTTACATATATAGAATTAGAGCTTATTACCTAAAGATCTAAATACATTAAACAAAGTGTTAATAACCGTTAATGGGGTTTCTATAGAGCCAGTTAAAGTTAAAATGCATAATCTAAAATTCTGAGTTACCACCAAAGCGAGGCCTATAAGCTCTTAGACGCTCCGTAGAAGATTTTGTTAGGTAATAGGGGTGCGCAGGGGGCTGACACTAGTGCACTGTTCTAATTGGTCCAGGAGTTGGCAGGAGTTGGCAGGAGTTAGGGCGCTATTATAATTAGCTCAGGAGTTTGCAGGAGTTTTAGAGGGTCTATACGTTATCCCGTGTCACGGAACAAATCTTCTGCGGAGCGTCTGATTTATGAGATAAGCAATACCTCGGTATTCTTTCAAGAATGGTCGATTCCATGCAAAATGCATCATTTTTCTTAGTAGGCGCCATATAAATCGTATGGCTCGCTTATGGTGCGGGGCATCGCCCATTCAAAATATATGCATTTTAAGTATTTATATATAAAATGCATATTATTTTAGGTATTTGTATAACTAGCTTAATTTATATACGCAAAATACACCTACAGGAAGCCAGAAATAATACGCAAAATATATATTTTATTATAAAATGCGTACTTTTTTAATATATAATGCGGATAAGAGTGGACCGTAGGGGGGTCTCCCTATAATAGGCTAACTATGTCTTGTAGAATGGGGTTATAGACTAGGTCCCACTAGGCAACCTATTTTACCCTATTCTACTAATTAAGCTTATATCCCCCCCTTTTATAAGCTGGCCTATATCTCTAACTATTAAGTCCTTGTCTAACTAGCCTGTGTTTCCCCTATAGCCTCCCCCATATATATACATTAGGTTGCGTGCACTATGCCTATTAAGACCCTCCTGTAAGTCGCCTTATATATATGCGCATTAGGTTGCGTGCACCACGCCTATTAAGACCCTCCTATGAGTCGCCTATAAGTTAACTATGGGTTAACTATGAGTTGACTATAAGTTGACTGTGGGTCAACTATAAGTCGACTGTAAGTTAAGCGCCATAGGGCTATTAAAGCTGGTCTGTGTTTCTACTGCCTAGAGCTTTGCCCGTGTTTCCACCTTATTAAGCGGTCTGGTTGCCGTCGCATTGCCGTTACATTGCCGTCGCGTCACTGTCGCTGTCGCTATCAACCAGGTCGCGCATACTATGCCTATTAAGACCCTTTTTTAAGTTACCTAAGTGTACCAGATACCAGATAGGCCCTTATAAAGGGGCCTTAATAAGTTCTTTAGGCAGGGCCTTAATAAGTTCTTTATAGTGGCCTTAGGGCCTTAATAAGTTTTGTATAAAGTATCTGTAATGCGTTAACCTTAACAAGTTTTTATAACAGGAGGATCCCTACGCCCTTATTACGCTTACTTTGCAATCTTAGAGCTAGTGTAAGCCTAAGGGTGTCCTGTTATACGCCTAGGACGCGTCCATGTTAACTAGCTGGATAAGGCCAGTTTCGGGCCTAGCTGCAAGCCAGGTAGTTATATATTAGGCGGTTTTTGTATCCCAGTTTCCCTTAATGGACCTCCCTAAATGGTAGAACAAGAGCTTTAAGCGAAGGCAGTGAGGCTCCTAGTGTTGTTAAGGGCGATGCTTTACACGCGTTGCGGGCTCATCACCACAGAGTTAAACAACAGCGCTGTATGCGCTGCGACGGCTCTCTACCATCGCCTCTACACTTGGCCATTAAGAGGAATAGGATTCTAGATAATGTTCTACCCGCGGCGACGTGGACGCGTGCAGTAGGGCCCCGTGGATGGTAGTAAATATATAACAAAGCCTTATAGAAAATACCATGGTCGACTTATTATTAGGCTAGGTTATATAGATAATAACTAGTGGAGTGGTTGCCTAACAGATTAACTTTAATTATATTCTAAAATTTACTATAAGGAGAGAACTATCTAGGTAGGGACTGTGGTCCTTTAAATATATATCTATACTCCTAAGAAATCCTCCTTATACGTAATATATGCACTATATAGGTTATATATACGTTCCCCTTATACTCTGTGTATATTATATACAACACTATATAACCTTAGTTACCATTCCTCGTTATATAGCTCCACTAGTTCTATTTTAGACCGTACTCTTATTAACTAACTAGCTTCTTTTAACTCCTCTCCAAGTAGTTATAATATTATACTTAAAGCGTCTATAATACTAAGTAGTACTAAAGAAACTAAGAAGTAGAATAAAAACCTATAAAAACCTAGAAGTTAAGGATTAGATAATTATAGAACTAATATAAGATAAGGATGTGGATAGGGAGCTTAATAATAGAATAATAGGATATATTGTATAGATAGATAAATCCTTAAAGAAAGTAGAGGAGTCTATATGCAAGGTAAGAAAGGGGTTCCTTAGGTATATACAGCGCATATACCTTATGGGCAAGTTACCCCTAGGTTGCCCTAGAGTCGCCTATACCTTATAGCTATATAACTATCTACTTAGGTTTTACCTAATAATGCCCCCCCTTTAAAAAGAATTGTCCCTAATCCTTTATATACTTAAGCCTTAATAAAACCCTATTAAAACCTTAATAAGGAAAAAAAATTAGAGGGAAAAGAGTGTCTTAATTTTGCGCATAGAGAGATAGATAGTATATATACACGGTATAAGGATATTAAGGAACTTTAACCACTGGTTAAAGTTATCTAATTAGTTATTGTCGGGAATGAGGCGAGTTGCCGTCACGCGAGGCATGTTGCTGTTACGTGTTGATGTGGCCCTAGCGTGGTGAGGAACCTTAAGTTCCTTACCCCTTTCCTTATTCCTATTAAGAAGAACAACTATTATACTATCTACGAACCGTAGCTACGTGATATTATCTTGTATAACCAACACTGATTAGTAGTTAACTTCACTGTTATACCATAGAACAGCTAGGTATTACTAAGAAGAGATAAGCCACTGTACCAGTACTACTTGTGCTAGAGAAAGCTGTCTTTTAAGGTTAGAACTGGTCCTAAACCTTAAATAGAACTCTTCTACGAATCTAAGGATCTAAAGGCCAGAACTGGTCCTGAGCCTTTCTAAGATTACGGATTCTTGCGTCTATTACGCAGAACAACACGCTTTATAAGTCTTCGCGATTTAAGGCTAGAACCGGTCCTAAGCCCTATAATCGCAAATATACGTCTAAACGCGTACCAAACGATAATCCCTACACCAATAACACTTCCCTCCCTCCAAAAATATGGCTACGCCTACTTTAAATAACTGGAAAGACTCCTTACTACTAGGGGTAGCTAAGCACGCGAAACTTATTAATAAAGATTAAGATGAATTCGCCTTTAATATAACAACTTATACTATAAAACAAGTTAACGGCTTTCTTCTATACCATATTATATTCTACTGAAATAGATGCTACGCCAATTCACAACTATGGGAGTATTTTAGGGAGGATTTTGTAGGATGGACTGCTGATACCTAGGCACTTGGTAACGTTAATATTGTTTAGGATTTTTAAGACTTCTTCTATAGGAATGGGGTATATATTACTAAGAATGGTAACCTAATTGCTAGTAATATTTAGGCCGTTATTACTAGTATAGAAGAACCAATATGGACGGAAGCTGAGATTATATGTTAACTACAGAAACCTAAAAACAACCCATATTCTTTAGAAGGCAACTTTAATTTGTATTAAAACCCCTAGAACGCTGACCCCCTACCTAGAGCTGCTCTCCTACCTAGAGGTGCCCTCCTACTTAGAGTTGCTCTGCCTCTACCTTCTCCACTCCAGCCAACCGGTAAGCCTTTACTATAAGAAGTCACGAATCTGATAAAGGTATATTTGGATAAAGAAAAGAAGTTTGGAGGAGAATTATACAACATGCTTAGAGCAAAACTATAGGTCTTCTATAACTGTTGTAATAAGGTCGGAATTTAACACCACTAGTACCACCACGCTTTCTCCATTATGTTAAAGGGATGGGCAGCGACATTCTATTATAACTATATTGCGGGTAAAAACTATAGCTTTAACGTGATGCTTTAGCTCACTAAAGCTCACTTTAAGACCGATGAGAATCGCTAACTTTATATATCTAAATGGCGGGAGACTATATTTTAGAGAGTTATTGCTTCTAACCTAATAAAGACTTATTTAGAGTGCCTTTAATTACTCTTTAATAAACTCTAGAAAATCTAATGTGGCCTTACTAAAACTTACTAAAATGAGAACAGCCTAAGGGACTAGGTTATCTTAGTATGCCATAGCGTTCCTAAGTGCAACTTGGCGCTATACAAACCTACAGATATGTTTAAAGGAGTATGTACTAAGCTACGCTCTGCTGTAGGTACTGCGATATAAATATAAGAATCTTAACAGTTCTATACCGAAAATTTTACCTAACTAAGTATTCCTAACCAATATAATTACAACTGGACTGATTAAATATATGGTGGCTATAGTAGGGAATATGGAAGAGGGTATAATTAATGTTAACTATAAGGTAACCGTAGAGGTCCTAGTAGAGGTTTATTTTAAAGTAATTGCTAGAAGAAGTGCTATGTTTGTAAGAAGCCAAATTGCTAGTTAACTAGACACTCCCTTGATGAGTGAAAAGAGGTATATAATAAGTTCCGTTAGAGTGTAAGAAACGTTAGAAATTATAAGGTTACTATGGCCTACTTCTAAAGCTTCCTAGTTTAATACGAAGGCGTAGAAGATCTTAAGGGTAAGGTTAATAAGGTTGAACAGCTCCTTATAGATATAGAAATTGAGGACTACTCCCCTAACCAATACTTTACTGAGTATGGTGAGGTAGATGGTATATAAACTGTTATTGTTCTTAATGATTAATCTACGCTCCATTTTATTATAAAATTAGATATCTTTAATGAGCTAAAGGAGAGTTCCGCGTTTTCCTTTAATAATAGATACTCAGCGTACGTCTTCTATGGTATTATGCCGGATATAGGAGCCGTAGGAGTATCTATAGTAGGAGAACCTTAAGTTTAAGCTTTTTAGCAGCTTAATAGCTCTATTTAGATCGACTAATTAACGGCAGGCTAATATATGATTCGCTTTGGTAAAGGTACTGCGATCTCTCTTGGTACAATTAGGGTCTAAACCCCCTTAGGATATATTACTTTCTATATTATTTCTACGAACACTCCATTTCTATTTTGCATTAAAGATATAGATAAGTTAGGCGTTAGGCTTAATAACCTTAAGAATATACTTATTTAGGGAGATAATTAGGTGCCTATTATACGTAAGTAGGGTTACCCCTAGTTGCTCCTTTATTAACTAGAAAAGAGTGTTGCTTAAAGCTACTTAACTAAGTCGGAATTACGCCAACTATATTGTTGTTTTAGCCACCTATCCGTTTATTAATTACTTAGGGTTCTTTAGCAAGCAGGCTATAAAGTTAAGGTTAAGGCAATTAAGCATCTTATAAAGTACTGCTATTACTACTAAATAAACCAGAAGTCCCCTAGCCGATTTAAGTTTACCCTTAAAGATAACTATAACT
>Ga0307507_10002511_pt1 | contig 38285 bp, 45 predicted proteins | sample 7_EM_MG_FD_207223 | JGI IMG/M metagenome (GOLD analysis project Ga0307507, IMG submission 207223) | Populus trichocarpa ectomycorrhiza microbial communities from riparian zone in the Pacific Northwest, United States - 7_EM | ecosystem: Host-associated > Plants > Roots > Unclassified | place...
TGATCGTGTTAGGGATGGGCAGTAGTAGGGAAGGGGATACGTCTTGAGCACCGCTGATACGTACATACACCTAAAAGTACACAGTAACGTGTATCGTTTTCTAATCACATAGGAGATGCCATGGCAAACAGGATGCAGAACATCCTGCGCGAAACAATAATAATGATTAAATGAAGTTAAGACCCTTGACCCTCGCTTTGCTTAGGCGGAATCGGCGTCTCTGCGGCGTTTCGACCCGGAAGTAGGCATTCCCACAACCGCAGGTGGAGCGGCGACCACTGGTCCTTGGGCAGCACCAGTAACGCCAACGACGAGCCCCTTCAACCAACCATTTTCCCTGCGCAACCCCTCGCATTCCCTCTCCAGTTCATTGACCCTCGTCTCCAGCTCTTTCGCCTTGCCCTCAAGGGCAGCCTCCCTCTCCTTTTTCTTCAATCTGAACCGGGCACTGGCGGCAGTATTTCTCCGACGTTTGTCCTCAGAGGCAGATAGACCATTACATCCGGCACTGGAGATTTCCTCGCGATATTCATCGGGAGAGTTAGGCGATGAAATGGAGGCCTTGCGACTCCGCGAACGCTTAGCACTTGGGTAGCCATCATCTGAAACGGAGGCAGGAGCGGCGGGCCGAGCAAAGGTACCCCTATCTCTGGAGTATGGAGACATGAGTGGGGTTGGTGCAGTGTTGAACCCTGGCGTATGGTTTGCATGCAGGGCAAGAATTTGTGCAAGCGAGGGCGCCGTGGATGCAGCTGGCTGCTGTTGGAGGGGAGGTACGGCGAAGGGGTCAATGCCGAAGCCAGCAAGGAATGCATTGAGGTCAAAAGACTGGTGTGACGGATGGACGGTGGCATGTTGGGCAGGCTGATTACTGCCCAAGTTGGTACCGGTGACGACGTTGACATGACCATCATGGGTTGCCTTCTCCCTGGTCACAGGGGACCTTGTACCCTCCACATCGTCTTCGATTTCAAGAGATTTTCTTCTGTATTTGTCTTCATCTCTCTCATCAGAGTCGAAGGTGAGGTTTGTCCAAAGATCAAGCTGGGCTGCAAGATCAGGGTAGGAATGGGCCGAGAGCAAGTCGTGGGCATCGGACTGGGACTGGGCTGGGAGAACGATGTTCAAGCCTTGAAGGTTTGGAGGCATAGGTTGTAGCGGTGATGGTGGTCACTGATTAAAAGCTGATTAAAAACTGAATGGACCAAGCACCAAAGGCCGATTTCGGCATCGGGTTTATCTTTAAGACTGACTAATCGCATCTACTATTACTGCACCACACTTTACCGCCTTTGCGTCGCTCATACGATGGGAACAAGGTCAGAAGCAACGAGAAGAAACTCGAGCAACAACAGAGATCAATGGCGCCATACTCCTCATGCCTCATGACCACGCCACCTTGTCTTCAGTGCCTTAGTTAGCTGCAAGGGCTAGCGAAGAACTCTTCGAAAGTTACTGCGGTCAACACACATAATAATTAATTACGGCGATCGAAATGAATTCTGGACGTACTCTTACTCATCCGCAACACATGCACCTTGCGATTCGGACAGCCGGCGGAATCAGTGATCGACACTTATGTACGGTTATCCTTATCATTCGGCCCGGAATGAATAGAACGTGAGGCGGGATGTCGGAAGGTCGTGTCGACAAAATTAGGTTCCCGAGATGAGGTTCCAAAACAGAAACCAAGAGAACACAGTGAGGTCTGAACTGAAAGGAGGGAATGGAAAAAAATTCTCAAGATTATGTACAAGTGTAGACAAGTGTACACCGCTAATAATAACCGACGCGACAGCAGCTGACTCAGCGCTAACGCTCTCTAACCATGACCACCGTCGATAATGTCCCCTTCTTCAAGAAGAAAAAGGGCATCGCACGTCCTACAACGACGAGGAAGCGCTCAGCATCACCAGGCCCATCTTCGTCTGCGCAGGCGTCCTCTTCCGCCGTAGTTCTTCCAAACAAAAAAACATCAAACAACATTCTTAGCGCAGGCACCAAACGCACTGCTTCTCAGCGAGATGGCGTGGATGATCTAGATGCTCCAGAAAGAGAGGGCCCTGACGTCAAGTGGACGGCAGCTGGCTCGCACGTAAACGCTGCGCTGGAGATTTTAGCTGGAGATGAGGCTGAGGACTTGCTGGCAAAGCGTCGCCGCAAGGAGAAAGCAGATGCTGGCGAAGATGACGAAGAAATTCCCGACGACGGCAAGTATCGGGGACAGGCCGCATATCGAAGTCACCTCAAAAAGAGCACTGAGGTGCCGAAGGCGATGAGAGTTGGACCCCAGCGGAGCACTAGTACGATTCGGACAGTCACTATCGTAGATTATCAACCAGATGTTTGTAAGGATTATAAGGGTGGGTTGATTCTTGTCACCATTCCCGTCAGAAAACTGACGATCATTATCAGAAACTGGGTATTGCGGCTTTGGAGATACATGTAAATTCTTGCATGACCGTGGCACATGTAAGTTACTCCCTCTCACTTTGTGTCCAAGTCGGTTGACATTTTTGAACATTAGATTTGGCGGGCTGGCAGCTTGACAAATTGGCAGACAATCCCAAGAAACAAGTCGAAGATGATTCTGGGTCTGACTCTGACGATGAGGACGTCCCTTTTGCGTGCCTAATTTGTCGAAAACACTATACGGACCCTGTCGTCACACGCTGTGGTCATTATTATTGCTCAGCTTGCGCGATAAAAAGGTTTGCCAGGACGCCCAAATGCCTCGCCTGTGGGGCCCCGACAGGCGGTATCTTCAACCGTGCCGATAAAATCATTGAGAAAGTGGAGAAAAAGAGAAAGGACAAGCAGGACAAAGAAGACACAGTAAACAACAATGACGTCGAGATCGAGATTGAGGGGCTGGATACTAATGGCCGGGAGGAGGCCTATGCAGAGTCGAATTCTTCTGATTGATTTTTGCGCTCATCATCTGTGGGGTGCACGCCCTGGTGCCTCTCGATAATTGAAGGACCCTTCAATATACAACATCTCCATCTCCACCACCCGTTGCAAAACCGCATGGCGAGTTGAAGTTTTTGACGTAGTCGTTGCAACTGCCAACTGTCAACTATTGCACCCAGGTGCTATTAGCGTCATTTGTGATGCAAGAGGTTCCTGATCGCTGGGGTGTACATGATATGTAACATCAATTGTGGACGCTAGGATACATATGTATCTAGAGAGGTTTAGTATAGTAGCATTATTCCAAATTCAAAAGGCATTTTGTCAATTATCTCAATTGAGGTATAATGAGGCATACCTTATCGAGATGTCCATTCAGCATGACAGCATACAGGAACGAGTCAGTTCTCCATCAAGCAAGTCATCGCCCAGCCTTCAAAGTTCAGGTCAACCAACCTTTCAAGGTGCTAGCGTCAAACCTTCCTGAACTCGTGGCGTACTAACTGCGCTCATATGGTCAAAAAGTTTTTGGAGTCACCCCCGGGATACAAAACTGCCACCGGCCCAAGGTGTTTATTTTTCAATCAGGACTGAGTCCGAAGGCTGGCAATTTCAATTCATCAGGGATCAAGCAAGGAACTGAGGGCGCACACTTCATTCATCTGTCTTTGGATTTGTTATGTACTTGCTCGGTTATCATGTAGGTCAACGGTAGCTTATCCCCATGAGCTGATGCCCTTGAAGAAATTTAAACACAGCCAATGCATGATGACGACAAGGGTTCTGTCGACTTTTCTACTATCCGTAATACTTAAGATATTATATAACCAACCTGTTATAGGTAAGGCGTAATATATGGGGTATAACAAGCAGGCGGTGACAAGATGACTGGCGGAATGGACGAGTACTAAGGAACGTGCTGAGGCATGAACGCGCTAGAACTCACCAGGACGGAGATATGCCACCTCAAGGCATTTCGTCACAGCCATTATCTAAGTGTCTTTTAAGCGAATCGGCTCTAAACGGATAGATTAATGACCTAGGTTTTTTCGGAGTCCAAGGTTGAAGGACAGACCTGCTAAACTCTTTCTCGCAATAGCGACACCGGTGGATGACTGGCGACGCGAGATGTTGAGTTTCATGATGCCTTTTTCTATCGTGGGATCGAGAAAAAGTCTTGCCGCACTTGTCGCAAGGAAACCGTTCCCCCGAGGGAGAGGACGCGGAAATCGGAGAAGTGCTAGCGGCCGAAGAGACGGTTCGCGGACGTCCGGTCAAGATGCGAGGACGATGAGAGTGAGAGTGTTGCGAAGGAATGTGGGATGAGACATGATAGTCAAGAGAGGGAGATCTGTAGTTCTCTGGAGGAGGAACAGTAGGAGAGCGGGGTACAGACATATGGTGGGAATAGTTTGAGTACGAGTGTGCTATCTCTGACGGTGTAGGAATAAAATGTGACTGAGGTGGTGGGCTAGCTGGGGAGCGATGATCCACTGGAGGATACGACGCATTATAGTACTGGCTTTGAGGCGCATAGACACTTGAAGGAACGGCTGAGGATGAGTTGACGACTCCCTGTGAATTATAATAGCGGGGATCACGTCCAGTAGTCGTTGAATAACGAAGGGGAGGAGAATGAGACGGTGTCATACTGCGATAATATGGATTATTTGCTACAAAATATTTAGCACGGCGAAACAAAAGGTTGAAAGAGCACATACCCTCCTGAATTTGAGGTGTATTATAGTACTGACTTGATGTATCATAGTTAGGGTATGAGGGTGATATTGGATAGTCCGAGTGATGTGAGACTACATGACCAGTTGGATAGCTATTGCCTTGATCGTCGTATAGGTGGTCGCGATGAGAGTGTTGCATTGGAGCGCAAGCTGGTCTGGAGGAACAGACGGGGGAGTTTTGAGGGAGACGTCAGTGATGGCAAGGTGGTAAAATTGACCAGGTGAAGTGTGTCCTTTAATAGGTCGGAACCGCCCAGATGTCATTAAACAAACTTGGCAATATGGACGTCGGAGAACAGGAATTCGATCACGGCCAGGTGTTTCGATCCCTGGGTTCCGAACGAAGCAAGAGCCGCTATCCACGGCCGCCAAATATATAGTAGACTCTGAGAATGAGGGAAGTGTTGAGAATTAGTGTGTAAGGGAAGCTTCTGAGCCTGCTCACCCGAAAGGAGGCAACAGGGTATTTTGGATTGACGCCTGGTTTGCCTGGAAATTCATTTATGGCAACCGTGCTCGAAGAACGATTCGAATGGCCGAGCTAAACCGCTGGATCTACAGATGGAACTGAAAAGAATATTATGACCCGAATTGGTTAGCCACCTAACCACGTCAAACATGCCACAACGTTGCCAATCTCTTACGGCAGAAACGTTCAAGGACATTTCCAGCGCATTCCCAGATTTGAAAAAAAAAAAAAAAAAAAAACGCACTTCAAGTTCAATGCGTGCACCCGGGTCCGGGAAAGCGTACCTTTCAACGACGATTCAACCCAGAAAGGATCATATTTAAAAATGGGTCCTTAACCCAAGATTATCACTGGTTGTTTCACTGTCTCTTTACCTTGTACTCCAACTTCTCGCTCCGAGTCCCGGGTGACTTGGCCTACCAAAGTGGAGGATTGGCTACGAGCAGAAGGATTTGATGACGCAGTCACAGCCTACAGGAGACTAGGCACTACCTTACCTCCGCGACACACCGAATTTCACATCGGAAGCATTAATAATATAAGTGGATGGAAATCCGCAGAACATACCTTTATTCCCTCAAAGAAACCTTTGAAAATCCGAACCTCTCCGCTTTCAGGAAGGTGACATGTGCTGGAATACCAGGGATTGTTGGTTCACGGGATTGCGGGCACTCTGCTACTCCTACGTAGTCTTTGGATGGGCTACTTCAATAATAATAGACCGTGCATAAAATCCTGATAAATGTGATACGAATGTAAGCATTCTCGGATGCGAAAGATCGGTGAAATTTTGTGCGATGGTTCGCGGGATGTTGCATCTCGGAACGTGGATGCGGAGGCTGATGCCAAACGTGAACAAAGAAGAGAAACGAAGTATGGAATTGTGATATCAAGAGCAGACATGGCACCTTTTGACCTTGACGCGTGTATCCAGCAGTTACTCCGCAAACAACTTCTACATGAAGCACTTTTACGCGAAATTTGCGAGAAGACGAAGGAGGTTCTCATGCGGGAGTCCAATGTCGTCCATGTTAGCGCTCCAGTGACTGTCGTTGGTGATATACACGGGTGAGTCACATCCACCTTTGCGGGGCTACTGAATTCATTAGCTGTTCAAGTCAGTTCTACGATCTTATAGAAATATTTCGCATAGGAGGATACGCACCAAACACAAACTATCTCTTTCTTGGTATGTGTTGTGTTCCAAATTAACCTAAGCTTTGCTCATGGTTCATCAGGCGATTACGTGGACAGAGGGCTCTTTAGCGTCGAAACCATCTCTCTCTTGACTTGTTTGAAACTACGGTACCCAGACAGGGTGCAACTCATAAGAGGGAACCATGAGTCTAGAGCTGTTACCCAAGTCAGTCGCGTACTTGCTTGCATTGACGTCTTCTCACAATTGCCACAGACATATGGATTTTACACAGAATGTGTTAGGAAATACGGCTCCTCCCACGTCTGGACATATTTCACAGATATGTTTGACTTTCTAACTCTTTCAGTGGTCATCGATGACCGAATATTTTGCGTGCATGGAGGTAAAACTAGTGTTGCTTACCCAAAAGTACTTGCTCACTAGGCTCTCCCAGGACTGTCACCTTCAATACACTCCATTGATCAAATCAAGGTAGTTGATCGATTCCGAGGTTTGTGTCTTTACCGTCTCGATCGCCAATTTCCCCGTCATCACCTCTTTCAGAAATCCCGCACGAAGGACCAATGGCAGACCTCGTTTGGTCAGATCCTGACCCAGAGAAGGAGGATTTTGCCATTTCACCTCGGTGCCATTCCTTCTCCATCCACTTCTAGCGTTCGCACTCACACTACCTTTAGTGGAGCAGGGTATACCTTTGGTTCTGGGGTGGTACACAAATTCCTTGATCAAAACAAGATGTCACATATCCTTCGTGCTCACCAGCTCTGCATGGAAGGATATGCATCCTTGTTCGACAAACATCTGTCAACTGTCTGGTCGGCTCCGAATTACTGCTATCGATGCGGAAACTCTGCTAGCATTCTTGAAGTCGGACCGGGAGGATCAATGTATTTCAATGTATTCGATGCAGCTCCGGAAAATGAGAGGGATGGACCAAGCCAACAAGCCGCTCAAAACGCAAGCGGAAGGGTGCGTCTTCTCATACCCGATCATTGCTCCAATAGATTTTAAGGAAGTTTCATTAATGGCAGCTACCAGAATACTTCTTGTAGACGTCCAATTCCTGGCCATGAATGTATGGGTTTAACAGATGCGTCTCCATTAATTGTACTTGCTATTGTTATTCGCTGTGTAAGCCTCTGAAGCACGATCCTTCAAGCTCGAGTGACTCACGATCTAGAAGTTAAGAAAAGGAGTATACATATCACGCGCGTGTCTTCCACGTCCCGTGCCATCGGTTAGGAATATTATTGGCGTCATTTTAGAAATTTTCGAAGTGAGCCTATCCGACGTTTTCGGATTACAGAGTTAATCGTCAAGGCAAGAGTGATTAGACAAAGTCCCCAGGTTATGTGGGAGCGCCAACGAAGCCATAAGAGCAATATCAGAGTTCGAGCCAGGTCCCTCTTTCGACGACGACCGTGCGGGAATGATGGTGATTGAGATGGGGAAGACAAGGACGACACTGGGTACCCAAAGAAAGGGTTCAACAAGGAGGTCGGAGAGATCGACGATACAGAGGAATTGGTTGTAGTGGAAGGTATTGGTTGGCTGTTTGGTAAAACAGAATGCAAAGGTGAGGGTCCCTCCCCTGTCCGTGATGGACCTTCCGTATCTGTCAAGGAAAGTAGAGATCCGCCGTACTCTGTTTAAAATTCATTAGCAGATGGAGCGTGCATGACGTTCGGCAGGTTCAATTACCCTCTGGTAACGCCGAAGGTGTGAAATAACTTATTAACTGAGCCTGGGTGGGGAAAAATACTCGTGAAAGAGCAGCTTCGGGTAGGAGGTGCCTCGACAGCACAGTTTCAATTAGGGGCGAACGGTGAAAAAAATGAATACCTACTTCACAACGCTCCAAACGCCTGAATGAGCCCATGAGTAGTTGAGCATAAATACTAGACACCCGTCAGATTGGGAAAAACACTTGGCGCAAAGCACGTACCACCAGCCAGCATGCCTGGAAAACGTGGAATGACTTCCCGAAGTGTCCACGTAAGTACGTCAAGCCTCTGAAAGGTGTTCAATGACAGGGAAAAGGAAGTAGTTTTCAAGTCTCACGAGACTTTGGTAAGACACTTTCTTCAGGTCGCATAAAACAATATATTGGAGGAGAGGCTCTTCATTTGCACCTGATGAGCTGTGAAGATCCTGAAGGTGCTGCCTGCATTGTTCGAACGCTTGAAATATGAGACGCTTTTGCACTTCAAATTCATCTGTAAACTCCATGACTTCAACGACTATGGTCGGTCGTCCAAACGGATCTCGAGCGTGTGCTGGCAAGATATGCACATTGGGCAAATCAATGGGGGCAACGGGAGGCCACAAGGTGCTCAGACGCCAGACCAGATTCTTTCGAATAGACTCCAGTGCGAATGACGTTGTAAATTTGTTTCGCTGTCCCGTAAATACGAAATGCAAGTATAGCAAATTTGAAAAATCACTCACCCGAGCAATTCGGAAGATAGAAGCTAAAAACAATAGTAGTAAACTACATGCTGTCGCCCAGAATCACAAATATAGTACGTACAAGTATCGCTTAGCCATTCTCTTGCCCATTCTGTGGCATCCGGACTAAGGTTAAGTTCGCCAGTCACTGAAGGCAAAATGTCGCGAATAAGGGTGGCTTGTAAATTACGTGTCTCCTCCAAATTGGTGCGGTACGTTTCGAGTAATTTGTCGCGATTGGCCCGCAATCGCTCGTAGATATCCATGGCCAGAGGTGAGAAACAGGCAACACACAAGTGGATCGCTGCGATGTTACCTATGTAGATAATTATGTAATGTCATTTGCAAGCTTCCCACGATCCGCACCTGTCAACATAACCTCGTTTGAGGAGCATTCTGCGAGCATCTGTGCGGAACTCAAGAGGGCGTTTTTTATGATAATATTTGGCTTCACACATATTTTGACATTCCATAGTACAGTGAACGACTTGTTGAAGAAGGGACGCTGATAGTTAATCCGTCGAACTCTGTCGGACTTGAAGACAGAGATTCGAGAGCTAAATTTCGCAGGATGGCAGACATCGATTATGGTCATATGGGGGACTCGGCTGTTGGGCAGAGCCGCGAGGCTAGCATTCCTTGATTGACGAAACATCTTAAAATCCGCAGGTTTCCTGACCCAGTGGGATGGTTGTGGCTCTTTCGAGTCGAGTCGAACCGAACTTGTTATTGCGGAATCTAGACAGGCGAGTGAATAAATGGACTGGGCGCGAAACTCGAGACAGTTCGTGGTCAATTAAATACATAGCCGCGCTGCAAAGAATCAGCCATAATTCTGGTAATCGAAGCTGGTTCTCGCATATAGAGTATGACGGCCTTCAACAGATCTTGAAAAATCCTCAAGGAGCGAGCGGAGATCCAATCAAGATGCAAAAAGATGGTGACGGGTCTTGCAGTTGGCAATCGCCATTAGCTCATCTTGAAACTTCTTGCCTGCCCTACTGGTGCTGTACTCGACCAGAAAGGGTAACGTGCATCCGGTGACCCCGTAGAGCCCGTAGCCAAAAAGGTCTCTAGCCTCAGATAGATCCACATGATGATACATAGCCATACGAGACTTGCAACGTTCCACCAGGGTGATAATCCAGATTAAGCGACAGATCAAGACCTGTAGGCTGTGTGCTCGGTCCTGTGCTGGTTTTTGGGAGAAACCCTTATTGCGAGTGATGGATGCACCGGCACACAGGATCGGCAGGGGTTGGACATACATAATACATGATAGATGGGCGCCGACAAGTCACATCGCTCGTTGACAAGCAAAACTAGGCCGTTTCTATGGAGTCTGGACCCTTTGGGTAGAGCTCAGCTAGACCCACTACGGAAAGAAAGGACCAGGAACCTATGTTGGCCAAGGTATTGAGGTGACACCGCTTGAGCGGATCATGGAGACAACATACAAAACTTTAGGTCGATAGATAACATACCTCGAAGCAAGATAAGCCATAACTGAACTTGACATTGAATGGAGTCGACTTAGCGAGGGATGAGTTTACTTCTGGTTCGTGACTTCACTCTGGTCATGAGGCCAGCGAGAGTGTCACAAAGATATGCAGCATGATCACTGCTACATCGCGCAGGCGGCCACGCGGCGGGCAAACCGATATAGATCGTCCCAGAGTCGATTTACGACAAGACTTTCGGGTAAAGGGGAGCTCCTAGTCGAATTGTGGGCGAGAATGTCGACAATTCGACAGTTATCAGATGCGTCTATCGGTTCATGGTGTAGTTCAGGAGCAAAGATGGGTAAGCAGCTTAAGTTCCCGGATATGGAGGCGTGGCATTACCAGCTTGCCAGCCGTAGATTTCTATTCCAGTGTGGTCCAAAACAGTTTGCGTGCCACATCAGAACCAAAGCCACTTCTTTGGTATGGTCTGGCTTTAAATGTTACAACTCGCATGAACGCAAAATTCAAGATATAACCATGTAACTAACCCGAGTAAACAATGGGGGCCGCGTAGTAACCTTTCACGAGATGGCAGTCCAACATAAAATGAATTTTGGATTCCTGTCTTGTTTTCGATAGCCTAGATCAAGCGCAGCAAATATTGGTTCTATCCAGTTGCAAAATATCACAAACAGAGAGGAACGCGTCTAGTAGCTTCAAAGTGCCGACAATAAGCAAGATACTTGTGGGATTCTTGTGGTCGTCGGAGTTGGAAGAGAAGATCTCAAGTTACCAAATATTAATGTTTACATACATTCAGGGAATTTTCTTGTTGGTCATTGCGATTGAGGCGGCTAGCTGTTAGGAATGGCGACCGTCGTTCCCAAATTCTTGGATTGGTTCCAAGCACATCAGGGTACCATTGACACATCTTCAGTAGATGTGATAAACTTCCCGCCTTCAGAAGGCGGCCGAGGAGCTGTGGCAGTAAGAGACATTCCTGTGAGTCACCACATTTCTTTTTTAGAAAATTGACAAACTTAGGTGGTGTACGAAGGAAGGACACGTCCTATTCACAATTCCCCATGATTTGACGTTGTCGACTCGCACGTCCTCACTTCCCTCGAGGTTCGGAATGGAGGCTTGGAAGAACGCCAAGTTGCATGAAGGCTGGGCTGGATTGATACTCTGCATAATGTGGGAAGCAGCCCAAGGAAGTTCTTCAAAATGGTCAAGATATTTTGGTATGCGTCAAATTTTTTTTTCTCTAGGAACTGCATTATTAATTATAGCTTAGATATTCTCCCAACATCATTTGACACGCCCATGTTTTGGACTGAGGAAGAACTTGCCGAACTCCGAGGTACATCTGTGGTAGGTCTGTTCGATGCGTACTTGATGGAACTGGACATATCTTCTAATTTTGGCTCGAGTAACCAGAAAAGTTAGGCAGAGCAGACGCAGAAAAGGACTACAAAGAAATTTTGATTCCCGCGATTAATGTTCGTCAGCCCGTTTTTGTGTGCATTTGAAGCTTTGATACTGAGTTGTCATTTAGAGTCGGCCCGAGCTATTTCTCCCTAGGGATATCCCTACGCACTACTCTGTTGAGATGTATCACGTCATGGGTAGCCGGATACTCTCCCGAAGTTTCAACGTCGAGAAATGGGCACCAGATGAAGAGGAGGAGGACGACAGTGGAGCTGCAGACGTAAGTATGGGAAGTGGAATGGATGTGGACGATGGCGCCTCAGCACCTCCAACCCATTCCTCCCATGGAACCGATGATCTTGAACACGAGGAGGGGGAAGAGCAAGAGCAAGAAGATTCTTCTGATATCGCTATGGTCCCCATGGCAGATATCCTGAACGCGCGATACAGATCAGAGAACGTCAGGCCTTCTCCTTTCAATAAACGATTTCCATTTCTGATCTTGGAAAATTAATATACAGGCAAAGTTGTTCTATGAGGAAAATCATCTCAAAATGATTTCTACAAAGCCAATCAAAGGCGGAGAGCAAATCGTAGGTAAAGCCTATCTTGTGCAGGTTCCAATGCTTATTAATTACAACATGTCAGTGGAACACCTACGGTGACCTTCCAAATGCTGAGCTCCTCCGCCGTTATGGCCACGTTGATGTTATTCAATTACCCAGCGGCGGAAAAGGTAATCCTGGCGATGTCGCAGAAATTCGGGCAGACATAATAGTCTCCGTCGCCGCGGAGCAACATTCACTGTCCACAGACATTATCCACGAGAGGATAGACTGGTGGTTGGAAGAGGGAGGTGACGAGTAAGATTATTTTTTTTTTCTCAGAAATTTTCTCATTGCCTGTGTCGATGCAGTGTTTTTGACTTGTATTTCGATCTTGAAATTCCTCCGTCTATAATGTCTATCATCCGTCTTCTTCTCCTCCCCGACGAAGAATGGGAGAAGATGAGGGAGAAAGCCAAACCTCCGAAGCCCAAGATGGATGCTGTAGTTCTTACTGTCCTTCATGAGGTTCTGCAAAGAAGGCTCAAGGAATATCGCACAAGTATTCAAGTAAGGGATTTGCTTCCTCTAGTTAGTTTACCGGAAATGGCGTATTGATACATACACCAGGATGATGAGCAGCTACTTATGACTGCTCCGTCGTTGAACTTGCGACATGCTATTATCGTCCGCCTCGGGGAGAAGAAAATATTGGACGGCATCCTGATCAAGACTGCGGCTGCGTTAGCTATGGAGAATAACACAAAGAAAAGAAAAACCACGCATGAAGATCGCCCCGCAGCTGCCTCCACGTTGAAGAAATCGAAACGCCAAGCGTAATTCCAAGCTGCACGCGGCCAACTATAGTACCACCTAATTAGAGATAGTTATGGCGGTGGCTGCGCAGTCACTATAAGTTTAAACTGGTACTACGTAGCTATGTAGAAAACTCCACTTCTAGACGACCGTCATGTCCGATAACGACCTAGCCTCTGTCACACCGCAAATGCCTCCTACTAATATTGCTGCAACTTTGCAGACTCTCGAGAACAAGCGGACATCGAGCAGTACATCAGGTGAAGCGGCCACAGCTAATCTAGAATCTCCGCCCCCTGCTGTGGCGCCGACCACTTCCATCACAGAGGAATTGCGACAATCGTTGTCGCCTGTACCAGCGGCCTCTTCACCTATTCAACCACCCGCAACATCTACCAGTCCCCAGCCTGCGACAGATGCGTCGCTTGATCCACGGGTCGCAGCGTTGCGCGCCATGTTCCCTGATTACGATGAGCTGATATTGTGTGTATACAAATGAAGTTCTTTTCTTCCTCCTACTTAACCGCTGTACAAATAGGCAATCGGTACTAGAATCCGTTCATGGAAGTCAAGATGCAGCTATAGATGTTCTATTGGGCATGAGCGACCCCGAATACACAAGTGACACACGGCATCAAGAACCTGTTCTTGTACATACTTCTCCTGTCTCATTTTTCACGCATCCCTCATTCAAAATCCGTTTTCCAGACACAAACTGATCTAGACGAGCAACTTGCCCGTCGGCTGATGCTCGAAGAGCAGGAGGCCCAACAGCAACAATGGGCAGCGCAACCGCCACAGCATGCTACCCCGCAGCGTCGCAATACACGTCCTTATGAGGTTTACCAACAGCAACACCATCAACAAGGCACTCTGCCACCTGCTGGGGAGAGAGATACGATGGCAGAGTTCCAAGAGCAATTTAACAAGATTGCCGAGAGTGCGTTTCATCTTCGTATTCGCCCAATGATGTCACTCAATTTTAATGGCAGCTGGAAAGAAGACATTCGGGAATATCTTTTCCAAGGTCAAAGCTAAGATCCAAGAGTATGACCAGGGCAGGTGAGAAGCTTGGATAACACAGGAGCTGTGCTCAAAAAGTCATAGACCTGGTCAAAGCTCATTCGGAGGGTACAACCCAAACCCGCAGCAGCAACAGCCTTACTACGGTCAGGCTGAGCCAACGGTCACGCAGCTGCGGCCGCAGCAACCCGCGTATTACGATCCCAATCCGCCAGTGTCTCCACCCACAAGTTCAACCACTCCGCCAGCAGCGGCTATTCACGGCTATGACGTGACCCCGTCGCCTTCGACTACTTTTGTGCCTCCATCGAGGTCTCCTCCACCCGCTTCGACAAGCGGAGGGGGCAGTGACATATCCCGTCCGCCTCAAACGGGCACGGGCATGCCCATTGATGCAGGTGAGTAATTTGAATGAGTTCTCGAATATCACGTTGAACTGTTATCAAGGCAAATTGGGACTGTTGCCCAAGCGACCTGTTTCATTGTTGCCTGACCCTGCCGCTGCCCCAGCTCATGTCGAGCAACCGACTGATGATGACGATGGTTTGGAATATGTCGAGAACCCTTTTGAGGACCCAAGGAAATAGGGATGTTTGTTCTATGCTATTCCCGTCTGTTATTTTGGAGAATTTTTTATGGACATAATGCACGAGAGAGCCATTTGGGTCTTTACGATGGTATATTAAACCTGGTGATTAGTGTACGAATGGAGATGCTACAGCTTTAACAGTTGTTGCAGCTACTTGAGGAGCAGCTCCAACAAAGTCACCCGCAGAACCGATCATGAGCAACCCAACTACACGGAAAGATAAGTACGTGTCGAGGAGGGGCTCAAGCTGTCACGCACCAATAAGACCGAAGAGGCCCAGAATACTGCCAAAGACCTCTACAACGAGAATTTTGACAAACAAATCTGGGTCTGCAGCGTCGGCGAGCGCCGCGGTAGACCCAGTGACACCAACACAGATACCGCATAGCAAATTACACGCTCCAACAGTCAAACCACCCCAGAAAAGCGCGAATCCTTTGCGTAACAGTTAGCTTTGTTTTTTGAGGGGGAAGCGGCCGCGATTACCTGTGAAGTAATTTTCGCGTGTGTACAGAACGCTTTCGGCGACAGCATTTAGTTTGGCTGAATATACGATGCCGATGATCTGCGAAATGGTAAGGTGGTGGTGCTGTTGGAAGTAGGAACAAGGAAAGCGCACGACTCCGTATATGGCGACAACTTCGCAGAAGATAATGCTAATCAACAATATGAGGAAAAGAAAGAGCAATCACAAATCCCAAGGCACCTGATAAGATTCTTTGTCGTGATGCGAGGCGTTCTGACGCCTCCTCCAAGGATAGATGCTCCCGTTACAAAGATTCCCCTTCAGTGACATCAGCGGCTGGGCACTAAGGAGCGATACGAGGAACGTACCACCCCGCACCCAAAACACTTAGACCGATGCAAAGACCAATTCCAACAGCGCCCCACGCATATGGGCTTGATTCTTCAAGAAAGCGACCAACGTTGAACGCCTCTCCGGAGTCTGGTGAAGGGTTAGAAACTGCGGATTTTTAGTATTTGAGCACGTACCGGTAAAGAGAAGATAGAGTGCAATAAAGATTACGAGAAAGGTAGGGAGGCCATAGGAATAATAAGTCGAGTAATAGCCCATGTCGCAGTCGACAGTAAGAGAGCTGTTTGCGAGTTGTTTGGTCGCCCTTGACCATGTACCATTTATTGAAGGGCCTTCATGAACATCTAACAAGGTTCGTATTCGACAATTCCTTGCTATCACTATTCACCACTGTGTTTAGGAAGGAGGAATTCTCAGTGATCATCATTGGTCTCGATGGCGCGGGCAAGACCACCCTTCTGGAAAAAATCAAGACTCTGTACAACGAAACACCAGGCTTATCTCCGGACAAGATTGGCCCAACAGTTGGCCAGAACAGTACGTTACTGTCGTTAAATAGATGTTCAACTGACTCATTCGTATTTAGCTGGAAAGATAGTACTCCCCTCAACCATCCTACAATTCTGGGATCTAGGCGGCCAACGAGGTATTCGCAACATCTGGCATAGGTACTACGACGACTGCCATGCTGTAGTCTACGTAATCGATGCTGAAGACCGTGAAAGGCTGGCTGAGGGTTGGGAGGTATTCGGTATGTTGTCCAGCCTGATGCGCATCGAACCTTCGTTCATTTGACACCCAAGCTCCTCAGACTCTGTCTTATCTGCTCCTCAAATACTGGGCATACCCCTTCTGCTGCTCGCCAATAAGCAGGATTCACCGCAGAGCTTGTCCGTTGAAGAGATAAGACACGACTATGAAGACTGGCATCAAAGGAAGCTTGAAAGTGCCCGAAGAAACCGTTATGGTGAATTAGAAAACGATGGATCCGCCAGAAGGGAAAGAATAGCGAGCCTGGATGTGATGGGTGTGTCTGCTTTGGAAGGGTGAGTACTCTTGGAAATTCTTGATGATGCTTCCAACCCCGTCAGTAGGACAGGCGTCAGAGCAGCAGTTGACTGGCTTTTTATCAGAGTTCAAAACAGCAGAAGGTATACTGTCATACTCGAGTGTACACAAGGGCTGCTCATTGACGACAATACAGACAATCAGAAGAACGGTAATAATTCATAAACTCCCAAACCTAGATGGAAGGGGGACAAATTAATCACTGGGAGACATACGTACGTGCATTGTGGAGAATTAGTTCCTTGTTATCCCACACAGTTTTTGCCAAGAAAACACCTAAACCAGTGGTGACGATTGGCTTGCCTGCTATGCGCCACAAGTCACACAGTAAACGAGAGTAATGCTGCAATCCTTTTGCACCCCTGCCATTTTGAGTGTGTGAGTTTAAGAAATATGTAGAAAAAAATAAAGAGTATATACGCAAGAAGGGAGTTCACCCTGTCGTCTATCATTTTGTATACCCCGAGTTTGAATTCTTCCCTCGGAACCAGGAAGACGGGGCCATTGTCGGGCAGAAGCCATGCACAACCGTTCGTCGCAGGATCGGGGTTGGTAGCAGTATAGAAAATGGCACCTGCTATGCGTGGAACGGGTGTAAGTGGGATTCCAGCGAGGAGAAGCTTCACTGGGATTGGAACTATGGCCGTTTCTAGTGAAGTGTCACTATAATTCCAAAAAGCAGGAGCAGAGTACGCCTGACCAGCGAAGAAGGGATGAATGACGGCAATTCTGATACCCTTTAGCTCAAGGGGTATATGGAGGGATCTCATCATGCCAAGTACGGCGTGCTTCGAAGCTGCATACAATTCTGCTTTGGGAATTCCCAACCAAGATGCTGAACGTTGATGAGCGCGAGGTTCACGTTAACAAGGTACTACCCACCCATAGACCCAATAAGAACTATTGCTTTGAGGTCACCATGCTTCTGATTCACTAGCAGATAATGTTGCGCCAGATGTGTGGCTGATTATTTAGTCTAGTCGTTAGAGGTAGTTTTGACAACTAACGACTCGGATAGACTCACTATACAGAACCCCTAGCAGATTGACTTCAATTGTAAGCATCCCTGGTTTGATGGGTCTGCCGTCCTTAAACTTGACTGTCTCGAAATCCCCTGCTTCCGAAATACCTGCATTGGGGACCTAACAGGTAGCGCGGGAATGACATCAACTTGATATTAAACCCTCTGGGAACTCTTAGAACGCACAACGATGTCGACTTGACCGTATTTCGCGATTGCCAGCTGAAACAGAGCGACAAGATCATCCCATTGAGTCACATCGCACTTGATAGACGTGGCTTGTCTAGCATTTACGGCGTCAATAGCAAATGTAGAAAGCGATGGAAAGCCCATACCCGCCTGTTTGTTCAATATTGCTGACGACCTTGGTAGCCCGAGCAACATCCAAATCCCCAATGACGACTTTGGCACTGGAAAGTCATGTCATTTCGTTTAGCGGGCCAAGAATGAATTCGGAAGGTACCCATATGACGCGAAGCGCAGAGCAGTCTCTTTGCCTATTCCATTGGCGCCACCTTCCCGAGTAGGACGTTGGTCAGGAGTTCATTATCGCTAACGTGGAGGAACTAACCTGTGATGATGACTACCTTGTCTTTAACACGATCGGCATAGGTGAATAGGGTGTCGTCGGGAATAGCAGTCATGACAAAATCTGAGGACACGTTTGGCAGGGCCAAAGAGCGTTCTAGGGAGACTCTCGCACGGGAAAGGCTGACATTGGAGTATATATAAGAAAGCAGTTTTTTCTCTGAATTTTCTGTAAACCTTATATTACTCCGATCGATTTCGGTTAGCAAATGGTTTGTTTGGTAATGCTTGAAATGAAAGCCAACGTGGTCCGAGCGCATTCTCCCTGGAATTCTTCTCCATCACGACGGCTGAGCCTATTCATGTGGAGCAGCATCGATAAATTCGCACCCAGTCCATAAATAAAGGTCGATATCGTACGACACCCCATACATACCCTGCACCGCTACCATCCCCGCCAAAATGCCTATCACTGGAAGGAGGAGGAACAAGGTCAAGGGTGTTCAATTCACTATTATGGTCGTCGGTAGGGAGTTCAGTAACAGCTCGACGCGAAAGCAGTGCTGACCATCACAGGCGCTTCTGGCACCGGTCGCACGACTTTTGTAAACACCCTCTGTGAGGCTGACGTCCTTTCTCACAAGATTTGTGACAGCCCAGAGACTGCGCATCTTGAAGAGGGGATCAGAATCAAACCTGCTAACGTCGGTCAGTCCATCAATTCTTGTTGATAGCGCCTTGTAAACCTCATGTATTTGTAGAGCTCGAAGAGGACGGCATTCGTATTGCCCTTACTATAGTCGATACCCCTGGATTTGGCGACAGCATTGACAACGAGCATGCGTACGTTAAGCCACTGAGGTGGCGACAGGTGTCTTATGCCTTTGAACAGTTTCCAGGAGATCATGACTTACCTTGAACGTCAATACGACGACATTTTGGCAGAGCAGTCCCGTATCAAGCGTAACCCACGCTTCAGGGACAATAGAGTACATGCTCTATTATATTTTATTCCTCCGACGGGCCACGCGTAAGATCTCCCCTTAATTTCTGCATTTAATTTTACCTCTAACCGAGCAATTAGTTTGAGGGAAATGGACATCGAGTTGATGCGACGGCTCTCGCCTCGTGTTAATGTTATTCCCGTCATCGGCAAGGGTGATTCCTTGACCCCGAAGGAATTGAAGGCGTTTAAGAAGAGGGTACGAACGCGTACTTCTATCGTCGGCACTGATTTTTTTTTTTTTTTGTAGATAATGGAAGACATCGACTATTACGAGATCCCCATCTACAATTTCCCTTATGACGTTGAGGAGGACGACGAGGAAACTATCCAGGACAACATGGAGTTAAGGGTAAGCTTTAGTCTTTTACCTTGGCGGTTAATAGTAACTGTCAAAACATCAGGCCTTGTTACCTTTTTCCATTGTAGGCTCGGAGGAAGAGATAGAAATCGATGGAGAGCCCGTTCGTGCTAGGATATACCCGTGGGGCATCGTCGAAGTTGACAACCCACACCACTCTGATTTCGTCAGACTCCGCGGCGCCATTCTTGGGTAAACTACTCTTCTTATGCTCGTACGTTTAATAACCATTATTAGGTCTCACTTGGGTGACTTGAAAACTTTGACCGAGGATGTCCTATATGAAACCTATCGTACTGAGAAGCTGTCAAGGAGTGTTCATTCGGATATGCGGTAAAGTTGAACTCACATAATTCCTCTCCCCTTGTTAATATTTTTTTTCAAGTGAATCGCAAATACTTCCCGAGGAATTAGCCTCTCAAAGCGTTCGTCTCAAAGAGGAACAACTACGCCGCGAGGAGGAGAAGGTCCGTCACCCACATGCTTCGTACCTCTCCTAATCTAATTATCCGTCTAGCTGCGTGAGATCGAGTTGAAAATGCAGAGAGAAATCAATGAGAAGAGGCAGCAACTCATGGCGAAAGAAGCAGCTCTCAGGTCAGCCGATTTTTCCTTCACACGTGTGAGGTTGGAACTGGAGTTGAATTCTGGCTTAGGCAGATGGAAACTCGGATTGGCAACCCTGCAGATTCCAGCTTCTAAAATCCTCCCTTTGGACTTTTTACGATCTATATTCTTGAAGAATGGCTTTCTTGGGACGGATAGAGCTAAAATATCTGAATACAAATATACATACTTATACCCTTGCACAGTATGTACGTAAAGATTCGGAAGCATTTTCTGGTTTACCAAATCGGGTCAATTTCACACATAGGCTTTAGCTGGATGGCGAGCCAGTTTGAAGACAGAAGCGATGAATTGTCCATGGATCCTGTAGAGTTCGACGACGAAGAGCTTGAGCAGATACGGTATATTTCTACCTTGACACCCTTCATCTGTGAGCTAACCCATTTTCTGACAGCCGCTATGAAGATTTTACGACGATAGGTGTGCCGTAGGATTCCGTCAAAACTGTCATTCAACTCAAGTTATCTCCCCAGACTGGATACAGGACTCAAAATTAGAACGAAGTCTGCGCATAAGAAATGCCCGCAACACCTATGCACCGAGGCGCGGTCCTCGAGGCGAGGTGACGATACCATGGGTGTGGGCGCGCGTCCGAGGCGCAGCAGACGCTGCTCAAACCTGGTTCGTAGTGAGTCTCGTTGGTATGTAACCCACGCATTACTATGGCAGAAACGAGCTATATGCTTGCATCTTATAGGCGTATGCATTGGAGTAAACGCGGCCATCATCTCCATCGTCAGCGAATGGTTCTCGGACATCAAAATGGGCTACTGTTCAGATGGTTGGTGGCTGAACCAGCAATTCTGTTGCTGGGAGATGGAGGGGGATGAGGTGGACGGTTGTGAGACGTGGCATACGTGGAGCACGGTGACGTTGGCGAGGTGGATTATATTTATCATGTTCGCTGTGAGTTTTTTTTGTCGATTATGTTCTCTCTCCGGTATTCACTTTCCTCGGCTGTATCCAGGCTATCTTTGCTTTCATTGCTTCGCATCTTGTGCGCTCTCTTGCGAAATATGCCGCTGGTTCTGGTATATCCGAAATTAAGTGCATTTTGGCCGGGTTCGTTATGCAAGGTTACCTGGGATTCGCAACATTCTTCATTAAAAGCGTTACACTTGTAAGCGGCTTGTTTATTTCCTCCCCATCAACCTCCCATCGTTGAAAAAAATCGTAGCCTTTAGTCATCGCGTCGGGACTGTCTGTTGGGAAGGAAGGACCTTCCGTTCATGTTGCTTGTTGCGTTGGATCGTTGGTCGCAGGCGCATTCGACAAGTTCAGACGTAGCCAAAGTAAGTGTCGTTCCCATCGGTGTATATCTCTTGCTTATTGTTTTCGATAGGCAAGACTCGCGAAATCATTACAGCGGCAAGTGCGGCAGGTGTGGCAGTTGCGTTTGGCTCTCCCATTGGCGGCGTTCTATTCTCAATAGAGGTATTTACAACTTCTCTAAATCATTTATGTACACGCATTTTCAAGTGTTGCAGGAAATGAGCCATACTTTCAGCATCAAAACGATGTGGAGAAGTGTCTTTTGTGCTCTCGTAGCCACCTTCACCCTATCGGTTTGTTTTATAGTCCCCATCCTGTTTGAGCCGCCTCAAAGTGAATCATGCAGGCTATGAACCCTTTCAGAACTGGAAAATTGGTGTTGTTCCAAGTCACATATGACCGTGATTGGCATTTCTTCGAAATCATATTCTTCGTCATCCTCGGCATTTTTGGAGTAAGTAAGGCAAGCTTTGGGTTGATTTTGTCAATTAATAATTCTTGCAGGGACTTTATGGTGCGTTCGTGGTGAAGTTCAATCTTCAAGTTGCTGCGTTCCGTCGGAAACATCTCGCAAACCACGGCGTAGCGGAAGCAGTCACCCTTGCGACTATCACAGCAATGATTGGTTACTTCAACCGTTTCTTGAGGATTGATATGACTTCAAGCATGGCAATTTTATTCAGAGAGTGTGAGGGCGGAGGTAATATTTATAATCTCTGCCAGTCAGTTCAAGTCATTCCCACTCCCCTAGATCGCTCCAGCTAACAGTACATCTTGGTCAGAACTCACGCTCAGTGGCGTATATCGAACTCCTTGCTTCTTGCGACTATCATCCGCATCGGATTGGTCGTCATCACGTATGGGTGTAAAGTACCGGCAGGAATCTTCGTTCCGTCGATGGCCATTGGAGCAACCTTCGGAAGGATGGTCGGAATAATGGTCAAAGCGATGTATACGTCCGTGTTCCTCGGCCCCTTTTACGAATCATTCTGACTGTCGCTCTAGTGCGTACCCACATTCTGGTATCTTCAAATTCTGTGCACCGGATGTGCCCTGCATTACGCCTGGAACGTATGCTTTCCTTGGAGCTGCAGCTGCTCTCAGGTACGCACAATGTATATTATTTTGACGTTCCTCACAGTGCTGTAGTGGAGTCATGAGAATCACTGTTACTGTTGTGGTTATTATGTTCGAGTTAACAGGTGCATTGACATACATATTGCCAACTATGGTAGGCTCCACTTGGTGAATGGAGCAGCCGCTCGCTGACTCATCGTTGCGCAGATTGTCCTACTGGTTACTAAAGCTGTTGGCGACTTCCTCGGGACCAATGGGATTGCGGACGAAATGATTAGGTTCAATGGATTTCCTTTCTTGGAGAAAGAGGACCATGTTTACAATGTATCAGGTATTGTAAATCATTATTTGCCGAAGTGACACCTCTGAATTGGTCTTAGTATCTGCTGTTATGCGAAAGGATCTCCAAACTTTGTCAGAAACGGGCATGCGTGTCAAGGATGTCGGTAGGTCTTGCTTTCCCTTATTCTTACATTAGTTTCTCAACATGTATAGAGTCGATGCTATCATCGACCGACGTCAAGGGCTTCCCTATCGTATCAGCTGATGGCTCACTGACTCTTGTGGGCTACATTGATAGGAGCGAGTTACGTTATGTTCTCGGTATGTCCGTCTCTTTGTTTTCCACAAGAAAAATCGTTCAGTAGCTCTTCGGTAGAACGCGCACGAAAGACTAGAGGGAGATTTTCGCACACACCTTGCTTATTTACACCACAGGGTTACGATCATGACATGGATCTTGCTGATGACGGCCTCGAGGACGCCCCCGAAAGGTTCTTCGCTCCAACAACAGAGGGAGAGCTGCAATTTTGGCCGTGGGTCAATCAGGTATTTCATCATCTCCTGGCTGCTTCTCTGATCAACTAATCACCGACAGACACCCATGACGGTGTCTCCACAACTACCCTTGGAAATTGTTATGCAAATATTCAAACGACTGGGGTAGGCAGCGACTCTCTCAGAAATAGCATTCGCTGACCGATGATCGTAGTCCGCGCGTCATCTTAGTCGAGGATCACGGAGTATTGTCCGGCTTAGTGACGGTGAAAGACGTCTTACGATTTATTGCGACAGAGAAGCCAGAGTACAGACCCTCATGGGATGAGCGTGGAGGACTGGATGGCTTGCTCGAGGAATTGTGGACGTGGGGCACTAACATTTTTTCCAGAATTCTTACTTGGGGCCGCCGGATTGTCCGACGATGATATTATACAGTATGTACCATATAATTCTCTAATACCCATCTTTGGATACTTGACATTTCGATCACGACGTCATATTTCCCACGGGGCCGGAGCAGTTGCAGGAGTATCACAATGTATAAAAAGCATCCCTTCCCCAGAATTTAGCTCTCAACAATTGCCAGAAATGACCGTCAACCCAGAATTCGATAGACACACCCGCTCACGCTACTCGCAAGAGCTCGCAGCTTACACTCTCCGCCAGTTCTCTACTGCTCGCGCCCAGCTCGATGAAGGAAAAAAGGAAGACATAGCAAAACTTCCAGCTGCGTATCAACGTGTCGTCAGTGCTGAGAAACTCTCAAGTCATGGCATGTTTATTTTTGTGGGCTACTTGGCATCCACTGAACTCGAAATCCGGCAGATGGGGCTCGCACTGTCAAGACGTAACACACGCGCAGCCTCAACAATACAAGTTAAATGGCGAATATACGCCTTGCTGAGATCCGACCCTAGCTGATCTTGCTCCCCCAACTCGCGTTGGACGTGTACTTGTATTGGACGAGGATTAAATATGTAGGATGTCCTTGCCCAAGTTGCGCTGGCGCAAAATAGCACTGTAAACGACTTTTGGCTAGCTAATTTATTGAAGGAAGGGTGCTTTTTGACTTGTCTTCGAAGTCGTGATGGTTGGAAGTGACGTTCTGAGACAAGGGATCGATGAGAAAAAGAAAGGGGATTTGGAGACAACTCATGAGATAAGAATGATGTTTTCGGAGGGCACATTTTACACCACCAAGATTCACTATATCTTCGGACATATGCCTGAGATTTACTCCTCCATAATTTCCGAAGGTAGGGATTGGGTTCCAGATTGCCCCTCAACCCACAAACTAGCCCATTTGGGAAAGACGCGCTTGTACAGTGACATACACACGGTATCCATCTGATTGATGGGGCCGTCGAAGTGGGCTTTGAAATATCCATGGGTACCAAGAGATTCGCGGATATGACCAGTACGCCCGTGTTTGGTGTGGAGTTGGATTGGCTTGAAGTATTGGACGTCGTCTGTATTGGAGATTAACGTCAGAAGATGGAATCGGAGAGGAAGCTCAGCAATCACCAGAATTGAAGAACATGTATCGGACCGTCGCGGTCTTTTTGTGGACTTTAAAGGGGTGCCCGGTTAAAATTGTCCTCTTTGCGATAACGCGTGTGGTGTCAGGATTGAGGAAGGAGCCCATAGCCACAAGGTGTGGAGCTGAAGTGGAAAGGTAAACTTAGAATTGGAGAACCCTTAGTGGAGCGCGCATACCTTGTTGATCAGATCTTTCCCTCAGAAGAACACAGGGCTGTCGACCATAGACAACAGGACCATATGTAGTTGCCACATTAGTGGTACCATGCCGCAGATATCTCTCAAATTTATGAACATTGTTAGCGCCTTTTCCCCCACCACGAGTATGTTGGCTGTAGATGGGGTTCACGGCGAGTCGACGGGGACCCACACATAAAATAAGTGGGTCCTATTGATGGATCAATTAAACCTTCAGAGAATGGGGTGTATATCCTGTGTATCGGGCTCACCTTGGATCGGACAGAGCCATCATATTCAGTGTTTCTCTGAACCGTTAAGTTAAGCACAGTAATTTTATGTTCATGCTGGAATAAAGAGAAAAGGGTAAGCGAGAATACGTTGGCCACTGCTTGAGGGACATCTTTTAGGTAAAGCGTCACTCGAACCCCAGGCTATGAATGTGAAAATAGGATCAAAATAACCCACCATTGGCAGGGGAAAAAAATACCTCTACAACCCCGAGCTCTTGCTCTGCTCTTCTTCGAACGCCACGCTCAGTTCGTTTAAAATCCTCAAACTGGAATATGCGAGCATAATCCCGAGGAAGATTTTCATATGGATCCCATGGACTCGTCCGGAAAGATCGCATGCCACGGAATCGTTGGAATCGTACTTTCGCAGGGATGTCTTTGGGGGTATCTAGCTCGTCTGGAAACGCCAGATCGTCTTCTTCTTCCCTTTTGCGATTCCGCCATCTCTCCAACCTGACTGTAATAAAAAACAGGCCGTTTGGAAAAAAAACTGACACTCACTGTTTTTCTTCCTCTTCATTATCAAGGTCCTGGAAAACAACACTTTTTCGGCTATCAATATCCATTTCTTCGTCCATGGGCATGTCCACCATTTCTTCCCTTTCAGAATCTTCATCCATCTCACCTTCGCCGTTAACTTCCCTCCCTTCCGCATCTTCCTCTACGTCTTCTTCGTCTGTCTCGTCAATGATCCATGCAGCCTGGTATTCACTCATCCCTTTCGGTATCCGTCGGACAGCTTTAGGTGTCGTACCCTTCTCCGCATCAGGGATACGTGGTTGGATGGAGTCGGGGCCGTCGTTCATCTCTTCCTCCGTCGGCCACGTTTGTTCGTTAGCGAGGTCATCCGGATCATTACTCGAAACCAATGAGTCTGCTGATGATGGATCGGGTTCGGCAAGAATTGTAGGTTCTACATCCATGCCCTGTGCTGTCGTTGCTCTAAATGGTCGAGGAATGGGGCAGGACATGATCTGGACTACCCGATTAATAATCGAGATTGAAGAGACGAAACTTTGATGAACCTTTTCAATCTGGTAGTCTCCGAAATTGGATATGTGAACAAGACGATTAGCCGAAAGGGATGTCCCTCGAACAACACCAGTTACCCGCAAACTTCCTTCTTCCCATTCCGTAGATTCACCCAACATCCACGTTCGTCCGTCCCTCCACCGCACGTCCCCTGGTTTGCCTTCAGATAAGGACCTCAGGGCGTTCAATCGGTCGGAAGCTGTGTGTAAGTCGAATACTCGTGATTGATTCGGAACGAAATATTGAATGAAGGACAACAGTGATTTTAATATACCAGATCGAGCTTTAGGATCCATTGCTGCATCAGGTGAGACGACGGTGACAACGTCTGGCAGGCCTTGCGCCTGGAGGGTGCGTAACAGGGTGTCACCCCAACCATCAACTTCGACTGCGCTGGAGAGTGCGAACACGACGTAGTCAGCGACTTTGCACGCATCAAGAGCAGCGTAAAAATTTCTGTGAGCGACGTTTCGAAATTGTAGCGTTGTTTTGAATCGATCCGCCCTTTCATCGTATTTGAAAATCCTATTCGTGAGGAGGTAAAGTCGTACTCACCTCATTTTCCAAATGCCATCTTCTGGGCAGTCTTCCGCCGATAGCTCCAATGATTCCGCCAGAGAAGCTATAACGTTACGTGTACTGACATCCCCCGTGAGTGGAATGACTGCCACAATGCGTGGCGCTCCGTCGACGCCGTTAAAAATACGCGTCGATGAGATGAGGGAATTTCGTTTTTTAATCTGCGATTGTTTTGCATGATTGCGGCGATTTGACCGAGCTTGCGCGGCTGCCTTGGAGGTTGGAGGAGATTTCAATAACTCCCGAGCTATACGACCTGTCAATTTGATCGTCAGTCGACCGTGGTACGACTGAGAATGAGGTCCAAAGGCCGGAAGTCGCACCTTTTGCCGCGTCCTTGAGAGATCCTTTAGATGCATGCTTGGATTTGAATGGTTTGTTTTGCTGGGGGAAAAAAAGAAAACTTAGTGATTTAAACTTGAAGCGATTATCTACAAACCTGCTTTAGCGTTGGACGATGGTGGTGAACAGTTTCGACCATTTTTTGGTTCACAGTGAAAGCTTTTGATAAAGATCAAAAATTTGGCGTGTCCTGATAAGGTCACTGTAACTTAGTGTAAGATCTAATCTTATCGAACATATACACAGTTTACACTTCCTTCGCCCAAGTATTGTAATAATGTGCGGCACCGAAAGAAAAAGGAGACAGTGCTACATTAGACACCCACTCAACAAGGCCTGCATATCGTCCGCCAGTTTAGCATGATCCAGAGTCTTCATCCCCCTCATGTCTCCAACCTCGGAGCTGAAATCCATACCAACGTTCTCGACCAATGGCTTGAAAGTCTTCCAAAATTCCGTGAAATCCATTTCTTCCAGGTCCATGTTCACGATTGGGGCCTGCTTTACTTCAGATTGATCTGACGGAGCATTTAAATTCGTGAACTGGTCGAAGACATCCACATCGGAGGAAATGTCTTTCCCCAAGTCTTGGTCATCCGAGAAGAAGGCAGAAAAATCGCCGTTGGCAAGACAAGCAGCGAATTCTTCTTCGGAAAACGTAGGAATGTCCTCGCTGAGAGCAGCAAACTCGGCATCGGGTCTACTACCGTCAGCGTCAATGTCTGACGTTGGGAATGGAAGTTCCAGATCCTCCATTTCCTCATCTTCCAGATCCTGAGACATCAAAGCAGGGCTAGTTGGCGGTGGGGGAGAAGACGGAGGAAGGCCTTCCCAATGTTGGCGAACACCAACATTATCAGAATCATCAGCATCTTCAGTATCAGGATCTTTTTTCTCGATGACGTATTCATTCGCAGGGGCTAGTGCCTCCTCCACGTTGACGTCACTGCTGGTAAGTGATTGAGAATTTGGTGGACACTTAAGCTCCTCAAAAGCGCCCTCCAAATCCCAGCTCAAGACAACCTCATCCTGATTGTCTTTCCCAAGAAACTTAGATTCTTGAAGGGCCTGTTCGGCGTTTGGAGTTGCGGGATGTTTCTTCAAAGAAGACCGACTCGGCGACCTTTTCACCACCTTTCGGTTACTTAGCGGCGACGAGCAAGTTCCAAAAACCGTTTTCGGCGAAAACAATGGTGTGCGGGCACTACCGAACAGACTTTCACTTCTCGATATAGGCGTAAAGAGGGAATCAGCTAATCCACCAGAAGTGACACGGTTTGTTCGCCCTTCTCGTGTTGGCGTTCTCGGGAAAGGCGGCGGATCGGATGGTGGAGAAGAAGATTGGCAGTGTTTAGACGAGAAAGATGAATATAGGGGCAATATACCGGCCGCAGCGACTAAGGGGTAGTTGCTCGTTGCGGCGACGGTTACAGGCTCTACGTGTGAGGTTGACTTCTCAGAAGTTGGAGCAGCGCAGGATTTGGTATTTGTCTTCGATGCTACAGTTTTTGTTCTCTGTCTTGCATTTAAACTGGCAGCTTTTTTCCTTGCATCCAATTTCTCCTTCCTTTCCTGCTCAGCCTTCTGCATGGCGCGTTGTGCCTCCTCTGAGAGCCTGGGCTGCGTGGCTGTACTTGTTCTGGCCCACGCGGGAATCACATATTTTTTCCGAGCTTGGAGGTGAACAGAGTTGGACCTCACAGGTGAGGATGCTGATATTCTATGAGATTTTGGAGAGGCTAAAGTGCGGAATGGGTGTGGTTCTACTTCACTTTCCCATGAATCCGACATCTTTTCTGTATTCTCGACAAGCCGGGGTCTTGGAGGAGACGTCCAAGGCTCTAATCCAGTCCTGTAGTAAGAAGTTGAGGATTGTTCTGGGCGCGGCTGCTCAACCAATCTTGAGTAATGCCTTGAGCTGTTGTTGGTGGAAGTCTGTTGGCGGTGTGACTTCGCATGGCGGTGAGCATCCCTCCTCTCTGCCCGCTCTCGTTCTCTTGCCTTGCTTCGGTTGCGCCCAGAATCTTTCTCGTCCAAAAAGTCACTCAATGTTCGCTTCCTCCCAAGTTCAGGCGCGCCACCTGATAAAGCTGACGGAGTTGGAACTGGTTTGCTTGGAGAGTTTTCATGAGACCGGCTGCTCAAGCGTGGACCTTGCGCTTGCCGCTCAGCTTGACCAGCCATAGCAAAAGGGGTCCCTAGGCTGGGACCCGCTGAGGGAAGCGATCCACGCAGCTTCGCCTCCTCGTAATCACGTTGTTCTCGTCTTCGGAACACGCTCGGATTGACATTCTCTTTATCCAAGACGACGATCTCATCCTCTTGTGAGCTGATTGCTTGCGGAGTTTGATCATTGCTTAACGGGCCGCGGGACTCTTCACTGCCCGTCAAGGGTTTGGAACAAATCGATAATAGTTGTTTGAGAGCAGATATCAGTGCAGGGTTAGGTTCCTCTATATGCTGATCATTAAGTTCACGAGATGAGTCAATGGAGTTGAGAGCTGCTAGTATTGCTGCATTCTGTGACCCGGGATCCGCGGGTGATGTGGCGGAGAGCAACGCAAGGACGTCAAGCAGTGTTATGTCCTTTTCCGTTTCAGCTTTCGGTTCAGCTTTGGGTTGAGGAAGGGTAGGAAATATATGAGTTTCTTGGGGGCGTCTGACAAGGGGTGCCGTTGAGAATGGAGGAATCGATGGGTCAGGAGCTGGCCGTTTTTTCTTCGATTTCGGCTTTGATTGTGATATTGAGGGCTTCGAAGAACTCCCAGATTGGTCCGAATGTCGCTGAGCAATACTGGATGGCCGAACATCATTGTTGCGAGGTACGCTTGGCGCATTCCCATCGCTGTTGTCGGAGCCGTCGATCACAATTACGTCTTCATGATGGTCAGAGCCGGAACAGGATGCAACTGAGTTCCCATCGGTTGGGACCCAACTTTTGTGGGTCGATTTGGGTCTTCCTTTCTTTTTTGGGGGCCCGATGTACGTTTCCGCAGTGTAAAACAGTTTATCGGATTCAGTAAAAGGTATTGTTGAAGGTTTTGAGGTCACAGTTTTCTTTGGCTTTACTTTCGCTTTCGCAGTCGCAGTTCGTAGTTGTATTGAAGCTAGCGTTGAAACAGAGTTCGAAGATGTCTCCGTGGCCCCCAGTGGCGGGTATATCGTTGATGGAGACGAGGGAATGTGAAGCGTCGTCTGGTACGCTGATGAGGCCACATGTGAAGACGTTATGGAGGTCACGGTTGTGTTGGAATGCTATAATTTCTTGAATTCAATTGTTCAGGTGTAAAAATTATTGAACCTACGCTGGTGGAAGACCCGAAACAAGATATAGGATGAGGGTTAGATTTAGGAATATGAGCAGCCAAGGCCCCCCGTGTTGGGTTTTTCACTCCAGAAAACTAGAGACCGAGGTTATCAGCCCGATCACAACTAGAAATGACGAATACAAACCTCACGGAGGGCAAATATGACTTCAAGAGCCTCTACAGGCGAACCTTGCCTCACCAGTGTCCCTACCACCGATGCTGTGTCTCCCTCCGGCGACTGCAGCGCTAAGGACATCAAACCAAACCCAACAGCCACGCCTCTTGGTTGCTCTGCAGCTGTGCAGCTTGTGTTAGTGGTAACTTCGCCATTCGTCGTGTTGGATATGTGCACGGGGGCTGGCGCAGAATTGGACTCCAGGGGGTCGAGGACATAAACCGAAAAATCTCGAGACGTGTCTTGAGCAAGCTCTGGACTAGACCGAGCGATGGTTTCAAGACAAGTCTTGAGATTGACCGTGGCGTAAAGGGTATTTGAGTCGCTTGTGTCTGGTGAATGGAAAACCGGGGAGACCGGAACAGGTGCCTGGGATCGAGCAAGTATGTACTGAGGCGAATTGTTGATAGTGTAGAGGATGCGAAGGGAGACCTTCTTGGACATTGCGCGCGTCGTAGAGAACGTCGTACGATGCCACCGTAGACCTGCTGTGGATTCGTAAGTAGACGTATGTAAATTGAACTAGTAGACACGTAGAGATTGAACAAAGGGTCACGCGGTCACGTTCGAAACCCGTCACGCGTGACGTTTCGCGTCAAGTGACATGATTGGTATCTTCAAAGATTGGGGCACGCGTCGCGTTTTAACCATACTTTACTAAATCTCAAACAACATCAAACCTAACAATTATAGATGTTCTCCTTTCTGCCGCATTAGGTACCCTGACAAGAGAAGAGGGCCTCAGACTTCCGCTATTATCCGTCGCGTTATTCCCAGCACCCGAAGAGTGAATGTGGATCGCGGACGCGAGGGGAGGAGATCCGACCTTGTTCGAACAGTTGCAGTGAGGGAGGCAAAACGAGGGCGTCGGTTCGCTGTATTCTTGCTGTATAAGAAGCCGAGTAGCAGAGAAACGAGTGGAAAGTTGAGGAAATAGACATGCGAAAATAATGGGGATGGAGAAGGGTGAAGGAGAAGAGTCTATGTCACGAGCCCAGACTTCTCTGTCGTATGTAGCAAGCGTCAATATAACAAGGGTCATGAGGGTGGTGGTGTATATGATATCTGCTTAGGGATCAGCGGAAGAGACGCAAGTTGTGGAGAGAACGTACGGATAGAGGTACCAAGGAAAACACATACTTTGAAAATTATTATTTCGGTCTGAACTTCGACTTTGGCGAATGAAATGATCGGAACGACGAGGGAGATAACTGCCGGACCTCGCAAGAACGTTTTAATTTTCACGGTAAAAATGTACTCACTTAGCTGAAAAGGAAGAAGGATGAAAAGGCTGACCACTTCAGAGCCAACGGACTGCGGATATTTGAACAAAGGCTTTCGAATGATCCTGCGAAAACAAGCAAAAAAATGCCAATGGATCATAAGTGGACTGACGATAAACTTACGACCAAAAACATCTGACCAAATTCACTGAGTAAAATGATATCAACAACCCAACAAACCCCCGCTGCGAGGCTTCTGGCGATAAAAACACAAATAAAAACAGAGAGATGGTGGACAGGAAGATGATAAAACCTAAAAGACGAAACAAGGTTTAGCAATCAATGCGATGTTAAATTTCTAGGGACATACAAGAAAGGATAAGGCGAAGCGTTTGAAGTCGTAGGGCCATGGTTGGAGCAGTAAAAATGTCGTTCAATACGACTAAAAATAAAAGGTACGGAGGCTGACATCGATTGGTGTAAGTTTGAACTTTGAAGTGTTTAGGGTGGCTGGCATCTACAAATTGGTCATGAACGATGTGGCATGGTCGAGCGAATCCGTCGTTGAATAATCATGGGCTTGATTTGGCCCGGTTGAATGACAGTTGGCTGCAAATTGCAAAACGCGTTTGTACATGTTTTGAAGTTATGGCCGTCACGTGTATCTGCTTAAAAAGTTTTCACCATACCATAACCACGTTCGTTGGCATTTTGCGTTGAATGGCTTCTAGTACGACAGTGATTCAGTCCAAGACCGTTCTCGGGAAGCGCAAGGCGTCGGGTGGCAAGGCAGCCTTGGTTTTACATCTTGCTTACAGTCCTGAGCCAACGAACATGCCAGAGTCGGACGACTCATACCAACCCCCAGCTACATCTTCTCCGCCTCCCATTCTTATCAATGGGCGCCTCGTTCCATCCACCAAGAGGCGCTACAAATGCACTTACGATTCTTGTGAAAAGGCCTACACTAAACCATCCCGTCTGATTGAACATGAACGCACCCACACAGGCGTTGTGTGTCGCCCTTCTCCCAATATCTTTACACCCCCTAACTATCTTTTCAGAGGCCGTTCGTATGCGAAACTTGTCAAAAATCTTATCTTAGAGAAACTCATCTACACGCTCATGCACGTACCCATCTTCCTGATTCTGCGAAGCCGTTTGTGTGCGATAAAACTCAATGCGACAAGCGTTTCTGGACCTCTCAGCACCTCAACGTCCATCAAAAATGGCACAATGGAGAGAAACCATTCTCGGTGAGTAATATCTGTTGACATCCTTATTTCATCCTCCTAAAATACGGCGATAGTGTTCTGCTGAGGGATGCAATGAAACATTCTCTAAACACCATCAACTGCGTGCCCACGAGTGTTCCGTACACGCACCACGTGGAACAAAGCCCTATCAATGTGATCATGATGGATGCGCAAGATCTTTCGACACAAATCAACACCTGCGAACACACCAGAGAACTCATGATGGTTAGCAGTCTACTACACCCACTTCGCATGCACTTTAATATCTATTATTTAGAAAATCGTTACACTTGCGTTCATCTGAACTGCCTCGCGCAACATGGGGAGGCACCGGTTTTTTTCCAAACTTGGTCCGCGCTCCAGCACCACATTCGGTCCTCCCACCCTCCTAGTTGCACCCACCCTTCATGCGACGGCCGGATATTTACAACGCAAAAAGGTCTTCGGGCCCACCAAAAGCTGCACGAACAGCGTGATCTCGAGGCGGAACTAGATAACGTAGCAGCCGATTCCGAACATGACAATGATGATATTGAATTGCCTGCGAACAAGAAAAGAAGAGGCGGCGAATTGGGGAGAGACTGGAAGTGCGACGTGGATGGTTGTGGAAAAGATTTCAAATCTGTAGGTTCATCATTTACCACACCCACTCTTGCTAATGCACAATACAGAAAAAAGCCCTGGTCACCCACACCAATGTGAAGCATCTCGGCAAGCGGGATTACATATGCCCTGAAGCTGATTGCGGGCAAGCATTTGGATATAAACATCTACTTCAGCGTCACCTTTCGAAAGCCCACCCTTTGTCGTCATCAGAGGCTGCTTCGTCGGAACAAGAAGACGAAGGGAGATCATCTCCCAAGATCAGTGGCTCAACGTCTTTCGACATTGATGTCATTACTGGTGTGGCGTACGAAAATCACGCGAAGGCGTTTGTCGCAAGTGCTAGAGGATTGCGATGCCCGTATCCAGGGTTGGACGACCTGGTGTATGAAGCGTTGGACAAGACCCTGTCGACGAGTTCGAACTGTGGATATGTATTCAGCCGGGCATATGATTTCAGACGTCATTTACGGAGTACGCACGGGATTGAAGCTATGAAAGGGAGTGTAGAAAGATGGGTCAGAAATCAGAGGGAATTGCAATAGATTAAAGTAGTTGCAACGGGTGCTATAGTGTAGTGGTTATCACTCGGGATTTTGACGTCGAATAAATTCCCGAAACCCAGGTTCGAGCCCTGGTAGCACCTTGACAACTACTTTTGTTATGCCCCGCGTTCCAGTGATTGGTAGACTTTCTTCGAGTGATTATACCGCCCTCGTCCTTGGTTTTACTTTTCTGGCCTTTGAGTCTCTTTTACGTCTCGTCATCGTTCTCTTATTGCCAAAGCCAGTAATTACTTGGTTCTATCGACGATCCCGCGCCCTCTTCCACCACATTGGCGGCCACAAACGGGAAAAGACCGACGAGAAGAAGGCCTGCGACCGTGTTCTCAACGCAAGAGACTTCGGCGAACTCTGTAGTTTGTATGGGTACACCCATGAGGAGCATGTCGTTATGACCAAGGATGGCTACCTTTTGGGGCTCCACCGACTACCCTCCAAGATGGGTGAAAGGAGAGCTAATCCAGGGACGAGCACCGGGAAGCCCGTCGTCTACCTTCATCATGGTCTTCTCATGAACAGTGAGATATGGGTCTGTTTGACGGATCCCAAACGCTCCTTGGCCTTTGCTTTGGTGGAGCGAGGATATGATGTATGGTTTGGGAACAACCGGTAGCGTGCTTTCTATCTCAGTCCAGGTTGTTGCTCATAAACGATATCGACGACAGAGGAAACAAGTACTCCAAGAAATCTATCCACCACAGTTCCAGGTCGTCAAAGTTTTGGGATTTCAGGTTCGATTTCCGCATGATTTTAAATTTCAACAACGCTAAGAAAGAATTATGTACCCAGCATTGACGACTTTGCCTGGCATGATATTCCAGACTCAATTACCTATATTCTTCAAGTCACAAAAGCCGAAAAATTAAGCTACGTCGGCTTCAGTCAGGGCACTGCTCAGGCTTTTGCAGCCCTTAGCATACACCCTCAGCTTAATGAGAAAGTCGATGTTTTCATCGCTCTAGCACCTGCTATGAGCCCCGCCGGGCTGGCAGCACCCATTGTCGATGGTCTTATGAAATCATCGTATGTCTGCTCACTACATTCATGCGGAATATCATCTCCATAGTCTTGCCCACAGGCCAACTTTATTATTTCTCTTCTTTGGCCGCAAATCAATTCTATCTTCTGCCACGATGTGGCAATCTATAATCTATCCACCTATATTCGCCAAAGTCATTGACAGATCGCTGGTTTGGTTATTCGACTGGCATAGCCGTAATATCTCGACGCAGCAGAAGATCGCTGCATACGCTCACTTGTACTCCTTCGCGTCGGTCAAGTCGGTTGTACATTGGTTCCAAATAATGCGAAATGGGGCGTTCCAAATGTACGACGACGACGTCCTCTCCCCCGTCGTTCGAACTTCTGTCAGCTCTTATCGACCGGCACGCTTCCCTACACGCAATATCGTCACTCCAATCGTGCTGCTCTATGGTGATTCGGATAGCTTGGTGGATATTGATACAATGCTAGCTCAGCTGCCGGAACATACTCTGGCCAGAAGGCTTCGAGGTTACGAACACTTGGACATTCTCTGGGGTAAACATGTCGATAAAGACGTTATACCTGAGGTACTGCTTGCCCTTGATCAGTTTACGGGAGATCAGGAGGACGTCTTAGCAGAGAACGGGACTATGGTAGATGAGCCATTTTGAATGAATTTTACATAAGCATCCGCAATTGAGAAATTGGGCGGACGCTGTTCGGAAAGACAGTCCGGTATGTATATGAATTCAAGCTAATGAAGATTGTTTTCGGCTGCTTTTCTTGCCCTCTTCTCCGCCTTTCGTTGCGCTTTTCTCGCCTCTCTACCCACATCGTCTAATGAAGCAGTATGGAGGGTATCTGGATCCTTGACTTCCGTTCTACTGACTTTATCCTTCATTTTCTTTTCTTTTTTCTCGTCTTTATCCCCTTTCTTTTTCTTTTTCTTTCTCCTTTCTTCACTCGTCTGCTCTCCCTCCACCCTGTCCAGCTGGGTCATTGCAACGTCTTCATTTTCAGTTATCACCGGAGGTGTAGAAAGCGAGGAAGTAGCAGCAAGGAATGACGATGACATGAGTGAGGAAAACTTTGATATTCCGACACGGTGTGCCCCCATCTCGGAATCATCTTCTTGCATCTCGAAACGCGCACGAGCGGACCCCAGGCCACCTCTAGGAAGATCATCCGCATCTCGCTCGGATATTGGCGTGGATGATTCAGATTGGGTTGCCCGCACGAGAAGCTTCTCTTTGAAGTAATCCGCGACGCTTTTGGAGGAAGTGGTTAACTTATCGATCGTTGTATCATTCGTCAGCGACGTTAATTTCCCAGTTGTTTCGGTGGTAACAGAAAGCCCAGAGGAGGGTGCGATACCCAATATTTCTGAGATGGCAGCAGCTGATTTGGAGGTGATGGATTTGGCAGCGATAGCTCTCGCGCGATGCCTAGAAGGGTAGTATTAGCCAGGGAAACAATAGAACAGAAAGGACGCATACGCTCTATATCGAGGAGCAACCCTCGCTGGCGCAGGATTGGCAGGTAATGAATTCGGGACGACCTCATCAGTTTTCCGTCGTTTCTTCTTGTCCTTGTCCTCATCCTGATTCTGTTTCCGCTTCTGTTTTGGCTTCTCATTCTCCACCACATCCTGCTCCTCCTTGCTGTCCGCATTTTCCGTTGCATTCTCATTGAGTCGTTTGAGCAAATTTTCAAAATCTTTGTTTTGCTTCCAAGCGATCCCATCTGGACTTTTCTGGTGTGCTGCGCCAATACCAAGCATATCGAGTTTGTGAGAAACTTTGATGTGGGATGTTCTTCCCTCGCCATCCACACCTAACCCTTGGGAGGCATCCCAGCCAAACTTTGAGAGGTAGCTGGAGCCAAACCTAGCAGCATCTATGTGATATCAGTAAAGGGTACAAAAGGAGGCGAGGAGATCATACCGTCTGCCCACGACAGATTCCTGGGGTCATCAGGGATCCGCTGCTTGACTTTCCTGCCTCCAAGACCCATTCCAATTAGGGAACGGTAAAGGAAAACGAATCGAAAAACTTTGCTTAGTCATAACTGTAAGACTCACAGTTGTACAGATGTAGTCTATGTACCACATAATATCACAGGCTCTTACCCAGCCGTCGTTTCGGGGTTTACAAAAAAAACGAGCTACATCCCAGGCTCCTAAAAGCAGCCACTCGTATCGCTCGATGAGCCCCTACATACTATTAACGGTATGACAAATCTTATGCTGTGATCATTGATGGGAGTTACGAGTCCTGGAGTTTACGTAAGGACTTGTTCTTATAATGACCGGTTTTTGTGTCACAATATTCTTTGAGAGCTATAGACAAATATAGACAAACATGTGACAACTCGTTCATAGCCAATTTCACAGTTGCTGACTGAATGAACTCGATTAAAATAGTATGGCACACTGTCTGTATTCATTGAAGTCACTAGTAGATGATTGCCATACGGAGTACTACCACTTTCAACAGTCCCGCAAACCTTTTTACGTTGCTCAGGGTCAGCGGGACATGGCAAGTTTGAAAGTTGTCATTTAAGCTCTTTTCATTATATGCGATTTATGTTTGAACACAAATCTGTTTAGCACATATACTTGTATTGAGTCATCAACTGCAACATCGTCTCCCACTCTCATCTCTTCCTTCAAGTGCTGCAACCGCAATGATGAACAGGGAAAACCTCACCGTGAATGAACAACAGAGTGTCTTTCACAGGCTCGTCTTCTGCAGCAAACACCATATGGGTGGCAACTGCGAGTCCCCTGAGTCAGACTCACTGGCAGACCATTCTCAACAGAGCGATGCGTGCTCGGATTCAGATGATTTTGTGAAAGATTTTTTGAAATGCCTGAACAAGGGAAGGTCAGATTGAAACGCTCAGCACCACTGGCTCAGGGAAAGAATTCTTCAGGCGAGTCTACCTATCTTGTATTCAGCTTTCTGAAGATCACTCATGGGGGCTAATACACCTAACTAGAGCTGTTCAAACTGCTCGCTCACTGGCGTTCCATGTACGAGAGATAAAAATTTTGGAGCCAAGTGCGAGCCATGTCGAAA
>Ga0307507_10002512_pt1 | contig 38284 bp, 8 predicted proteins | sample 7_EM_MG_FD_207223 | JGI IMG/M metagenome (GOLD analysis project Ga0307507, IMG submission 207223) | Populus trichocarpa ectomycorrhiza microbial communities from riparian zone in the Pacific Northwest, United States - 7_EM | ecosystem: Host-associated > Plants > Roots > Unclassified | place...
GTATTACGTAGTTAGAATGGATGAATCCCCCTTACGCCTTCGATAGGCCCTAGGGGGGGGAGGCATGGCGTATATGGCAATGGTCAAACAAGAGATAGCACACAGGGGATAGCCAAGATATGGGAAACAACAATAACAACACAACACAGCAATCAATTAGCAAGGCCTAGCTGGGACGTAGTGAACCCTAGCTGGGATAAGCTAGAGAAGGAAGCAGTGGTTCCCAAGGAGTTCGAACATCCAAGGAGTACAGGACGTAGCTGTAGGCCCGCAGGGCCGCTGCTACGGACGGACATGGCAAAGCAGGGGTTTTTCATCCTACTGAGGTGGCTCATAGGGTTTTTCCGTCCCCTACATCAACGAGGGTTTTCTTCCTGTCAATTTACAAGTTTCCCTTGTGTATGGAGTAGTCTGCGTGGGCCTAGATAGGATCCGTATCAGACGTTAATTAAAGATCTTACTACTTACTAATAAGCTTTAACTATAGATTAACCTAGAGGCGGTAAATAATACGGCAAAGTTATAGGGTCTTTATTAGAGTTTTAATATAATAACTAGTTTCTAGCAACTAAATTAAAGAGCATAAAGTTAAGCTGGGCTACAAGGCTTATAGGATTATAATAGATAAGAATTATACTATATAAAGCGCGGCGTAGTTAGCTAGGTTTAGAATAATTGGCTTAGCTAATAGGGCTATTATATACCCGTGCTAGCGCCTCTACTCTATAAATAGCATACCCTATTTAGTATAGGGTTAGCAATAATTGCTAAAGCTGCTAAAAGAGTAGTCTTAGGGAGTAGAAGATAAAATTGCGTAAACTTAGGGACTAAGGTAGTACTAGTTATAATATATAAGCGGCGCGATAGAGGGCCCTTAAGAGTTAGTAGAGCTAGTTTTACAACACTTATGGTATAGAAAGGAGTATAAGTATTTTAGCGTAGCGTAGCTTATCGTAAGGAAATAAATAATCTAAAGAATGCCGTATAAAGATAAGCGATTTGCTTAATTAGCTAATAGAGTATATATTAGGGACGGATAAACGAGTTTAGGAGTTCTCTTTAATAGTAATATACAAAACAGGGTAGTTAGAGAGGAGGATATGGTTTAAGCCTTCTTCCTATATAGCTAAAGAAGCACTAATATTATAAACCAGGCGGTTAAATGGTATAGATGGGATTATAAGAGCTAGCGACTTTTAATAGAACCGGATTTCTACTAAGGCTCAAGCTGTAAAAGTATTAGTAAAAAGATTACTATAAGTAAGAGTAAGAGTAGTATACTTCTGGGTCTCTACCTTCTAGTACTAGTTCTCTTATAAAAAAGAGTTCTAGTACGTCTATTCTTAACAGTTGGAATATATATATTTATTTCCCTAGTAGTCGCATTTATAGGAGCGTAAAACTTCCTAGTAGGCTTAGCAGGCTTACTAGCAGGGGTCTTGCGGGAAGTGCCAGAAATAGTCTTAGTAATAGTCTTATAGAAGGTACTAAAAATAGTCTTAGCTAGAGTAGCCTTACCACAGGTAGATTTCTAGCTGGTTAATAGCTTAGAAGTATTAGTTGCCTTACCTTTTCCCTTACCTATAGTACTGGGTTTACTATTACCTCCTTAGCCTCTATTGCCTCTGCTAATACCTATAGTAGTAGTAGTCTGGCAAGCCATTTTTACAGCTATAGGTTTAACTATAGGTATAAGAGGGTTCTATAAAAATATTAGCGTCTACTATAACTATAAAAACTTATAGTAGGAGTTGGGAAATTATTCTTATCTTCTTCCCTAAGAAAAGGATTATATTCCTTAGCTACTTAGTTAAGATTTAGCAATATATTATCTTCAAACTTACGCCTAGCCTTAGTATCTCCCTTAAGGTTGCGTTTCTTAGAAGAAGATATATTTCCAGCAACATTTTTTAAAAAAAGGTACATTCCCTACAGTATTCTTAGAGGGGGGCGCATTCCCAGCAGCTAAACTCTAATTATTAACACTTTTGTAGTTAGTGGTGGAGTTATAATCTTCCTTAAATTTAACCTTAGGACTAAAACAAATCTTAACTAAATCCCAATTTCTGCCTTTAATCTTAGCTATATATTTCTGCCTAAAAATAGCCTTCCTATTATTTAAAGCAATTCTTTTAATATTCTTTTAGATCTCTTCCTATAGATAATATTAACGCATACTAAAATAGCTACTATATAATATATAAAACTTATAGCAATTAACGGAACGTTAGTTTAAGGGGGGGTGTCTTTATTGTCTAAAATGCCAAGCTTATAGGAAAACTCGTAAGTGCGTTTACATATAGGAGATTATAAGGCCGGCGGAAGCCCTGCAGCTAATGTAAGCTTTTTAGCCTTATAATAGTTACAGAAGGCTTAATACTATTTATAAATTAGCGTCTACTACAACGTCTACCATAAATGTATATTAACTTATAGGTATCTTCTTTCTTCTAAAGCAAGAGCTTAGGGTTATAGAAATAAAGCTTGCCGGGCGCATTAGTAAAGGTATATTAAAACTTGTATTACTGTAGTTATTAGCAAACAGAGACTTCCTAATAGTAGATATAGACAACCCCGGAAAAACAGTCTTAGTAAACTATATAATATTTTGTCTAGAATTATCTTTACGAGCTTGCTAAGAGCCATTAGCTATAGTACCTTAAATATACTGGTAAGGAAGGCTAGGTAGAGTGGCAGAAGCAGCATTACTGGTAATAGCAGGATCTTAAGTAACGGGCTTGGCCTTATCTGGCGTTATAGGTAACGGGGTAGAAGGCTTTATAGGTATTATAGCGTTATTAGTACTAGGAGGGGATGGTAAAAGCAATATGGCATTTTTATCAGAAACAGTCTTCTTTTTAGGCTGGCTAGGCTTTTTATATAAGGCGGCGGCGCCTAAGTACGTAGTATATCTTAGTGCACGTTAAGCTATACCGGCCATAGTAGTACTAAGCGTCTACTATAATTATAATAGATGGGAAATTGGGTGGTGTTAACTGGGCGTAATAAAAAGTAAAGTTTGGAATTATTTATGCGGTTATAACTTATAGTGCGCGCATAGACCACTAGCTTAAATATTAAGTGAAATTAACCGTCTACTATATTATAGTAGATGCCTTCCTATACAGCTCTAAAGCCTATAATTTTACTATTCCTTTTTAAAATGTTATTAAAACGCGTTGCTTTACCCTTAACTAATATACTTAAGCTAAAAAAGATAAATCTTTCTATAATTTATATTAAAAAATAGGCTATAGTACCTAAGAATAAAGCAAAATATGCACTCTTTATTAATATTTTATACTATATTATAAAAATATAAAAATATATAAAGTATTAAGAGGCTACTAAAGGGTGAAAGACTATGCTACTTATGGTGGAAAGATAAGCTATAATCGACAGAAAGTAATATATAATTATAATAAATATTATAGTAAATACTAACTATATTGTAGGATTAACTCTAGTTATTATATAAGTATTTAAAATTACTTTCTAACTTATAACCATATCTATATAAGGTTTAATAATAGTTCGGCTTAAAAAAACCTAGATAAGTTAAAAATTGTCTTAAAATCTTAATATTACCTAGTAGATACTGCTAATAAAAAGGTGTTTAAAGGTAGGTATAAAAAAACCTAAACTTAAATAAAATATTAGTACTACCTACTATAATATCTACTATAAATTAATATACCTTAATAAGGTTCTATAATTGTCAGGAATGAGGCAAGCGGTCGTCACGTGACGCCGCGGCACTAGCGTGGCAAGGAGTCTTAAGCTCCTCGCCCTTCCTTATTCCAAAGAAGAAGCATATTAACCAACATCACTGTAACCTACTCGAGTAGTTATTATTGGTGAGTCACCCTATATGACCAACACTGATTAGTGGTTGAATACACAGTTAACTATAGAATAGTAAGGTTCTTAATAGAAGAGATAGTCTCATACAGGGGTGCTATATACGCTTATATAGAATGGATCCCGGCGATACCGTGCTACCTTAAATTTACGGAAAACTAGTAACAGAAGTATCACTGAGTACTAGGAGATACCAAGTTACGTCTATTACGCAGAACAACCACGTTTACGAAGATTTGGTCAAGTACTTTAGGTTAGAAGTGTCACTGAACCTAAGGTCCCAAGTTAACGTCTGAAACGCGTTAACTATATCTTAAATTGCCTACCTTTTAACGGCAAACCTACAAGATCCTACAAAACTAAAATCCTACCTACCTTTGACGTACAACACCCCGTTAATTCTACTTCTATAAAATTAACAGCCATTATGGTATTAATATACCCAAAGAAGTATGAGAACGATATTAACCCGGACACGTGGGATAGAGCTATAGTTAACTTCGCAAACGTTAAGCAACAAGGCCTAAATGGATTCCTATTATACCGCATGGCACACTATAAAGACAGCAAATACAACGATACTATGCTATGGTATTGTATAAAGGAGGACTTTATTAGATGGATAAAGGAAATATGGGTTCCTATAAATAAGGATATCGTGTGGGACTTCGTAACTTCCTTTAGGAGTATAGAGTATTTGTTCCTATGGATAGGGGAGTTATTAGAGACAATATTTAGGAGCATGTTATTAACGCAAAAGAAGAGCATAAATAGACTCCATAAGAAATTAAGCACCAACTACGCACTATAAAGAAGCTTAACTTATAATGGAATCTAAACAATATACCACTAAAGACGTGTTCTAATTCTATTACTCTAGGCACGGGTTCTAATATTCCACATCCATCACCTCCACCTCTATCTTTAGTTCCCTAGTATCCACCAATTTAACCCGCAGCTTTAACTAATAACCCCCAGCAATTACAAGATCCCCTTGCTTCACGACTTAATAACCTTTAGACCCTACCGACTAGACCTACGTCCCCACTACAGCCTGCAATACAACCACTACCTCCTCCATCTTAATCATAAATTAGAGGCATTTTAAAATTGCTTATAGAGCTTATGAAGCTCTATTTAGATCAGGAGAAGAAATTTAGCGGGGAATTCTATAACATTCTTAATTTAAAACTACGTATCTTCTATAACTATTGCCAGAAGATCGGACTAGAATCGGATCAATACTATAACGCTTATTCTGTTATGCTTAAGGGTTGAGCCAGTACCTTCTACTACAATTATTTGGTAGGGAAAGGATACAATTTTAACTGAATAATATATGAGACAAGATACCACTTTGAAATAGAAGAGAATAAACAGCAGTATATATTGGAGTGGAGAGAGACTACCTTCCTAAGAATTATCGCTATAAACCTAGGTATCTCTCGGCTCGATTGTCTTTAAAAGCTCTTTAATCGACTTTAGATAATTCAGTATGGTTTATCCGAATTATATTAAGAGGATTTCAGCCTACGCGATTAAGTTATTAGCGTATACTAAGGTATTAAAGAATATAACCTTACTCTCTTTAATCCTGCAAACACTTACAAAGGAGTATGTGCTTAATTAAGATCTTCTGTCGGCACCGCTCTACGTTCTTAAGAAGTACAGCAATTTAATGCCCAACTCTAACCTAATTTAATTAAACCTGGCCAACATAACTATAACTGGACTAATTAAATATATAATAGCTGGGGTACAGGATACGGCAGAAGGTACAACCAGCGTTGACCATAAAGCAATCATAGAGGTTCTTAAAATGATTAGTAGAAGAAGTACTACGTTTATAAGAAGCCAAATTGCTGGTTAACTAGGCACCCTCTTAATAGGCGAAAGGAGGCATATAATAAGTTTCGCTAAAGTGCAAGAAATGTTAGAAATCATGAGATTACTACGGCCTACTTTTAAAGCTTCCTGGTTTAATATAAAGGCAAAGAAGATCTTAAGGGTAAGGTTAACGAGGCTGAATAGCTCCTTATAGATATAGAAATTGAGGACTACTCTCCTAACTAATACTTTACTAAATATAGTGAGGTAAATAGCACACAAACCGTTGCTGTCCTTAATAACCAATCTACATTCCATTCTATTATAAAGTTAGATATCTTTAATAAGCCAAAGGAAAGTTCCGCGTTCTCCTTTAATAACAGATACTTAGTAAATGTCTTCCATGGTATTATGCTAGATACTAGAGCTGTAGAAGTATCTATAGTAGGAGAACCTTAAGTTTAAGCCCTTTAACAGCTTGATAGCTCTATTTAGATTAACCAATTAACGGCAGGCCAACATACGATTTGTTTTAGTAAGGGTACTGCGATCTCTCTTGGCATAATTAGGGTCTAAACCCCCTTAGGGTACATTACCTTCTACGTTATTCCCATAAACACTCTATTTCTATTCTGCATTAGAGATATAGATAAATTAGGCGTTAAGCTTAACAATATTAAGAATGTGCTCGTTTAGGGAGATAATTGGGTGCCCATTGTACGCAAGTGGGGTTACCCCTAGTTGCTCCTTAATTAACTAGAAAAGAGCGTCGCTTAGAGCCACTTAACTAAGTTAGAGCTACATTAACTATACCGTCGTTTTAGCCACCTATCCGTTCACTAATTGCTTAGGGTCCTTTAGCGAGTAGGCTATAAAGTTAAGGTTAAGGCGATTAAATATCTTATAAAGTACTGCTATTACTGCTAAATAAACCAGAGATCTCTAGGCCGATTTAAGTTTACCCTTAAAGATAACTACGACTTTAACTTCTATATTATTATTAATATTATATATCTTAGCGGCAAACCAGTACTCTAAGTTATTAACTTCTTAACTTCCTTTTAAGCCGCACGTTTTTTAAAGGATATATTAGCTAGGAACGCATAGGATACTCTTTAATTATACTAGATTAATGTCTACCTAGGACCCCCTAATCAAATTACTTATAATATAGAAAAGAACTTCTTATCCGCGGAGTTTCAATAATAGGTAAAGGCAATGGCAATTAAGGTTAAGGAAGTCCCTATTAAGGCATATAATAGTATTAGAAAAGTAAAACGATATTATACGCTATTACGCCGCGTATATAAGATTATTTCTTTAGAGCTAGAGGGCGCTAGCAAAAAGCTTATCTTGCAGATGGCTGTTAAGGCTATTAATAATTCCGCTAGCCTAGATGGGCTCATACCTATATTACTAGTTTTTGGCGCCTACCCTTAAATAACTAACAATTCCCTACTATCTCCCTCTATTATGCAATAAGCCAAGGCTATTTGCAAGGCAATAAAGGAAGTATAATGTTTCTACGCCACGCGCTAGGTTAATAATATATTAGGAATAAGAAATAGCCCAAATACCTTAACTATGCTTAATCTGCCACTCTAATCTAAGGTACGCGTATAGCATAAAAAGGGAGGATGGTTAGGCCCACACAAACTTATTGTAATTAATAGTTAAACTTACACTATTCAGATGCCTTACGGACCTACTTAATTCCGTTTAACTGCTATTAAGCCCTACTATAAAGATAATAGTTCCGAGCCTTTGCAGGATGCCCTAGAAGATACCCTAGAGGAGAACCACAATCAATATACCCTAGAAGGCGACTATAATTCTAATACAGTTGTAGTAGATATGCCGCAACTATAACGCGGTAGAGGCCGCCTAAAGGGATTATAAAACCGCTAATATCTTATTAATTTTAAAGAACAATTTGTTACCGCCATTGAGAGTGGAATTAAGTTGTTAATGGCCTTTATAACAACTAAAGAGAAGGCTGACTTTAAGCTCGCAAAACAGCTCTAAAAGGAAGGTCGTATTACAACTCCAGGAGCTCCATTCTAAGCATCTAATAAGCAGGAAATTAACGGTCTTATTGTAAGAGGAGTCTTCAGATTTAAGAAGTATAACCCTACTAAGTTTAATGGAGTTCGCATCTTTAAGTTAAGAATGGTTAATAAGATTAAAGGCAAAGCTACCAATACCCCATTTGAGAAGTTAAGGCTAGTTATTTAAGGCTATAACAATGATAGTAAGGAAGTAATTCTTACGCAATCCCCTACGATTTAATAAGCTAGTTAGCGAGTTATTATTGCGCTAGCTCCCTCCTTAATAAAGAATGGAATGACGGTTTATTTATAAGATATTATTTAGGCCTATACCCAATCAGAGACGCGCCTTCAGCGCTTAATACTAGCATACCTTCTAGAGCAAATTCGCCACCAATATCCCGAAGATACAATCATGGTTGTACTTAAGCCATTATATGGAATCGCAGAGGCAGGAACTTATTGGTGGGCTACCTACAGCAAGTACCACAAAGGAGAAGCGCCTCATGATTGACATTATGGCACTTCGGCAATCCTATGAACGGCGAGAACTCTTTAAAATTTAATGGATTAACGGTTAAGATAATCTAGCAGATGTAATAACGAAGGCAAACCTAAACAAGGCTTTAGAAACGTTTGTTAACACAAATACTCTATATATACGAGTTAAAGGTTGGGTTAAAAGGGAGTAAGAGTATGATATTCTATAGGCCCTAATTTCAACTAGCTAATTAGGATTTTCTATACCCGGCATGGAAAATCGCTATTGGCTCGCTTATAACTAGCGCCTTGGCGGCCCTAATATAATGTCCACCCACAACTCCAAGCAAAAAAGCACCACGTGCTAAGAGGCAAATTTTAGAACAGTAAGACTTATATTGCAATAGCAATAGTAAGTAAGGAGGATCGATATTTATTACGCTAGTTAAGCAGTATTTATATATAGATGGCAACCATAAAAGAAGAGTTGCCAGTGTTGGGAATGAGGCAAGCGGTCGTCACGTGACGCCGCGGCACTAGTGTGGCGAGGAGTCTTAAGCTCCTCGCCCTTCCTTATTCCAAAGAAGAAGCATATTAACCAACATCACTGTAACCTACTCAAGTAGTCATTATTGGTGAGTCACCCTGTGTGACCAACAATAATAGCTAGCGGGATTATTATATTAGAGGATTTTTTTGGAGCTCTTGCTGCACCCGGCCCAAAAAAGACCAAAACCAACTAAAAGAACCCTGAAAAACACCCAGAGAATCCCCCTAAGATGCATGCATCGCAGGGGAGGTATATATCAAATAATGGTGGTTCGCACTCGCGCGTAACCGCCAGAACCACGCCCAGCAATGGCCCTCCACAATAAAGATAGGCGAATACCACACCACAAAGTAGAAATACCTCTATTAAGAAGGCATCTAACGAAATACAAAGCCTATTAGACGCATCTAGTATCCAGAATTATAGGGGAGTAATTATTAGCCATAACAAACTAACGCAGCTAGCAGAATGGCTCCGCTAGTCTAGTAAACCTTAGGCGCCCCTCTAGCAAACCCTTAATTAAATCCTTTAATAGCTAAACAAAATTAAAAATAAATAAAAACCCCCCTTACTGGCGAACCGTACCTAGGCTGCTATAGCTGCGCTTCTATAGCATAGAGAACCTACCCCCCTTAAAATAATAACTAGGTATATAATTATAATATAACCAAATATAGAAAAAGTAGAGGGGCTTAGGGGATAATTAGAAACAGAAGTTCTTATAAAGATTTATAAAGAGGTCTATAACGCTATTATAGTCCAATACCTTAGAAGCGGAGATATTAGAGTTACCCTAAAGAACTAATAAGCAAAGGAACAAGCTATAAGGGCAGGGGATAGGCTAGGAGAACGTATTAGCGCAAAAGTACTCTATAAGAATTACCTAGTTAAAGTCCTAGTGGTTCCTATAAGCCTTAAAATAAAAAAGGGACACTAAGCAGATAACATAGCAATTATATAGGAGATAGTAAGATAAACGGAACACCTTATACCAGGACTTAAGATTACTTAAATCTAATAGCTTTAATAGGAAAATATAAACTAAGTATATAATAAAAACAACAAGAGGATATAAGGGTTGCTAAAGACCTGCTAGGGAGACACTAGCCAAACACATAGCTCCCTTATTATTAGCATACTTACACTAGAAATACAAAAACTTCTTATCTAAAAAGAAATAATTATAAATGGCCTTATATATAATATAAGGCTCTATAACTATAGACTACACCTAGAATAATACTATCGCTACATATAATAGGGATATACCTAATCCACATACGCAGTATAGGTATGCTACAGCCACTATACAGGCCCCTATAATATAAGATACTACTTAAATTAAGACTAAATAAAATGCGTAAACTGCTACTAAAGTACATATAAGGCATAGGAGAGAGAAGACTATATTAAATATAGGAGACGGAAGGCAAGGGCTTAATAGCTATAGGAATAACTACACACTAGGTTATATAAATAGAAACAATAGGTAATAAGCTAGGGGGACACAGGTGCCTTCCTAGCATTTCCTACCTTTAATACTAGGGGGCTAGGCCGGCTATCCTAAGCCTTAACAGGCTAAAAGTAATACCGCATAATATTACTAAACTAAATAGGGACATAAGGGTTATAGGGGATATAAGGGAGAGGACGCCCTATAGGAAGACCCCTATAGACAGCTATAGTAAGCTTAAGACCAGGATAATTAAGAATTAGACTTAACGCAGCAAATATAATATTTGCAGCCAACCTATAAAGGGTATATAGCCAATTAGTAAGATTAGGGGAAGAACTAGAGATAATAATAGACTTAAATATAGAAGCGCTAGTAGGTATACAAGACATAGAAATAGAAAGCTCTATATAAAATAAGTAGTAACTAGGGTATAGACATAAGAGACAAAAGCTCTAAAAATTCTAGAAAAAGTAGAAATAGAAAAAGTAAGAAATAAAGGAGAGATAAAGGACCCTCACTAGGGGTCCGCTACCTATCTATTATACAGTATAACTGCAGCAATACAAACCACTGTTTTATAAGGCCCCTACTAAACAGTCTAGACCTAGAGAAATACTATATCCTTACTATATAAGAGCCGTATTACAATACCTATATATAATTAATATACTACCCCCAAGAATTCCAGCTCCTATACAAACCTAAAGCAGCTATACGCGTATGCTTTATAATCAGTAAGGCTATTAGCCTATCCACATAGTTATAGCACACAGTCAATCTAGATATTATAGTTATAACAATCCAGACATATAGGGGACCGGTATAAATTATTAATATATATAACCCTAGGGTTAAAGGGGTCCTATAAACAGAGAATATTATATTAGTAATAAGCCTACTAGAAACTAAAGGCACAGAGTTTATCCTACTAGGAGATATAAACCTCCACCACCTACAGTAGGGAGGTATCTATATTGCTACTAAATAATAGGCAGAGTGCTTATTAAGAGCTATAAACATCTAGGGCCTTAAACTAGCCACCCCCTTAGGAGCAATTATATAGCAATAAGGCACCGCTAGAAGTATAATTAATCTCATATTTATAGACGAAGGCCTATACTAGAGACTTAAAAGGTATAACCCTAAAGAAGAATAGGCACTTGCCTTAAACCATATCCCTATCTAAATACAGCTAGATCTAGATATTAAGGCGCAACTAAATAGTAAAAGATATACTATAAGAAAGCTTAAGATAAACAGCTTCCTTAATACAGTTAAATAACAACTTTAAGACCTAAAAAAAATCCACCTAATACTAAACAAGTAAGGCTTATTAGCTACCCCTAAGAAAATTAACTAAAGACTAGAAAGGATCTAGGCAGTAATTAAAAATAGGCTAGAAGAGCACTACCTAGTCTTATAACTAGGCCCCTATGTATAATACGCATGGTCCATATAGTACATAGTTTTTATTACCAGCTAATAATAAGTAAAAAGGAAATATATAAGTAGCTACAACCCTAAAGATAAGAGACAATATAAGGATACAAGAAACTAGTTAAAGAATACCCTAAAAAAAGAAACAAGGAATAACTAGAGATAGTTTATAAATAAGCATACTTTTAATCTAAGCCTCCCCCATAATAAGGGCCTTTAGGCTATAGCAAAATAGGTAAAGAAAAAGGTAGGGCGCCTAGCAGAAGACCTATACCTACTACCCTTATAAAGAGTAGGGGAGTTATAGGCTACTAGTAACAACAATAAAAAGGTAAAGATTCTTATAGAAAGGTTCTTCCCTTAACCAGCTTTAGCAGACCTTAATAATATTACAGGTAAAACACCGGCAACTTACCTATGGGTTAACAGCGATATAATAACAAAGGAAATGGCCGGAACTATTAGCCGCCTTTTAAATAATATAGTACTAGAACCAAATAGGATACTAAATAAGGCCTTAAAGACCTATAGACCACTTATAGCACCTTAGCTTGCAGATATAGCTAGAGCATACTTTACTATAGGCTACTACCCGCAACTTAAAAGATCTATAACAATAGTTGTCCTATAAAAAGAAGGCAAAGCAGATTACTTAATCCCAGGAAGCTACTGCCCTATTGCTTTAAAAAACACCCTTAGTAAGATCTTAGAAAGAATAATAGCGGACCATATAGCAGACATAGCCAAAGAACACGCCTTACTACCACAAAGTCAAATAGGGGCAAGAAAGAACCGCTTAACACTATTAGCACTTACATTACTTACCGCCACTATTAAATCTATATAGGTAATGCAAAGGGACTTTATAGTATTAATGCTTAGCCTAAATATCAGTGGTGCCTATAACAATATACCCTACAAGCGCCTCCTATATATCCTTAAGGTAAAGGGCTTCCTAGAATAGATTATACAATTTATCTAAGGATTTACAGGTTAAAAAGAAATATTATTAGTCTTTAGCGGATACCAGAGCCCCCCTATTATAGTTATAACAGAAATACCATAAGGATCACCCCTCTCACCCATACTCTTTCTTTTCTTTATAAGCAACCTATTTAACTCCTTTAAGGAAGGGGCAACCCAGGGGATAGGCTTTATTAATAACATAAACCTAATTATATACAGGCTAACAGCCGTAGAGAACTATAGAACACTAGAGAAAGCCTATAATACCTATATAGAATAGGCAAGACGACATAGAGTCCAATTCTCACTAGAGAAATACCAGCTAATCTATTTTATAAGAAAATATAACCAATCTGCAGATCTCCAGTATATAATCCATATTTAAGGCTTTAGGGGCCAACTAGTTTAAGGCCTAAAGGTATTAGGAGTATAGGTAGACAGTAAGCTCTGGTAGAGCGTATATGCGTTATAAGCAGCCTATAAGGGCCAAGCACAGTATATTATAATATCCAGAATTATTAATTCTATATAGGGTCCATGCTTCCAGAGGTCACGCCTACTATACACAGCAGTTGTCTAGCTAACCACAATATATAGATCCAGTATTTAGGCCATAGGAGAAACCAAGAAAGGCCCCCTTAAATTACTCCTTAAACCACTTCAAAAGGTCTAAATAGTCTACCTCTAGAGCATAACAGGCAGGTATAAGCAAATAGCTATAGTACTGCTTAAGAAGGAAGCAAATATCCCCCCCCTACAATTATATATTAAAGCCGCTATAATACAAAGGGTGTAAAAGGAGCGCAACTCTAAAGTTATAAAGTATATTAAGACACGCCTAAACAAACTATGGAGGGACCCTAGGGTACCCTATAGGAGAGCAAACTAACAACCCCAAAGTAGGGAAGATATATTAGAGAAATAGATAGAAAAATCAGAAGAAGAATAGTGCTATATTAGGGCCCAGGCCCATATAAAGGAGGAAGGGAGACGCGTAAGAGTCTAGCAAAGATAACAGCAAGAGAGAGAAAGAAGCTAAAGTAGAGTATAAAAGAGAACTAGGAAACCATCTACCGCAATATAACACTGGCTAGATTAACACTGGAGAGGCATATAGGAGTTAAAGGTACAGAGGCTATTTTAGGCAAGAGGAACCTAAGCTATAGCATAGTTAATGCCATAGGGGGTAAACACCTAAGGGCTCTAAGAAGGTCTAATAAAGGCAGAAAATATAATGGCAACACTTTTAAGAATAGGAATAATAGGACTAAAAGATTGGCTCTACTAGGTAGGTGTCCTAGTAGGTAGCCTAAGATGCGAATATAGCTGGCTAAGACAGACACCAAAATATATAATACTATTATGCCCCTTACACACTAGCTAAAAAGCAATACTCTCAGCAGCTAGTATAGAGAACTACAATACACTGCTCTTAATATAAAAAGGTCTTAAAGCGGTTACCTAGTGGCTTATTAACCAAAATATACTAAACCAATTCCGGGTTATAAAGGAAATAGTAATAAAGGGCAAAAGGGCGAGTATTAGGCGCCCCCTGATGACTCTACAGTAGTAGAGTTAAGTTCGCGATACTAGCGCGTCCGTAGGCTTGTTACGGCAGCAGTGGTTCCCAAGGAGGCCAAAAAGTAAGGTAGTAGAGCACTATAGGTAACTCGCAGGCGCTAAGTAGGCGAGTCCTAAAAGGCAGGGAGATGAATAACGGGGTTTTCTCAAGCAGAGTTTTCTCCCTATATGTAAATAAGGAGTAGTCCGCGTGGGCCCAATAGGGATCCGAATCGGACGTTAAGCAATGGATAATAATAATAGCTAGCGGTTAAAATCAAGGCAGTTATTAAGCATCTTAACTTTCTTAATATACTTTAAACCACCTACCTTCTAATTCTTCCTAATATCTCTAGATTTAGATATAATTTAAATATGGCCTATAATTATATTAAGACTATACTAAATAATATATAGTAGGCACGGGCAGCGATAAGTTATATTAGGATTATCCCCCTTTAGATTCTTATAGCATATAATTAATATAATTATAGTGTTTAATATTAATGCCCTAACTATAGACTAGCTAAAGCCAGTTATAAAAGGACCAGACCCTAAACAGCTAAGTTAATATTCTCCAAAAATAACTAATTCTCCCTTAGTTTTAGGCTGTATAAAATTAGTAAAAGGTATATAAGTAGATAATTAAGGCAATAACATACAGCCAGTTATTATGCTCCGAAGATTCTGAACTAGTTATATATCCTTTTGTTAAATTATAACTCTTTTAGCATAAATTACGCAAAGGTTTGCCACTATAAAAGTATACTATTAGTAGAAATATAGTAAATACTAAAAGTAAACTTACTACTTAATTTATTAATTAGATAAGCCTCTAATGCTTTTTAAAGTGCTATAAAAGCCGCTTTCTAAAACCGCACGCCTTGCATATTATCTGTAGCAATATTGTGAACTAGGCGGTTAAATAGTGTAGATGGGATTATAAGAGCTAACGACTTTTAATAGAACCGGATTTCTTCTAAGGCTCGAGCTATAAAAGTATTAGTGAAAAGATTACTATAAGTAAGAGTAAGAGTAGTATACCTCTAGGCCTCTGCCTTTTAGTACTAGTTCTCTTATAAAGAAGAGTTCTAGTACGTCTAGCCTTAACAGTTGGAATATATACATTTATTTCCCTAGTAGTCGCATTTATAAAAGCGTGAGACTTCTAAGTAGGCTTAATAGGCTTGCTAATAGGGGCCTTATAGGAGGTGCCAGAAATAGTCCTAGCCAGAGTAGCCTTGCCACGGGTAGATTTCCGGCTAGTTAATGGCTTAAAAGTATTATTAGCCTTACCTTTTCCCTTATCTATAGTAGTAGTCTAGCAAGGCTTTTTTATAGCTATAGGTTTAACTATAGATACAAAAGGGTACTATAAAAGTATTAGCGTCTACTATAACGTCTACTATAACTATAAAAACTTACAGTAGGTATAGAATTATTCTTATTATCTTCGTCTCCAGCAATATAGTTATTTTCCTTAGTTACTTAGTTAAGGTCCGGCAATATACTATCTTTAGGCTTACTTCTAGGCTTAGTATCTCTACTAAGTTTACGTTTCTTAGAAGAAAATGTATTCCCAGTAGCATTTTAAGGAGGTATATTCTTAGTAGAATCCTAAGGAGGCGTATTTCTAGCAGTATTCTTAGGAGGCGTATTTCTAGTAGCATTCTAAGGAGGCGTATTCCTAGTAGCATCTAAAGGCGTATTCCCAGCAGTATCTAAAGACGCATTCCTAGCAGTATTCTTAGCGGCCAAAGCTGCCTTTTTAGCTCTCTTCTTAGCAGCGTTAGCAGCCTAGAGTTCTTTAGTAATTACACTCTAGTTTAAAATAATTCTTTTATTAGTAGCAGAGTTATAATCCCCCTTAGACTCAACCTTAGGACTACTATTAATCTTAGCTAAATCCCGATTTCTGCGCTTAATTATAGCTGTACGTTTCCGCCTAACAACAGCCTTCCTAGCATTTAAAGCAATTCTTTAATTCTCCTTTTAGATTTCTTCCTATAGATAATATTAGCATATACTAAAATAGCTACTATATAATATATAAAACTTATATTAGTAGATAGGACATTAGTTAGGGGAGGACTAGGTTTATTGTCTAAAATACTAAATAAGTAAGAAGGCTTATGAGACAGTTTACGTGTATAAGATTTTAAGGCTAGTAGAAGCCCTATAGCTAGTATAAGCTTTTTAGCCTTATAATACTTACGGAAGACTTAATACTATTTATAAATAAGCGTTTACTATAACGTCTACCATAAATATATAATAACTTATAAGTGTTTTCTCTTAGTCTTTAAAACTAGAACTTAGGGTTATAATAAAGCCTTATAGGAAACACTATGGTAAACTTACTAATGGGCTAGGTATATAGGTAAACAAAAAGCTAATAACGTAATAATAACTGGTAGAGTAGTTACCTAACAGATTAACTCTAATTGTATTCTAAGATTTACTATAAAGAAAGGAACTATCTAGGTAGGGACTATGGTCCTTTAAATATATATCCATACTCCTAAGAAAGTTATTACTCTATTTACTCTATCTACTATATTCGCTCTATAATAGATCTTATAGATTATATAGATTATATAAATTATATTACGTAACCTAATTACTATTCCTTATTACATAGTTCTACTACTTCTATTCTAGACTATACCTTTATTAACTAACTAGCTTCTTTTAACTCTTCTTTAAGTAGTTATAATATTATACTTAAAGCATCCGTAACACTATCTCCCTCCTTTTTATCTTTGTCCTTAAAGATTCCTAATATCTCTAAGTTATTTACTAAAGGCATAATGTCCGTCTAATTAATTTAGTTAATATTTTTACTTATTATACTTAAAGCGTCTTCTTCTTTTACAGCTCGTCGTTTTATACTATTACTACTATCTTGTCGCTTGGTGAAATAATACTATCTCTATATTCTTGTTGTGCGAAAGAGGGGTTAGTCTATATTGCGTTAATAAGTCCTTCCTCCTAATAACCGTCCTCTTATTTAGAGTGCACTAAAGTAAATATTTAATTATCCTATAATGTTTATTCCATTTCTAATACTAAATATACGCGTTCTATTACTCTTAACAGTTTTTAAGTACCCTTATTAAATACTACTAGGGTCCTAGGTTTAATCTGCCGCTATAAAGCTTAATAATAAGCTTTTAGTTGCTTTGGCTAAACTGCGCCGTTCTTATAACGCTAAGAAAGAGGCTGCTAATACTTAATAACGTACTCTAGACTCTCGTCTAGCTACGTCCACTTAGTTAATCTATCTTAAAAAGGGTTATAAGAAGGTTTATTCTAAAGAGCGGAAACTTATAGAATAAGGTTTATAGGAACTTGGTAATAAAAGAACGGATTCTTTTCTAATAGAGAGGGAAACAGTTCTAAATACCATAGAAGGTGCTCATCTTAGGTCCCCTTTAGGTAACTCATTCTTTAGTAATCCTTCTTTATTAATACTGCCTAACCTATTTTCTTCTAATACTTCTATACCTTTTTTATAGCGTTCTTTAAATTATCTAGTAGCTCCTAGGTAGTCTTATTATAGCCTATCTACTTTACTTTATACTATGTTTTATTATTAACATCCTTATAACTAATAATTCTTAAAACTTCCTATTTATCTTCCTCTTATCCTCTATACGTGTCTACTTTATAGACTAGTGGCTTAATATTTCTATATGCTAGCTTTAGCATCGCGATATGCTATATAGGGTAGAATTTTATTTTCTTTGGTAAGTTAAGTCTATATATAACTTCTAAGATCTTTGCTTTAACTATAAATAGTCCTAGTCTAACATGGTCTAACTTTTTACTTAGTTATTAACTTTTAAAATTTTTATATAGTAGCTATACTTTATCTCCCTCCTTAAGATCTAGTCCTCTAAATCTTTTGGCGTTATAGTACCTTTTTATTCTTTCTTATACTAGTTTAGCTATTTCCATAAGGTATGCATAAAGACTTATTAAGTTCTCCATTCTTTTCTTAGCTATACTACTTATTTTCTTTACTTAACGTAGCGATAATAATATTCTTAGTGTATATCCATAATTCGCCTTAAAGGGTAATATACCTATCCCTTCCTATAGTGTTGTATTATATATAAACTATATAACTAGTAATAGCAATACCCAATTATTTTGTGCATAATTAATATAATGCCTTAAATATTGCTCTAATATCTGGTTTAGTCTTTCCATTTAACTATCTATTTGCGGGTAATATCCAGTTAATATCGCTACTTAAACCCCTTATTCTGTTAAGAATACCTCTTAGAATGCTGCTATAAATCTTAAATCTCTATCTAATATAATCTTGCTTAGTGCTCTATGTCTTATAAACATTTCCTTAATATAGATTCTAGCTATATCCTCCGCTAAGATTTCTTCTGTATATACTATAAAGTAGCCCTACTTGGTTAACTTATCTACTATTACTAAGATTATATTATAATCTTATCTAGTAATAGAATCTCTTAATTTTAGTAACTTAGTAATAAGGTCCTATAATATAACCTCCTATAGTCATTCCGGTATTTTAATAGGTTATAGCCCTCTATATAGCTTATGCCTTATTAGTTTATTTCTTTGGCAATTTAGATATTCTTTTATAACTTCTTATGCAAGTCCCTAGATTCTATTAATAATATACTCCTCCTAGAGTCTCTCTTAGAGTCTCTTAACCTTAACTAAGCCTATAGCTCCATTATGTCCTTAAGTTATTCCCTTAGAGAATTCTTAAACAAATTCTTTTATAATGCTTTTTGGGATGTATATTGCTTCTTAATTAACATAGTCTTTTTAACCTAGATCTTCTAGTTATGCTTCTAGAATCCTTTATTCCTAAAAGCCTCCTAGTACTTTATAAACTCCTTCTAGTTCTATTATGGCTGCTAGTTTAGGATAATTATACCTAATTAATCCGTATTTGTCTTTCTTTAATATAGCGCCTAATGGTTTCTCATTATTCTATAATTTAGCCTTTCTACTTAGCGCGTCTGCTTATACATTCTTAGTACCCTTAGTACACTAAATTTTAAAATAGTATTCTATAAGCATTTCCGCCTATTTAACCTGCCTTTAATTAAGTTCTTTTGTTATTAGGAACCCTATTAGGTTCTTATAATCCATTTTAACCATAAATAGTTTCTCTATGCCTTATAAGAATGTTCTCCACTCTTTAAGTGCTATAACTATACCTAATAACTCCTTATTATAGGTGTTATAGTTTAATTCTGGTGGTGTTATCTTTCAACTATAGTATACTACTAAATGCTATACGTCCTAATATTTCTATAATAGGCATGCTTCTAGTGCAAAGTCTAATACGTCCGTTTTTACAACCGTCTCTAGTTCTGGTTAATAGATTTTAAGGATTAGATCTTACAGTACCTTGTCAAAAGTCTCCGTGCCGAGCGCATTTTCAAGATGAAATCTATACCAAATTATTATATAACAACTACATTATTAATTTTAAAGCTTTAAAAAATATCTAAAATCCATAACATATATAAGCCTTAGCTATTATAACAATTTTTAAAATTTAAAACCTATAACTCTTTTAGAAATCCTACTAATTCTCTTTTGCAATCTATAATATTTAATATATATTTTCTATTACTATATATTAAAATTCTTGTCGGTATACTCGCTTTATTAACGTGCACGAATATCACTTATAGTGGTATGTATGCGGTGTTGAAGTTGGTAGTTTAATTGTTTTGTTTTGTTTTCTAGAAGAAAGGGATTGCTCCAAGGTTAGATTAGTTAGTCTCGCTTCGTGGTCTCGTGACCACGTCACATGACTAATATTCTGACACTAGAGCAACTCTGAAAAGAAGGCTAATCTACACTCTAAAATTAAGCCTACTTCTAGACTATTTATAGCGTATACGCAATAGCCAGAGATCTAATTAATACGCAATAGCTTCCACGCTCCTTTTGCAAGTCCATAATTACATAAATAAACTATATAACAAAGTTAAGACGTTGTGTAAGGAAAGAAGGTAAGAAAAACGGGAAGAAAGGGTATATATTGTTAACTTAGTTGCTTGGTTAATACGTATATAGGGTAGAATAGGATTTAGGTAGTGGTCCTGGCAGAACTTGGCAGGATTCGGTGGACTTAGCAGAATATAGCAGAATGCCATAGATTGCCGTTAAATTGCCATCTCGTGGTCGGTCTCCAATTGCTAAGTTGGTAGAAATAGGTAGACGTGTGTAAGGTGTTACAGGGGTGTTCCGTAACAATAACCCGTGTTACAGCTTGTATAAATGCCTTTAGACCAAAGCTTGTAGAATGCTGTATTATGAAGATGCTGGGCTAAAGAGAAGAAGAAGAAGAAGAGAAATTATTAGGGGTAGTAGGTTAACATGTCGCGAGGCCCGCTAAGGCGCTAGTGGTAAGCGAGCTAATAGCGATTTTCTATCCCGGGGATGGAAAATCCTAATTAGCTGGTTAAATTCAGGGTCCGCAGAATATGGCAGAATTTGGCTAACTTGGTAGAGAATTGCGGATATTGCGAATATTACGGATCTTGCGGATCTTGCGGATGTTGGACATTGTGGATATCAGACACTGGTGTCTTAGTAGTGTATTACTTGGCTACATCCTAGGAGCTCTTAGGGCTGCTAAGGGTAGCCTTTAGCTAGGCCTTGGCTACCCCTTATAAGCTCCTTAGGTTTACAGCCTTCTTCCTCCCCTATTAGTTCGTCTCTCTCTTCTGTACAAGGGTATTGCCTACTCCCTACCATACACCCAGGCAATACTTTACAGTTCATTTATTTAACCCACCCCTACGGCCCAATTATAGCAAGGGAACGTCCTCTTATAGGTATACTGAAATATCTGCTGTGTCCGCCATGGCCGTAGGTTTAGGGTAGATTGTGGTAGGGTAGACTGCGATATAGTATGCTGCTGTTGGCTAGGTTGCTAAGGGTTGTACTGCTGCTAAGACAAGTCTTCTCTAGGGTTTGAGACGGCAGTTCTATAGGCAGGGACTCCCTGGCAAGCCTTCTGGTCATTTATATAGATCTTTACAACTATAGCCGCCTCCTTGCTGTATCTAGGTCCTTGCCTAGATCCTTGCTCCACACTAGGCACGGCTAGTTTAGGTGGTGTATATGTGTATAGCTGCTGTAGTTGCTGCGGCTGTTGGGTAGGCTGCTAAAAGTTATACTATTGCTAGGTAGAAGAAGGACCAGGTAGGGTAGGAGTACTAGTGGGGGCAGCAGGGGCAGTAATTGGGGTAGCTAGCGGAGCAGCGATTGGGACAACTAGTGGTGCAGCAGTTGGAATAGCTGGTGGAATTAGCAGAGCAGCGGGTGGTAGGGTAGGAGCACTAGGTAAGGTAGGAGCACTAGGTAGAGTAGGAGCAGTTGCTGGAGGGAGGGTAGAGGCGGTTAGTGCAGCTTGCCGGGGTATAGATGCAGCAGATAGTTAAGGTGTTATAGGGGTAGGTATCTGCGTTCTCAGCGGTGTTATAGCTATAGCTATAGGCTAAGCTAATTCTAGGCCAATAGCTAAACCGTTAAGAGTATGGTTTAGTCTATCCCTGGCAGTACTAGAGTAAAGATTCCAGGCAGGAGGAGGACTAGGTGGGGTAGCAGGGGCAGCGGGGGTAGCGGTTGGTACAGCTTGCTGGGGGGTGGCGGTTAGTGTAGCAGACCTAGGTGGTATTGTAACTATAGCTGTAGGCTAACCCGATAGACCGTTACGGGTGTGGTTCAGCCTGTCTCGCAGTGTTACCGTAATCAGTGGTTCTGCTAATTCCTTAATGGTTGCTATAATCTCCTTATCTATCCATTAATGCAGCTCTTCCTATTGTGTAACCTCAAATAACCGTTTAGATATAGTGACTCTGTTATATTTACCTACGTAAACACCTCTTTTAAGGAGATGTCTTTGCAGCTAAGATCTGAGATCTATATATATCTTCTTAAAGCTCTCTACCGTGAATCCCTTAAACTGCTCTTAAAAAACAGCCCACAAGCTGTTATCTATAAGGTCTTGTGTTAGATACATCATCGTTTCTACAAACTCTACCAGTTCGTCCTTTGTAGCCTCGTCTGCATTAATTCTGTATCCGTATTTACTGGCCATTACAGCCCATTCTTTTTCTGTATGTGCCATGGTTGTAGGTATAAGGATGAGGTTGAGGTTTGGGGTTAAGGTTAAGGTAAGGGTGTTGAGGTGAGGGTGTTGAGGTAAGGGTGTTAAGGTAAGGGTGTCGAGGTAAGGGTGTTGAGGTGAGGGTGTTAAGGTGAGGGTGTTAAGGTAAGGGTGTTGAGGTAAGGGTGTAAGGGTGTGTGTGTGTCCCCTTAACAAATCTACAGTTTTTAAAGACTAAAGACGATTCTTAGTAAAGATATGATCCTCTAGGCGATCTAACGCGTTAGCAGTTAAGCTAATACGCTTGTCTTGAGCTTTAAGGGTAGTATAGCTCTCTTTGGTGTGTACATCCTCTACAGCTGTTAGGCCTGTAAAGTGTTCTTAGCAAGATTGCTATTCTCTCAGCAATCTATTGTATTAGCTGTAAGGCTAGTATAAATTCTCTTAAGCTTAAGGGAGGTCATAATCTTCTCTAAGTAAAGATACAATTCTCTAGGCGATCTGACGCGTTAGTAGTTAAGCTAATACATGGTCTTAAGCTTTAAGGGTGATGTAGCTTTCTCCTTTAACTGAAATAAATAAGGCTAGGCGATCTGTGTACTGTTTCTAGTACGGTTCTTAAGCTCTAGCTTATTGCGTATTTCCTGATCTATATGTCTACTAATCAGTGTCAGTATACTCGCTTTATCAACGTGCACGAATATCACTTATAGTGGTACGTATGCGGTGTTGAAGTTGGTAGTTTGATTGTTTTGTTTTGTTTTCTAGAAGAAAGGGGTTGCTCCAAGGTCAGATTAGTTAGTCTCGCTTTATAGTCTCGTGACCACGTCACATAACTAATATTCCGACAATTCTTTTAAAATTTTTTAATATCTTGTAAAGATTTATATTTATTATAACTCTTTTTATTTAAATTCTTATTTTAAAAGCGTAAAAATTTATTATAAGATTATAAAGTTTAAAAATTTTATTTTATATGGAAAATTGTACTTTTTTCTACTTTTTTGACTTCATAACCTTATAATATTTTTTTACATTTTTTAAATAAAAATTTAAATAACAAGATTTTTAGTAAAGGTAAATTTTTATAGTATATTAAATTTTTAAGAAATATTTTTAATATTTAGTAATAGAAAATACATGCTAAATATAGTGAGTTTTAGTAAGATATCAGTATAACACACAGGCTTTTGACAAGGGACTGTAAATGCTAAACTCTAAAAAAAAATCGCAATTGCTCAAACATATATCTGCGAAGAGCTTCCGATATTTTTTAAAGCTCTAGAATCAAATGCGTGGTTATTGCATAGCAATTTAGCAGGAAATGTCATTTTTTGGGTGGCCTCGGCATGGACACTTTTGACGAGGGACTGTAGGTAAATAACTCCTTAAGTTCCTAGAACAGCTTCTTTTATTTACTATCCTATACCTATAGTTCCTCTTTCTTTATAAGCCTTATAAATGGTTTAATATTCTTTAACCACTATACTATAAACCTCCTATAATAATTGTAAAACCCTATAAACGATCTTAACTGCGTAATATTCTCTAGTTTTTACTAATTAACTATAGCTTTAACTTTCTTTAGGTCCATACTAATTTTTCCTAGTTTAATAATAAATTCTATAAAATTGGTCTTTCTAGTAAAGAACTCGCATTTTTTTAATTACTACTAGCATCTTTTCTTCTTATAGTCTCCTTAAGACCCATTTAATATATTCCCTATATTCTTCCTTACTTATTAAGTAGATAATAATAATATTAAGATATACTATAACAAATTTATCTAGGTGTTCTTCTAACACGCTATTAATTCCTTTTTAAAATGTCGCTGGTGGATTTATAAGCCTAAACTGTATAACTAATGGCTTATATAGTCCTTCCTTTAACCTAAAGGCTGCCTTCTATTTATTACCTTCCTTAATCCTAATCTAATAGTACGCCTGTCTTAGATCTATCTTTATAAAGATTTACGCGTTACCTATCCTATTTTAGATTTCACTAATTAAGGGTAAAGGGTATCTATCCTTTCTGGTAATGCTATTTAACTATTAGTAATTAATACACATCCAAAGTTTTCTGTTTTTCTTTAGTATAAATAATACTGGATATCCCCCTAATAACTACAATAGTTTAATATATCCCTTTTATAAGTTCTTCTAGACAAACTCTTTAAGCGCTACTAACTTGGGTTTAGTAAGCTTGTAGATTAAAAAGAACTTTAGACTTATTTCTAGTTTTAATTTTATCTTATAGTCCTATACTGTATATTTTAACAGCTTTTTACTTTCTAGGCTCTATAGTTTCTTGCTATACTTATAGTATCTCTTTAGCACATAACTTAAGCTTTACTTAGTCTCTTTATATATCGCTCCAACTTAGTACTATACTATCTTAGTTTGCTATCGCATCTTATATTATTAAATATCCTTAATATTAACCTAATCTATAACCCAATTAATCTTTAGATTATATTCCTATAACTAAGGCATTCCTAATATTGTCTTATCTTTTCCTAAAGGTAAGATATTAAAAAACATCCAGACTGGTCTTCTTTTAATAGTTAACTAAATTAGTCCTGTTTTAAGATTAATAATACCTCCTTTATAGGCTATTTAGTCTCCTAAAATTGTTATTAATGGATAAGAATATTCCTTTTATCTATATAGTAACCCCATCCTTTCTACTACTACTAGTAATATATAGTTTCTTATTACTCCACTATCTATTAATGCTTTAAACTGTTAATCTTACCACTTTACTTATAAATTTAGGTGTTGTTCTATAATTCCTTTAAGGGTCTAAGGCTCTACTATTAGCTCCCTCTAGTCCTATAGGCCTCTTCTTTTTCTAACTATTAGCTGCTAGATCCTATTTATACTTAGTCCTACTTAGGCCAATACTTAATTTGCTTCTTTTCTTTAATGTGCTATAAATATATATTCTCTAGGCACTCCCACCACTATTATCCATCTAGGTATTTTTCCGTAAGGAATTTTTCTAGTTAAAGTATTAAGTTGTTTAACTCCTAAACTTCTACTAGATGCTAGCTATATATATACTTAGTATTCCTAAACCTTCTTTTATCTAATGCCTAATATATCCTTACTAGGTATTTATGGTTCTTCTATTTTAGTACTTTATGCATCTTGTATATATTATCTATATATATAATCTATGCTAATATATAATACGCTAGGTGCTTTAGGTTAACTCTTGGCTTATCTTCGCCTTTAAGTTTAAACTTCTCCCGCGTTAATCTAAATGTTACTATATTGTTTACTGGTACCAATATTTATATTATCTCTCTCTAGTCTATAGCCTATTTTTCCAGATTCTTTAATATTATAATTAAGGCTCCCTTAATATAACTTATCTGTCTCCTTAATATAGCCTAATCTAATATAGCTTTCTTATTAAGCTATATACAAAAGTCTTCCCACTTATTATTTCTTCTTTATTTATACCACTTTTAGTATAACTTTATAAGTGTATACAATCTGTCCATAAGGAAGTATCTTTTTATTACTGTATTGTTGCAACCTTTAGTATATCTTTCTGCAAATCTAGTAGGAATCCCTAAATACTCTTCTTACTCTAGTTCGCTTAACTATCTGGCCCTTAGTATCCCTACCCTTGGCCTATTAGTAACTTTTTATATAGGTGCTCTGTCCCTTATATAACCTAATATAGTTAACCTCTAATTTAAGTTTTGTTCTTACTATATAAGAATTTATTACCTAAACTCCTCTATAGTTTCTGTCCTGTTACGTCTTATATATAGATTTTTAATATTATCTAACTTTTTAATTATTATGTTAACTCTCTAATCTTTAGGCTAAATACTATATTTACTTAGAACCGCTATAGACCTTATTCGTTCTTTAAAATCTTAGCTCCCTAGGAATCTACATCCTATACTTATTCGTTTATCTTTAAACTAAGCTATTGCCCTTTCCTATTGGTTTTTGTCTGTTATAGGTTCTTAGGTTTATCTTATCTTATCTTAAAAATTTTAAGCGTCTCTTATCTCTTCCTAAGAATCTTAGGCTTGTAGCCTTTTGCCTTTACTAAGTAGTAAGCTAGCACTAGCAGTCGTCTACTTGCTTAACTATCTTTAGATATTACTTCTTTCGTCTTATAAAGCGATAGATGCCGTATTTAATGGTGTTATAATACCCGTTACTAAACCGCGTTTTATAGTGGTCTTAGTCTCTACTTCTATTGCGTTTTTAAGGTTTAGGTACTCCTAGTTAGTCCCTTTTTCTTCCTTATCGCTATTAATTAATAAGTACTCCGACTCTATTATTATTTCTACTAATCTCTATCTGTATATTGCTGTAATATCTTAATATAGCTTATAGAGTTGATCTTATTTTTTATCTAACTCTTTAGTTCCTTTAAGTTCTTATAATTCTAGCTCTTGTAGCTAATAGCTTACGCCATACTTAGCGTCCTTATAAATTTAGTATGCGTTATTGTAACAAAACGTAAAATGTTTAATTAAATACTCCTTAGTTCCGCGCAATATACTTATATCTATATTATCGTACTCTAATAACCTGGTGCCCTTTACCGCGTAGTTACTTTAACTACCTCTACAGTCTCTAGTAAAATAACCCTGTTTTCCACAATTTATATAAGCTCCATTTTTAAACCATTTCTCTTACTATGGAGTCCGCCTAAACGTCTTCTATTAATAAGATCTCTAGTTTAGCCTCTACTTTTTCGTTCTATAATTACTTAATCCTTAACCTTTAGGTTTCTATAGTTTCTTATTCTATTTTCTGGTTTCTTTAGTGCTGCTTAGGTCTATTAGCTCTGGCCTACCATTCTATAGTTTATAACTCTACGTTTATTATTGCGTACCCTGCGCCTTATATAACTATAGAACTCTATCTTGCCCTTTTTTAGCTTATTCCCTTTAATAGATCCTATTATCTATCTTAATTAACTAATCTATTAACTCTTATAGAGTACCCGCATCTTTTATTAGGATAATTGCGTTCTAGACTTTTATCTTAAGTCCCTATTTATACTATACTATAAGCGCCTTATTATTCTACTTAATTTATATCGCTAGTGTCTAAAACTACGTTATGTACTTAATTGCTAAAGTACATTATACCAAGTTTTAGAGTTTTCTTTCTACTGTGGTTATTGCCTCTAGGTCTCCAAATATTTATATTAATCTCTCTATAAATCCGTTCTAGTTGGTAAATATATACCGTACTTTTTAGTTAGTGGTTGTTATTCCGCTTGTCTAGATCTCAGTAAGGTAAGGTTTAAACTATTTAAGTGCTCTTCTAGTTAGGAACAATCCTATATACGCCACTTAGTCTATAGGTGTTACTAACTTCGCCCCTTCTTGTATAACTTTAAAGTATATCTGCGTAAGGAATCCCTTAAGCCTTAACTTCTTACCTAAAAATTACTTAATTAATGGTAGCTTAACCTTAGCTGCTCCAATCCCGTTAATTTAATCTTTAAGTATTTAATTATTATCTATTAATCAATTAACTATTTCCTGTAACTAACCCACCGTGACTAGCCGCGAATTAGTATCTCCTATACTGGTATATCCTCCTAACCCTAAGGTCGTAGCTGCCGTAGATAGCGTTATAACTAATGCTTTTAGTGGCATATTATTTAACTTTATTAATACCGTAACTAGGTAGTAAATGTATAACAAAGCCTTGTAGGAAATACTACGGTAAACTTATTAATGGGCTAGGTATATAGGTAAATAATAAGTTAACAACGTAATAATAACTAGTGGAGTGGTTGCCTAATAGATTAACTCTAATTATATTCTAAGATTTACTATAAGGAAAGGAACTATTTAGGTAGAGACTATAGTCCTTTAAATACACATCCATACTTTTAAGAAAGTTGTTACTCTATCTACTCTATCTACTTTATTTACTCTATAATAGATCTTACAGATTATATAGATTATATAAATTATATTACGTAAGCTAATTACTATTCCTCGTTATATAGTTCTACCGGTTCCATTCTAGACTATGCCCTTATTAACTAACTAGCTTCTTCTAAACTCTTCTCCAAGTAGTTATAATATTGTACTTAAAGCGTCTATAATAAGAGTAGCAGAAATAAAGATTACTAGGCGTATTAATAGAGGTATATTAAAACTTATTTTACTATAGTTATTAGCTAATAGAGACTTTCTAGTAGCAGATATAGATAACTCTAAAAGAATAGTCTTAATATACTATATAATTTTTTATTTAGAAGAATCTTTATAAGTATATTAGGGAGGAAAGGCAGGTATAGAAGCAGTATTTTAATTTACTTACGCTTCTATAGGGCGAGAAAGATTAGAAGAACTAGTAATAGCGAAATCCTAAATACCGGGCTTAGCCTAATTTAGCGTAGTTATAGGCGGAGTAGGGGGCTTTGTAGGCGTTACGGCGTTGTTAGCGGTCTTTTTATAAGAAACGGTCTTCCTTTTAGGCAAGGTACTCTTTTTAGGTAAAGTGGTACTAGTTAAGCGCGCGGCACGTCTTAGTAAATATTAAGCTGTACCGGCTATAGTAGATAGAAAGTTAGGTAGTGTTAATTAGGTGTAATAAAAAGTAAAAGGTAAACTTATTTATATAGCTAACATATTATACGCGCACGAACCACGGTCTTAGATATTAAGTGAAAGTTTACTTTTAGCCTGCTTTCTAACTTCCCCATACACCAACCATCTACTATATTATAGTAGACGCCTTCCTATACAGCCCTAAGCTATAATCTTACTCTTTACTTACTGTTCTTTACTAAAATGTTAATAAAATGTATTGCTTCGCCTTTTACTAATACACCTAAGCTAAGAAAGGTAAATCTCTCTACGCTTTGCAATAAAAGATAGGCTATAATACTGTCAAATAATCTGTATTCGCATAGGTCACGTGTATAAGTTACATGCACTGTAAAATCTCTTTATAGCTCGAAGCCCTAGGGCCCTAAGATAAGATCAAAAAACAATTAAGTCAACATCATTAATTAATTAACCCATTTCATTAACAAACTGCTCTATATGCATTATCTAACAGTTATAAGCCCGGTCCGCCGACTTAAGAAGCTATTTAGCTATTTCTCAATTATTTAAAGAAATTCTACCTTATTGTTAAGGATATAGACTCTAATAAAATCCTACCTTAATTATTACAGGATAAGTCTTCCACAAGATTTCACGAGATTCTACAAGATTCCACCTTAATCGTTAAAGGACGATCCTAATAATAAGGACAATCCTAACGACAAAATTCCATCTTAATTTCTCTTTGCCTATTAGTTAAATGACTCCACTAACGTTAAGTTTGTTTACTACGATTATCCTTAATAAGCTAGAAGACTAGAAGCAATAGATCTAGCAACTATAAGCCCTTATAGACAAACGAATTTAGGCCTACGTTGACCTAGATAATAAAGCACCCGAATAAGGTCTACTTAAAGAACCAGCCTATCTAGAAGTTATAGATTTTAATAAAAATGCAACCTTATATATATAGCTCTCGACGAACTAACAGAAAGCGTATAAGAATAGTAGACGATACTACGACTAGGATATAAAGTACTTCCTGAAATAGAAAGAGTATCTGCAACAGATATATACCTAGATTACGTCCATAGTATTAATTTAGAAGAAGCTACTACTTAACCCTTCCTTTACAGTTAAGGAATGGCTAATTTAGTTAAAAGAAGACACTAAGCCCTTAAAGAACTTTATAATAAGGAAGGTATAACTATAGTACATAAAATTACTTAAGGGACTTAAGCAGATAAAGGTTACCTAGTAGCTTAACTAATGGGAACATGCGATAAAAATAGTAAAGAAGTACGATCTCCTATAAATAACTAATGGGATCTGGCTAATAGACCTTATAAATATAGTTTAACCTATAAGTAAAACCTATTTTGTTATATACACCAAACAGGTAAATAATACCAAAAAGGCTTACTTATTAAAATACCATAAAGTAGTAATAGAGCTATAAGAAGCATTCGCAAACCTCTTAAAAGTTATACTATCCTTAACTACTAGAGGGAGTGTATTTAATATAGACTTTGCAGGAGAGTTTAAAGAGGATATCTCTATTACTGCTAAGGTCCAAAAGGGAAGAGGAAACAGCTTATTTTATAGTTAAAAAAAGGCAGGAATAAATTTAACTAAAAAGACGTCTTCTAAGAAGTTAAAGAACCTAAAATGCCTAGCATACAATATAAGGGGATATACCCTTCCTAACTATTGGTATCTATTTAAGTGTAAAAGGCCTAAAGAATTTAATGCTAAAGGTATACGTATAAAAAAGGTATATAAAAAGGTAGAGCATAATAAGGATCTACCTGCCTAAGTAGAACGACTTAAGCTTAAGGAATTAAATGCTAATAAAGCTTAATAATAACAGGATAAGAGTTAGGAAGTTAAGATTAAGGGAGAAGCCAATATAATATTCCTAAAATCGTATTATACCAGTTAACTCTATTTATTAAAGCTATTAACTATTCTTAACTTAGGAACCACTCTCTATATCTTTAATAACCTCTCTCGCTTCTATAACTTTAGGAAAGCTTTAAAATATAAATATATTATTGCCGGCAGCTCAGAAGTGCCAATACTAGGTTACGGCGATATTACTATTTAAGTTATAAAACTAGATAAAAGTAAGGGAATCCTATATCTTAAGGACGTTGCCTTTTATATAAACTTTAATATAAATCTAGTGTTATTCTATCTACTTTAAAAATAAGGGTACTATTAGGATAATAAAGAAGATAACAATCTTCTAGTTTAGAAGGATAATATAATCCTATATTAAATAGAAGAATATTACGGATAATAGACCATTAAATATATCTAACTAAGAAGTCTATTAGCATTTAATATAAGCTAACTGCTATACCGCTAATAGAAGCGCAGAGCATTATTAAGAGATATTTATCTAAATGCGAAAGGTAATATATATCTATAGTATCTGCGTCTAGGACATCTAGGACCTATAAGCCTTTATTATTTAGGTATTAACGCCCTAGGAGTTAAGCTTTAAGGCCCTAAAATAATGGAATGTTAGTATTATAGTCTCGCTAAAATTAAGCGTTAGGTTATATAAAGGTTTTTAAAACGAAATATTAATAAACCCTATCTTAACCTCTATATTAACTGGATGGACCTTAAGGAAGCGCATACCAGATTTATATAAGTTATGCTTATCTATAATACCTTTTTTAGGAAAATCTTTTTTATATTTTATAACGATATATAGCAAAAAGAAGGAGACACTATAAATACTTAAAGATTTTATCTAATGGATTCGTTTAAGGTATAACCTTAAAGTTAACACTATTAGATTAGACAACGAGCTAGAAAAAAGGAGAACCCTTAAATAGCTACGGACCTAAGGGATTATATTTAAGCCTTTGGCGCTATATACCTAAGCTTAAAACGGTACCGCCGAACGCTTAGGGGGTGTAATTATTAAGAAAGGATATATAATAAGAATTGCTGCGAATTTACTACATAATTTATAGGACGAGATAGTTAATTATATAGTCTACCTTTAAGATTAAACGCCACGGGAAAGTAATAGATGGAAATTGCTATATAAGAGGTTCTATACTTTCCTAGCTAATAGGAGATTAAGAAAACTATAACTAGCGCACCTAAAAACCTACGGCTGTAGGGTGTATGCGATAACGTTAGACGCCTAGCTAAAAAAGAAAAGGCTAAGCAAGCTAGATCCGCGAGCCTATATTAGCTACCTCGTTAGCTATAACTCTACCAATATTTATAAGATCTAGATCCTATATAAGGGTATTATTATCTCTACTAGGGACGTTATCTTTAATAAAAAGACGTTTTTTAATGGTAAGTAAATAGATATCTTAAAGGACCTATACGCTAAATTAGATACGCTAATTAAGAAGATTTAACCCCTTAATACCCTAACTAAGAACAAGGTTCTTCTAGAAGATAATAAAGAAGTATTTAAACCATTAATTTAAGAAGAAGACGATAACGTCAATAATAAGCCAGTTTAAGCCTTTAATAAGTTAGCAAATTTTAAGCTTGTAAGAGCTCTCAAAGATATATATTATACGCCACCTCTAACGGAAGAAGATAAAGAATCTCTATATACCCTTTACGTTAATTATCCTATATATAACGGTGCTAGGGCACGTTACCTGCCAAATTCTGCTATATTCTGCCACCTGTTATATTGTCGCATACTATCTAGGACTGTCTCTTACTGTTTCTTACTATTAGCCCACCTCCTATTGGCTCGTCTACCACTAGCGCCTTGGCGACCCCTTATATCTTATTAGTTACTAACAGTCTTCTTCTCCTTCTTCTCCTTAGCTTAGTATTCTTATATAGTAGCAATCTACAAGCTTTGGTTTAGAAGCGTTTATATAAGCCTATTATATTATACTAAGCTCTCCCTACACTGCTTAGGAAGGCCTTAATAATATCCTACCCCAAAAAAGAAGACCTTCGTCTGCAACGACGCGTCGACGCGTTATACTCAGATATTATATAAAACTCACACTACTATACCTAGGAAGGCCCTAATAATATCCCACTTTTATAGGCCAGACTGTACCTAACCTATACCCTTAAAAGAACCCTGGAATTAAAACCAAACCATATAATTCCAACAATCCTTAGGAAGCCAATAATGGCACCTAAAGTAAGCTTATTTAAAAGACCTGCCTCTACCTAAGAGGAATACAAGATCTAGCTAGGATCAGAAATTAAAGACAATAACAACGCTATAGAGGTACGTAAGCAGATTCGTGCCCTTGTAGCCAATTAGAAGGTTAACCGTCTTTAAGCCTAAAGCATATAAGAGACTTTAAAGGAGATCCCAGAAAGCCTTACTACCTTATAAAATAGCCCAGCCTCCCCTTTACGAAGCCTTAGTTAACCTATTTACTTAACTAAATATAATACACCAGAGAGTACAGACACGATAATAAAATAATTAAAATCCGTTAAGCTCCCTAACCCCCTACTATTGTTAGACGGCATAGACCCAATCTTTAAAAACTGGAGAATTTAGGTATAAGAAAAGCTTTGTGTTAACCACAACTATTTTCCCTCTAAAGAAGCTAAAATACTCTACCTCTTTAGTTAAACTATTAGGGACGCCTAGTAATACCTCTAGGCCAAGTTTAAGGACGAGTTACCTATTTAGTTTATATCTGCTAATAAGATAATATAGCATCTGGCTGCTATCTATATTAACCTAAATAAAGTACAGGATGCCTATTATAACTATAATCGCCTAATAATAAAATTAAACTAATCCTTTACTAAGTTCTAAACTTAGTTTTTACACCTAGTAGGCGAAGGCCAGGTTCCCCCTAAGAACTACTATTTGGACCTATATAATAAGCTAACGGTCTAACTATAAGAAAAGATTGTAATAGCCTTAAATAACTTACCAACCTACTAAAAACTCGCAGCCTAATGTTTGTTGCTGGATTTAGAACTAAAATGAATTAATACTTATTTTAATCAACTAAAGAAGTCCCGTAGCAACTAAAACCTATCTACTACGCCAACAGGAACTAGCGTTGGAAGATAAACCACAACCGCCCTTATACTAAAGGCGGTCATAACTACCTACCTAAAAGCCTTATCTAAATTGCTACGTACTATACTTTTAGCTAATATTTATCGCAATACCCTAATTAACCCTACCATGGTTACGTGCTTTAATTACAGAAAGGATAGTTACTTTACTACGTCCTACCAGAGCTAAAGGATATAGGTAATATTAAGAAAATAGAGGAAGAAGAAATGTCTAATAAGTTAGGAAAAGAAGAACCCTAGAAAAAAACTCTCCCCTAGGGTATTCTATTAATCTTAAAGAGATTAATCTAAGTTAGCTAATAGGTGGAAAGCACTTTATAGTTCTATATATAGTATTTTAAAATGGATATAGAGTTAATACAGCTGCCCTTATTAATACTAGAGTAAATAGCTTTGCCTTTATAAACACTACTTATATAAATAATGTTGCTAAGTTCTTAAATATAAATACTACCTAACTAGAGAAGCCTGTTTAAGTAAAAGGCTATAATAGCTAAGCCGGTAAGCCGGTAACCTATATCTTAAAGCTATATATCGCTATTAATAAATAACGCTAGTTTAGTATCCCCTTCTATATCCTAGACCCAGGGTCCTATAATATAATCCTTAGCCGAAAATAGATGTCCTACTTTAACATTTAGCTGAACGTTTAATAAAGATAGTTTATCTAGCCGGAAAATAGACTAAAGTTACCCTTCTTTATTAGAGAAATTCATACTAACTATAAGATATTAGCAGCAAAGGCTAACCCTATTTACTAGCAAGATGTTAAGGACTGTGACCTAGCCTTTACTTAAGAAGACGCCCGCCATAAGGCCGGTAAGAACTCTATACTAATAAGGATGCTCCCCTAAAGGACCATAGTTAAGGAGGACTCTACTTACGGAAGTGAAATAGATAGTGATATAGACGATTTCCAAATTATAAAGATCCGGCTAATAAAAAAGAGGACATACTAATAGAACGTAGAGGATAACCTTTAGAAGATGTAACGAGAGCTAAAGGGAGTAAAAATAACGCTAATAGGCTAAAGGCCCCCCAGGCTATAGACATCCCTACTATTGCATAACCCCCCTATAGTAGATATCGCGGTAATTAGTGCTATAGGTTTCCACTTTAATATATATTAAAAGGACAATAAGGTTTTTACAACTAGCTTATATAAAATTAACTGGATTATTAATAAGAAGGAAGAAGGGTTAGTAGAGGAAACTAATAAGGAGCTAGTTAAATGCCTCCTCCCTATATACCTCTTAGACTATAGAGATATGTTCTTAAAAGCAGCCTTAGATATACTACCCCCCCACTAAACCTATAACTATAAGATTTAACTAGAAGCCAATAACTCTTTAGGCTATAGCCCCCTTTACTAGCAAACTATAGAGGAACTAAAAGTAACTAAGTAGTACTTAATTAATAACCTCTATAAGGGGTTTATTAAACTAAGTTAGGCCCCTTTTACTTCCCCTATTTTATTTATAAAGAAACCTAATAAGGGCCTTCGTTTCTATATTAACTATTAGAAACTAAACGCTATTACTTAGAAGAATTACTACCCCCTCCCCCTAATTAATAAGACCCTTATATATCTAAGCTAAGCTAAAATCTTTACTAAGCTTAATATCTGCTAAGCTTTTTACTAAATTAGGATGGACCCTGTATTAGAGGACCTAATAACGTTCTATACCCGCTACGGTTCTTATAAATATAAAGTTCTTCCTTTTAGACTAATAAATAGGCCAGCCTTGTACCAATGGTATATAAATGATGTTCTTTTTAACTACCTTAACGAATTCTGCACGGCATACCTAGATAATATTTTTATATACTTAGATAATAAACTTAAGCACTAAGTTTATGTTAAAAAGGTCCTAGAGAGGCTGCAGAACATAGGCCTATAAGTTAATATTAAGAAATGCGAATTCGGAGTAAAACGAACTAAGTACCTTAGGTTTATTATTAGTATAGAAGGAATTAAAGTTAACCCTAAGAAAATTAAGGTGATATATAACTAGAAACCCCCTTATACTATAAAAGGTATCTAGTCCTTTCTTAGCTTCTATGACTTCTACTACTAATTTATCTATAACTATAGGGTTGTGGCTAAGCCTCTTATATAACTAATAAAGAACAACACGCCCTTTATCTTTAATGATAACTATATAAAAGCCTTTAAGGAGTTAAAGGACCGACTTGTCTCCTCCCTAATCCTTTATCACTATAACCTAGACCTTAAATTAATGCTGGAAACGGATGCCTCTAATAGGGTAGTAGCAGGAGTCCTTTTACAGCTATACCTAGACGGTAAATGGTATTCTATTACGTTTTTCTTAAAAACAATAGCCCTAGCTAAGTGTAACTACGAAGTGCATAATAAGGAAATATTGGCTATTATATAATTATTATCCTAGTGGTGTGCAGAGCTTAGAAGTACAGACTTTTAAATTAAGGTCTATACCAATTATAAAGCCCTTAAGTATTTTATAACAATAAAACAACTTACTAGTTAATAGGCCTAGTGGGCTAAAATACTCTCCTAATTCTTCTTTACGATTATATACCGCCCTAGTAGGTAAAACGCTAAAGCTAATACCCTAACCCGGAGAGAACAAGACATGGAGCCATAAGACAAGCTAAAGGCTTAGCACTAGATACGCGCCCTCCTCTATACTAAATAGCTCAACCTATATATCCTTAAGGAACTAAGCTCTGAATAGAATAAGGTAGCACCTATAGAAGGAGAGGTCCTAGATAAACTAATAGGACTAATTAATCGCATCCTAACCGCAAACCGTATAGCCGAATCCCTAAAAGCCCTCCGCGGTTAAGCTATGGGAAGTAACCCTAATTTAGAAATAAAAGACGGACTACTCCTATACTAAGAACGGCTTATAGTTCTAGATATTAATAACCTATAAATAGAGCTAATCCGTAAAGCCCACTATTAAGTCTCTATGGCGCACCCTAGTTAAGACAAAACCCACCAACTACTATTACCTTATTACTATTGGCGAGGACTCCTGTCTGATATAGAACGATTTATTAGAAATTGTTATGCTTATAAACACGTAAATACCCCCAGGGACCAAACCCCTAAATAGCTGCAACTACTACTAGTCCCTAAACGCCCTTGGCAATATATTATAATAGACTTTAAATTATTCCTAAAGGATAAATATAGCTACAATATGGCCTTTATAGTAGTTAACCAACTAAATAAGCAAGCTATTTTCCTCCCTTGCTTTAAGACTATAACCATAAAGGATATGGCCCGCATATACGTTAACAATATCTACTGGATCCATAGCACTCCTAAGTTAATTATCTCTAACTATGGACCCTAATTTATATTAGACTTCTAGGATAAATTCTACCGCATCCTTAGGATTAAGATTAAGCTCTTTACTACATTTTACCCTTAGACTGACGGCTAAACTAAGATTATAAACTAATACCTTAACTAGTAACTTCGCTCCTTTATTAACTACTACTAGGACAACTAGTTGGAACTACTGCCTATAATAGACTAGGCATAGCTTACGCTCCCTTATAATAGTATAGGAATATCACTATTTAAGTTACTCTATGGATATAAGCCACGAACATCCTTTGATTAGGATAGACCTATAGGACCTATAACGGCCCGCGAATGCCTTAGCTATAAAGAGGCCCAGATATTTGCTAAGAAAATGCACGGAGCCTAAAAGACTGCCCAAGCAATTATAAAAAAGGCATAAAAGAAGAAAGAGGCTAACGTAAACCTATATTATCGCGAAGTAGACTTCTATATAGGAGATAAGGTATAGGTATTAATAAAGAACTAGAAGACCTAGAGGCTAAGCTATAAGCTAGACTACTAAATAGCTAGCCCCTATAAGATCCCTAAGAAAGTAGGGCACTTTTTTAAGGTTAAGCTACCAGAGTTAATAAAGATCCACCTTATCTTCTCTCTAAACCAACTGCGAAAGGCCGCGGACAACCTATTGCCTGGACAGTACAACGACCCCCTACTGCTAATTTAGATCGCAGAGGACGAAGAATAGGAAGTTAAAGAGATCTTAGCAGTTAAGAAGGACCATAGTATCTTAAAATACCGTGCAAGCTGGGTAGGCCATAATGAAGATCTAGAGTAGTACCCTATATCCGATTTTAAGTACTCTCCCTATAAGCTACAAGATTTCTACCTAGCCTACCTAGACCTCCCTAGACCACCATGTAAGTTAGACAGCTGGATTAAATACTAGGAAGAGGGGTTAGATAACTATAATAATTTAGATAATAATAAAGAACTTAGACAAAGCCTAAGGGCAGGCTTTTTCGGGAGGGAGGGGGGGGGGGGGGGGGGGGTAAAAAAAAAATTGAAGGG
>Ga0307507_10002513_pt1 | contig 38282 bp, 20 predicted proteins | sample 7_EM_MG_FD_207223 | JGI IMG/M metagenome (GOLD analysis project Ga0307507, IMG submission 207223) | Populus trichocarpa ectomycorrhiza microbial communities from riparian zone in the Pacific Northwest, United States - 7_EM | ecosystem: Host-associated > Plants > Roots > Unclassified | place...
GCGGCTGCACGGGGAACTGGGCCTGATCCCGCCCGTGGAGTGCGAGATCAACCATCACCACACGGTCACACCCGTCTCGATCACGAGCGGGTGATCACAGTCTCCATCAAACCCGGTACTTGACAGTGTGTACAAGTTGATGTCCCAGCCGCAATGTAACGATCATGGACTTTGGGTTCGAGCACGGTTCTGGGCTTTCGGACATCAAAAAACGCGTGCCACCCAGTCGAACCCGGTCCAGGACCACCACATCACACCGGGGAAGATCGCGCCCAGGCCTGCTGTAAGCGCCACCGTGAGGACGAAGACGGCGTTGACCTTCTTCGACGAAAGCACCGACATCAGCGCCATGAGCCCTGGAATCAGTGCCACCACCCAGCTCAGGTTTCCCGCGATCACGCAGAAAACACTCAATGCCGCCACTGTGGTGCGCGTCGTGCTGTCGACATCCTTCGACCACTTCCAGATCGAGAAGGCAGGCAGGACCGCAAGAATTACCATGGCTGCGCCCACCACGAGCGCACTAGCCCCTGCGAGTTCCGGCATATGTGGAAGCTGTCGGAAGAACACGCCCAGCAGGAACAGTCCGATCCCGGGAAGCAGCCCATTGGTGGTCCGTCCCATCCGTGTTGTCGGCGGAGTGGTCTCCCTATCCCTGCGCGCGAGCTCCCGCTCTTGTCGCTTCTTCCGCTCGGCGGCGTCCTTGTCATAGTCCTTGAGCAGGTTGCCAGCTTTGGCGAGTTTGCGCTTGAGCTCCTGGACTTCTCGCGCTTTGGAGTTCTCCTGTCCAGGGTCCGGTGTCGCTGAGTCTTCCCGGCTGACACCGGTTCCGTACAACTCCGAGACGACCTCTTCCAGCACCGCGTGAACCTCGGACAGGACCTTGTGCGCCTCGTCGAGAACACGTTGGGCATGAGCCAGCGGATTGCCCTCGTCCCCACCGCCGTCTGGCAATTCAAGGACCGCCGTGCTGACATCGTGCATGTCCGGTTCTGGCCCGACGAGCAAGAGCCATCGCATGCGCTGGGTCGCCCAGAGCTGCAGGGCGGTCCCTGACTCGAACTGCGCACCGCGCCACAAGGTCAGCGCGCGCACCTGCTGCGCGTCAAGGTCAGCCAGATAGCGCTCGATCTTGTCCAGCTCAGCGTTGAATTCCGGCTCCTCGGCCCGCGCACGCTCGACCTCAGCCCGCTTCCGTGTCATCCGCTTCTTGTCGTCCTCCAACGACAACAGCACTCTGAGCAGTGCGGGGATGACCCCTTGTGCTTTCGCCAGTTGTTCGCGGAGGCGTTCGATCTCTTGCTCGTGCTGGACCTTCAGCCGATCGAGTTCGTGGTTGTCGTACAGCAGCCCGATACGATCTTCCTGGCTCGCGATCAGGCTCTTGGTCAGACTCCGCGCGAAATCCAGGAGGGGCTTCTCTAGCTGACTTGAAGCACTGAGATTGAGCACCGTCCCGTTGGGGCCATAGTTGGAACTGTGGCTATCCCTGACGTCGTAGGTGTTGGCATGACCGGCCGTGTGGTTGTCCTCGCCCTGCTCCGGTGCACCTACCATTTCCCGACTCAACCCCGATAGAAGTTGTTGTTCGTCACCGTGCCTTGAGGTCCGAAGACCGAGCCAGGGCTATCTCGCACCACCCAGCGTTGTTCAGTGGCGCCAACCAAGCCGAGGAGTCGTTCCGCCGCCGCCTTCAGCTGTTCGCGCTCGTCTTCTGCCGCTCCCTCCAGCGCGGCGGCCAACACGTCCTGGTGACTTCTCGGGTCAGCAAGTTGCTTCTCCAGCTCCGCGTCATCAGCGCCAAGCCGTCGGCGCATCAGCTTGCCCATCGACAACTTGAGGCCCTGATACGTCTCCTTCACCGCAGTCGACGCCGTATCCGTGACACCCACAGCTGCGCCAGCGGCCAAAGCCGCCACCACCACGTTCACGATCTCCAACACGGTTCCTCCACTCCACCTGCGCAGGCCGCTCGGGGCGACCGGGTCGCCAACGACATCACGCCATCCTGTTGAAGGGCAAGGTTTCCAGTGCACATGGCAAACATCCGCTCATCGCCGATCGCGGCGACCCACTCACACGCACTCCCAACTCGAACGCGCGACCACCCCGTCTTGTTGCACAACATCAAAGGCACCTTGATCAAGAGCCGGCCGCGCATGGCCGGACGAGGCATGCAGTCGGTGGCGAGTCCGCGCCGCACTGTTCCGCTGAGCCGGGCAGCCAGTTCGGCCTGGGCGACACGCTGGTCTCCTGCACGGCGACCGACTCGGCCGGCAACGCGGGCAGCGCCACCTTCGTCGTCAACGTGACCGACACCATCGGTCCCGTGGTGACAGCACCGCCAGCGGTCGTAGCGAAAGCGACGGCTCCGGCTGGTGCTCTGGTCAACTACGGTCATGGCTGCCGCGGTGGACGTCGTCGATGGACCTGTCGCGGTGTCGTGCGACCCCGCGTCCGGCGGCACGTTCGCACTTGGCGGGACTACAGTGGCGTGCCGCGTCGTGGACAGCCACGGAAACCTCGGGCAGCGCCACATCCACCGTCACAGTCCGGGATACGGCGCCCCCGGTGCTCCACGTGCCTGCGAACCAGGTCGCCAACGCGACAGGCTCGGCGGGGGCCTCCGTGACGTTCCCCGCCGGCGAGGGTGCCATCGATCGCGTCCGTTGCGGTGGGCGTCGTGTAGACGACGGTGGCACCGTGCGGGCGAGTAGCCTCGGCATTGGTCGTCGCGGGGACCACGACGATCGGGGTGTCCGCATCGACGACTTTCACCGTGAAGGTCGCTTCGGCTGAGTTGCCGGCCTGATCGGCACTCCCACGGTCACTCGACTGCAGCAAGAACGCGCCAGATGGGGACGGTCCGAGCAACCCGTCCCCAGGCCGCTACTCGGACGCGGATAGGCCGAACGATGTCTCCACCACTAGGCTGCCAATATAAAACCGCTGGTCAGCCCTATTCCCATCCTTTGGTACTCCCGCCAGGGATTCGAACCTGCGCGGCCACCGATTATGCCGGAGGGCGTGCAACTAACATCACCCGATAGTGATGGCGATTGGCTTCTGCTAACGCGACCACATTTCGCCGTAGACAATGCGATCCTCCCAAGATCCTCCCAAATACCGGGTTACCCGCCAGTACAGACCAATGTGGACAGTGAAGCCAAGGTCAACATGAGCGCACGAAAAAGCCCGCTGACCTGGGCTGTTACCCAGAATCAGCGGGCTGATTCAGACCGTCGGGACGACAGGATTCGAACCTGCGACCCCTTGACCCCCAGCGGGACAAGGGGTGTCCGCAGCCATCCCAACAGTCCATTTCGGCCGGTCGAGTCCGATGAAAGTCCAGGGCAGGGCCTCCAGTCCCGCCTCGTCCCACCAGTCCGTGAGACGCGTGTGAGACGGGGCCTGACCACCAGAGGTCCTGTTCATGAGCAACACCGCCCGTCCAACCGTTGTCCTGGCACCGCTTCACCATGAACCACGACGCATCCGTCCGCCGTTCAACGTGGAGAGCTACGAGCCTGACCCCTACCGCCCTGGCGAGACCAACGACGAATGGCGTGCCCGTAACCGAGCTGACCAAGTCGCCGCACTTCTCGAAGCACTGGACGGCATCGAGCTAGGCGCACACGACCGCCGGATCGTCGAGTGGCTGGCGAACTGGGACACGTCCGTTATCGGCACGGTGGCCAGCCTCTTCTACCGTGCTCGCGCCGTGGACGGTGACAGGTGAGCATCGAGGCGATCAACTGGGCTCTCAACCACGCACCCATCCCCACCAATCGCAAGGACGCCTCGACGCTGGCGATCACACTGATCGCGCTCGCCAACCACTCAGGTCCTGATGGCCGTGACGCGTTCCCCTCGGTCGAGCGGATGATGCGCTACACCCGGCTGTCTCGGAGGACCATCCAACGTTCGCTGCGCTCCTTGGAAGAGTTGGGCCTGATCCGCTCAGGGAACACGCGCGTGCGCGACGCCAAGATCCCGGAGGCCAACTCACGACCTCAGGTCTACAACCTCGTCCTGTCCGCGAAGTTGTCCACAGCCTCGGACCAGGAGCGCCAGGATGACGCCCCGCCGACCAGCACGGGGCGTCATCAGGAACGCCTGGGGGCGTCAGCAGCGACCGTCGGAGGCGTCACCACGACGCCCAAACCGTCCTTTAACCGTCCAAGAAACCGTCCCGCGCCGAGCGCGCCCGAGGGGCACTCGGCAGTGCCGCCGGTGTGCGGGCAGTGCGACGCCCGCGATTCCGACCCCACCTCCGCTCGCGTGGTGTGGCTGGACGACGACCACACAAGCTCAACGCCGTGCCCCCGCTGTGCGCCGCAGCGGAACGGCGGTGTCCGATGAACCGCGTACACCTCAGGTACACCGAGTCCGCCAGCCTTGCGCACCCAGGCGGTTGGACATCTCCCGCGCACTGCTTGGAGAGCCGGGAGGCCGCGGAGCGGTTGCGGGACGCAACCAACCTCCTGTCCGGCCGCAGCGCAGCCGCGCGCCGCACCTGGCACATCACCGACTGCCCCAGCGAGAACTGCAGGGTGTGGCGATGAGCCTTCTCACTCCCCTGCCCGAACCAAACGACGAAGACTTGGAGCGTGCAGTGGCCGACGTCGTGAAGTACGTGGCCGCGCAGACCCCGCCTACGCCCACAGCAACCCCGACCTCCCTGCCCCTGACCACCAAACGGATCCGGGACCTGCGCGCTGAGGTGGACGAGGCGAAAGCTTTGCTGGAGTTGCAGGCCGATACCGCGCCGCTACTGGTTGACACCGACCGGGTGCGCCGCAGCCGCAAACGCGCCGCCGAGGCCGCCCACCTGCATGCCCTCGCACAAGACCCCGCGGCCCGCGCCTGGCAAGCGGCGCGGGTACGTCTGGCACTCACCGTCGTAGCCCTGGTCGCGCTGGTCGGTGCGCTGAGCTGGTCCACCACGGGCGTGCACCACACCCTGACTCGATCGATGATCGAACGGGATGCGGCCTGGTGGGGTGCCTGGGCCGTGGAGCCCGTGATCTCGGCGGTGCTGCTGGTGGTCGTCGGCGCGCGGGCCTTCCTGGCGACACGCAGCCGGGTCCTGAGCCACGCGCACCTGACCGCGGTCGAGTACGGGGCGCTGTCGGTGACACTGACGTTGAACGTGTGGCCATACCTGCCGTGGGTGTCGATTCCGTGGACGCGGTTCGACCCGATGCAACTTCTCGCGCACGCCATCGGCCCGCTGGTCGCGGTCGGCGCGGTCGCGGTGCTGCCGGTGATCTGGTCGGCATTCGCGCACCTGGACCACGGCCTCCCGGTAGGCCCTACCGCTGGCTCTACCGACCCGGAGTACAGGGACAACGCTCCCGAGACAGCGGCGGCACAACACGGGGCTACCGCCGATCGGGTGGCCCTACTGGTAAACCGTGCTCGGCGGTTGATCGCCACCGGGCAGTTGCCCGGCGACCCGTCCGCGACCCGGCTGCGTGAGGCGTTGGGGTGCGGCACCGACGCGGCTCGCGAGGTCCGCGACACTCTGCGCAGGGGTGCCGCATGAGCCTGACGAGCCAGAAAGGCGATGTGGGAGGCGAGCTATCCCGTTCCCGCACAACGCTGTGCTCGCCGGGCAGGCGGCCCCGGTGTCGACCGTCGGGGCGGACGCCGAGGAAACGAGCGCGGTGGAGGCCGCCGCACCCGTGCTGGACGACGAGCTGATCACCAAGGCCGAGTACCAGCGTTCCCGCGCCCGCCAGCTGGCCGAGTCAGCGGTGTCCTGCCTGCCCGCCCAGTGGCATGGCAGACCAGTCCGCCCGCCAGGCGGGATCGAGTTGGCAGGCCGTGCGGTCACGCCGCTGGTGCGCCGCCCGGCGGCAGTCGGGCGAGGCCTGGTGGTGTCGGCCCAGGTGCTTGAGGGTGGCAGCGGCGTCACGGGCGGCTCACGACCACGAGCTCGTCCCGCGCGCGGGTGGCCGCCACGTAGCGCAGTGATCGGACCCGCAGCTCAGCGTCGGCCCGTTCGGAGGGATCCAGCGTTTCCAAGCGCGCCAGCTCCGCTGGCGACGGGCGGCCTGGCGCGAGAACGACCTTGGAGAACTCGGTGCCTTTGGCGCGGTGCATGGTCATGACCGGCACCCGCCCGGAGGGAGGTCGGTCCCGATCGACTGCTCTGGCGTCGATGCCATGCTCGGTGAGCGCCGTCACCACCCGGTCGCGGTGGAATCGGTCCTGGACTAGGACCACCACGGTCTCGGGGGCGTCGCCCGCGTCCAGCCAGATCCGGACGTGGTTGGCGACGACCTGCAACTCCTCACTGAGGGAGCCGACAGATTTGATGGTCGGGGCGGGGCCAGTGCGGGCGGATCGGTAGCCGGTGGTCTCTGGCTGGTCTTCGAGGTCGATGTACTGGCCACTATCGATAATGCTCATCGCGTAGTGCAGGTTCTGTGCGGTGGTGCGGTAGTTGAGGGTAAGTCGCTGCGAGCGGCCGACGATGGCTACGCCGTACCGACCAAGGACCACACGGGTGCCATAGATGCGTTGGTGTCCGTCCTCGGCGATGAACAAGTCGTCAGGATGCTCTCCGACGAGGGAACGGAGTAGCTGCCAGTGACAGGGTGAAAGGTCTTGACCTTCGTCGACGAGCACGTGATCGGCAGGCTTGTCGTTCTGCCGGGCCAGGTGTGTGGCGGCGACCGCGGCGGCCTCGGTGAAGTCGAGGGTGCCGTCGATGCGGCTCTGTGCCCGGTACGCCTCGATGAGGGCCCACACGGCGGAGCGCTTGGCGCGGTCGAGAGCCACGCCCCGGCCGGGGCGACGCACTCGAAAGTAGCTGGCCTCGTCGTGGACCTTGTTGGGAAGCACGATGTGGGCGTATTCGGTGGACAGGAAGGTCTCGTTCGCCAGCTCAGGAGGCAACGACGTGCCAGTCGACTCGATGGCCTCCCGCCACCGGGTGCCGGTGGTGCGGGCGATCGGTGCGGAGCGTTCTGCGCCGAGAACCTCGCGCATGGCGGCGGTCAGGTTGCTGCTGGCGCCGCGCAGCACGGCGGAAGCGAGCGCGTCGACCCCGGTGACGTACACGCCCGGCTGGCCGAGGGTCTTGGTCTGCGGTACGCGCGGGTCGAGTTGGGTAAGGCTGTCACCGAGCGCCTCAGCAAGATTGGTGGTGAACGTGGTCAACACGATCCGGGCATTCGGGTCGCGGCGGGCCAGCGCGCGGGCCCGGTGAACCAGCACCACGGTCTTACCCGTGCCTGCCCCTCCAGACAGTCGGAACGGGCCGTGGTAACTACGTTCGACGTAGCGGCGCTGGTCGGGATGCAGGAAAATCCGCCAAGCGCCGAAGTCGCCCTCCTCGATGACGCGGCGCAGCTCCTCCTGGTCGCCGATGAAGGCGTATTGCAGAGCTGCGGCGGGCCGTTTGAGCGAGTGCAGGACATCGGCGTCGGCATCGCCAGACGGAGCAGCCTTCTCCAGTTGCATGCGCGCGGCGATTGCCTCTGCGGTGTCGCCAGCGGCGAGATCGACCAAGATTGTGCCGATCCAGCCGTCGTAGCGCTGGGCGAGATCAAGCACGGCGTCCTCGTCGGTGGCGGCGAGGGCACGGTCGGCGACGTCGTCGGGCAGCCCGAGGGTGTCGACCATGGCGCTGCGGTCGTGGCCGAGGCGGACGAACAGCGGCTGGCTGGCAGGTACGGTCGGGCCGGTCGCATCCGGCACGACAGTCGGCGCGATCTCGTCGATCTGCGGCAGGCCGTTGATCGGGTTGACGCTCAGCCGTACGCGCTGTGCCACAGCGTTCGCATCGTCGTGCGCCCAAATCCCATGAATGACGTAGTGGCGCTCGCCGTCGCTGTCGAGACGGAACATGACGGCCCGCCAGGAATCATTGACCCGGCCAGTGCGCACCCGCGGGTCGATGGCGTTACGGATGGGTTCGATATGCAGGCCGGGGGCGGTGTCGTCGACGCTGAGCTTCTGCAAGAACGTCATGGCTTTGCCGCGAATCGAACCGTCGATCTTGCTGGCAAGTTTGCCCATGATGATGGTCGGCATCACCGCTCCTCGGATCGCTGTGGCGTTGCGCCGGCGACGGCGGCAGCGACCAGGTCAGGTGAAGGCTCCACGACCAGCCAGCCTGCTGAGGCGAGATCGGCGCGGTCGTGCGGTGCCATGTGCGGGAAGGCGACCGCGACCCTCAGGTCGGGCCAGGATAGGTCGAGCGGAATGCCGTCAGGGCCTTCGACACCAATCACGGGCGGGATGAGCCCTTGGTCAGCGAGGGCGGCGACGAGCTCGCGTTCCGCCCCAGGTGCAGCGGCTTCGTACACGTCGGCCCATGCACCCACCGGTCGGCTGCTGTGCCTGTCGGCTTCGTGTTCGGTGTCGATCGTCGAAGCGACATCACTGGTCGTGGTCACCACGGTCGGCCAGTCGCGGGCAGCGAGGGCGTTGGACAGCCGTAGCCAGGCTCTCCACGCGTCAGCGTGGGCATCGTCGAGGACCTCGTCACGATCGTCGAGCACGACAGCTACACGAACCTCCATCGTGGGCAACATCTCGATGACGGCAGCGAGTGCACCCACCCGGTACAGGTGGACACGGCGGTCTCCGCTCGGTAGATGCTCGTCGAGCAAGACTGCCCGAGCCACCTCTTCCAGGCCGACGGTCTCGGGGACCTGCATCGGCTGCACTCCTCGAGACAGAAACATCGGTACGGCCCTGGCGACTGCGCGGACTGCGTCTGGGTTAGGGGCCGTCACCCAATCGACAAGCCAGTCCACCGGGCCACGGCCGAGCGACCGGTATGCCTCCGGCGGCGCCTGAAGTTGCGGCACGTTCATCAGGCTCCCGGCGAGGTCGGGGCTGTACCACGCTGGGTGCCGGGCGGCATCCTCCGTAGTCAGGTCATGGATCGTGACGGCGAGGACGAGCAGGCCGGCGTCACGCAGGTTCGCTCGCTTAGCCGCGTCGTCGGCGAGGCGGTTGCAGGCAGCGGTGGCGTGGTAGGCCCGCCCATCCGTGAAGATCGCCACAGGTGGCACGTTCATGTCCGTGGTCTGCAGCAGGAAGTCCGGTCGCGAGTCGGCGATGTTGGCCTGCGGAGTGAGGGTCCACTGACGGTGCGCGCCGGGCAAGGTGAAACGGACGATATTGCCTGTCGGGCCCGGTGTCTCGGTCACAGCGGCACCGTTGCGGCGTAGCCGACCAGCCAGCAACCGGTGGAAGGCACGTTCCAGGTGCGACTCCGGCTCCTCATGGGGCGCCACCTCGGTCACGGTCCAGGTCGTCCCTTCGGCGGTCACGGCGTCGGGGGTCAACGCGAGCAGGGTACGCAGGTGCCGGTCTGCCGAGGCGCGGGAGACGCGACGGACTGCACCCGGTGGGGTGAACGGCAGCAGACACCGGTGGCAGGCAAGTCGTTCCTCGTGGCGACACTCGCAGTCGCGGATCCGGTTCCACGCCAGTACAAGCAACTCGCGTAGGCGAGCAGGAACGGCAGATTCGGCGAGGTAGCCGGTACCACCGGGGACCGCATCATGCAGCAGAATCGCCTCGTGGTTGTCCGTGCCGTCGGACAGGGTCGGGTCCACCACGTGCTCGACGCGGATGTGGTCCGGGTGGCCGCCCATCTGTTCGCGCAGACCGAGCAAGAGCGACGCGGCCAGGCTGGGCACCGCGAAGTCGTCGCCGAGGGTGACCGCGCGGGGCAACCGAATGAGTAGCCCTTGGGTGCGTAGCGTCCGCGACAGTGCAACCGTGCTCGTCATCTCGACGGCTGACGTCCGATGCGGACACCACGGACGGTGCTCATGCGGCCGGTTGCGGCCGGAATCGATGTCTTTCTTTCCACAGCCGGAGCAGACCCGAAACAGCATGCTGTGCCGCTCATCGCCGCCAATGGTTCGGGTCACGCCGTGGCCAGACGGCCCCAGGTTGATCCACCGCAGATCGACCGTGTGCAGATAGGTGCAGCCCAGCCCGGTGTCCTCGACGAACCACCGGCGCACCGCGTTGGCGGGGTCGATGTCGGCGGCGGTGACAATCTGGAAGGCGGCGTGGCCGCGCTCGTCGCGGCGGTCAGAAATCGCCACCTCGTCCCGGCGAACCTCGGCCGACACACGGGTCAGCTCGACCATGTCGAGACGCTGGCCCGTGTCCTGGATACCGCGGCTGCCGCAGCGGGGGCAGGACGGCACAGGTAGCTCGCGGCCGGATTCGGCGATGTCGGCGGCGTAGCCGCAGGCGGGGCAGAACGCCCAAGTGCGAATCGATGCGCCGTCCAGTCCGAGGTCGACCGCATCGATCATGATCTCCCAGCCGCGGGCGTAGAACGTGGCCCCAGGAGCGAACTCGCGCAGTGCGTGCGCCGAACCACGTTGGAACTGCGCGGCACCGTATTCGTGGACGCCGGTGTCCGGATCGGTCCAGGACAGACCTACGTCGAGGGTGACCGAGTCGTCGAGCAGGGTGTAGTTGGGCAGCAGCCCGTGCTCCTCCAGGACACTGATCCAGTACGTGCTACGCAGGTGGGCAAGCTGGCCAGCGGTCAGCTTGCCGGTGGCCCTGGCCGAGCGGAGCGCCTGTCGGTCGTCGTCGGTCGCGGCTGGAGACGCAACTCGTGCCTCCAGGTCGGGCAGTAGCGCCGCGATTCTGGTCTGCCGCTGCTGCAGTGTCTCCACGGTGTCCTGCCACCGCTGGCTGGCCGCGCGGACGTGAGCGGCGAAGCCGCTGGTGCGCGGCCCAGTGGTGGGACGCAGCCATTCGCGCAGTCCGGTCACGACTTCGTCGGGTAGACGGTCGAAGGTCGCGACGAATCGGGACAGGTACTCCTCGGTGTCCTGCTCGGCGTGGAGTACGAGGTCGCCGAGGAACGTGCCTGGCTTGCAGGACCCGATAGCCCCTGCTGCCTTGCGCGGGTGAGGCCGCCGGGGATCGCGAGCGAAGGCATCCGCCAGGTACGCGGTGTACTGCCGACGCAGAATCTCTTCAGCGGCCAGGTATGTCGCGGGTGGCCGCACCTCACCGTCCACAACGGATAATGGATCACCGAGCTTGGGCAGCTGCTCGCCGCGGCCGGTGACGAAGGCGAGGTCGAGGGCGTTGCCGGTGAGCCGCCCGGCTCGGCCGACACGCTGCAGGTAAGAGGCGACCGTGCGAGGCAAGGACGCCAGGAACACCGCCGAGAGGTCGCCGATGTCGATGCCCATCTCCAGGGTCGGAGTAGCGACCAGAACGTTAGGAGCCTGCGGACTGCCGCCAGCCTTCCGGAACCCATCCTCGTACGCCAGGCGGGTCTCGTCGTCGAGCAGGCTCGTGTGTTCGCGGGCCACGACCCGGCGCATGTCCGGAGATGCGTACAGGCGGCGATAGAAGTTGTCCGACAACCCCTCGAATGCCAGCCAGCCACGACAACGCACATGCAGGCACGGCGCCCCAGCGAGCTGCTCGACTGCGGCCACAGACCCTGGAGTCGTAGCTCGGCAGGTGTCACAGACCAGCAGGTGCCGACCGGTGGACAGGTCGGCCAGCTCAGTGGGGGCGACGACGATGCCGGAGGCAGGGATGGCGTACACGGTGGCGCCGGAGTCACTGGTGGTGGTCGTGAGCACGCCGTCGCGAGCCAGCCGGTCGAGCAACAGCCGGGCCAGCCTGCCGCCGTCGAGAGCAGAGACGTCGAGCACCCGGCCGGTCCAGCGCGCGTACCAGGACTGGGCCGAGGTGACGGCGTCCAAGCCGCGGGTCGCCCCGCCCGGCCCGGCGACCTTCGGGTACGCAGGAGCGGGCCGATCTCGCGGGAAGGCTGGCATTCCCTCGCCGCGGGGCCGCCCACCCCAGATCGACCAGTCCCGCCCGTCGTCGGCGCGGTAACGGTCGAACCATGGGTGGTCGATCGCGCCCTGAGCACGCATCCGGTCAAGCACGCCACGAACCCACTGCACCAACGTCGTGTCGTCACGGGCCTGCGCGTCAAGCCGATCCTGCCACGACGTGCCCTGCAGGGCGGCGCGGGCGATGCTGGCCATCCGAGTAGGGAGCCCGGCCTCTACTTCGACAGCCACCGAGCCGGTCAGTTCGAGGGTACGGCCGGTACGCGAGTTGAGGCCGAACTCCAGTGCAGCGTCGAGTGCGAGCCGCTTGCGAACCCGCGAGCGCACCGAGGCACGCACCGAACGCAGCGTCTTCGCCTGCCAGAACGCGGCGAAGGACTCCCGGTCTGCGCAGTCCGGAGCGAGGATGCGGTAGCGCGCGAACGGGTCGTTGCCCGCCTGCCGAATCACCTCGTCGACCAACGCGTCCAGAGCGAGCGCGCCCTCGGCCACCGCTTCACGGAACACCGACCGCAGGGTAAGGGTGTGCGAGCGGGCCTGAACGAACCCGGCCCGGTGCGCGGCGTCCTGCACCGAGTCGGTGAAAACGAGCGCCTTCTTCTCTCGCACATCGAGTGTGGGCGAGCCGAACAACGTGGACAGTGATACCGACAGCAGCGTGGCGATCGCGCTACCGAGAAACCTGATGCCGTCTTCCTGTCCGCAAGACGGGCAGGTGTCCTTCCGGCTCTCTTCGTCGGCATCGGGACCAACGTTGGTGAGCACCGGCAGGATCCAGCCGTCACGCAGTTCAGGGTCGTCCTCCGCCACGCCGGTGAGTAGTTCCCGGTGGCGCACCGAGAACCACACCAACCCGTCAACCGGCTGCTCGTCGTCGAGATCCACGGCTGCCTCGGCAGGCGCGTAAAGCAGCGGTCGGAACCGGCCCTCCTTGGCCGCATGGTTTCGACGGATGTCGTCGTCGTCAACCGCGAGGCTGGTGCCCACGGGGGCCAGACCGATGCCCCAACCCGACCGGCCGCAGTGTCGGCAGAAGATGGCCGGGAAAGAACGCCGAGCCTCCTCCACGTCGCCGTCTGCGGCCGGCGGCCCATCGTCGCCCCACCGATACCGCGCAGCAGCCGCCGCGACCCGGTCGATGCGCGTCAATTCACGTATCCACAGATGTACGTCCAGCGACAGCGCGCCCCGTCCGGCGACCGCCCGCACATGGCCGAGCGCGGCCAGCACGTAGGACAGCAGGGTCTCCACGCGAACGACGTCTGCGTCACCGCGGCCGAACACGCGCGCGGCCAGAGTGTCGAGGGCAACCGCATGGTCCGCCTGACTTGCCAACTCCTGCACGAGTGGATGCGCCCGGCACGCAGCCAACAAGAACTCCGGTGGCCTGTCGGCGAACCGATCAGGGTCGACCCCGTACAGCACACCGAGGACCGTGCGGGCGATCTGTGCGCCGATCGGGTCGTGGCCAAGCGCCGACACCGCATCGACCGCCCCTGCGACATCGAGGTCGTCGATCTCAACCGGGGCGAACTCGGCGGCCGCTACGGTCTCCGCCGCGTCAGCGGCCCACTCTTCGAGACCCAGGCGGGTTTCGGTCACGATCGCATCAGCGTCGAACCTCTCCCCAAAGACAGTGCGGGCGAAGTCGAGCATCACCGTGGGGTCGCCCTTGTCACCCAGAGTTGCCGAGGTGGCCACCGGCGTGGCAAGGCCGAGTGGCCGAGCGCGGGCCGCGTCGTCGATGCTCGGATCTTCGGCGGACCAGTAGCTCTTGAGAGCCAGCCCGAGCCGGCGCAGCAGCATCGCCACATCCGTGCCTTGCGCGCCGTCGTAGGTGTGAAACTCATCGAGTACGAGGTAACGCAGGCTGGTTGCCGACTGCCGCCACAGGTCTTGGTCCTCGGCGCGCAGCAGCAGTTGGTCGAGCATCTTGTAGTTGGTCAGCAGGATGTCCGGGGCGGTGTCCCGGATGATCGCTCGATCAGTGATCAGCCCGTCTCGAGTCACCTTGGTGCGAGTCGGCCCTGCCTGTCCGATGTAGAGCGCGGCCGTCACATCTGTGAGGGCGTCGTGCGCGGTAAGTAGCTTCGTCAGTCGAGCCGCCTGGTCGTTCGCGAGCGCGTTCATCGGATAGAGAATGAGAGCCTTCAGGCCCGTCACGCCCTCGCGGCGGGCGCGCAGCACGTGGTCAAGGACCGGATACAGAAACGCTTCCGTCTTGCCCGAGCCGGTGCCGGTGGTGACGAGTGTCGGCAGCGGACGGCGCGGTTTCCCGTCTGCGGCGGACGCCAGCCGGGCGAATGCCTCAGCCTGGTGCCCGTAGGGCGGGAAGCCCTCGTACCAGTCGAGGGAGTCCCGCCACCCGGCGTCGGCCGGGCGGAACGGCAGCCGCAGCCGGACGTACGGGCCCTTGAACATGCCGGTGTCCGGATCGGACAGAAACCGATCCAACCCGTCACGCGCGTCCCCGTCTGTGAGCCCGAACGTCGTCGTCAGGTAGTCGACAAGGCTGGTCCGGATCCGGGCGGCCTGCAGCGTGGGTAGCAGTTCGCTCACGAACGCTCCTCAAGCCGACGCTGAAAGTGGGCATACGCTTGCCGCATGTCCGCCTCCCGGTCCAACGTCACGAACGGCAGCTCGTAGGTGTACGTGTTGCCCGCCTGATTGGTGGCGGTGCGCTCGTCCTGGGTAATCCGGTCGCCCTTCTTGCGCCATGCAGTGAGCACGGAGTTGGGGACGAGCCGTCCGTTGGCATCGTAGAAGTAGACGTTGCGGTCGTAGCCGTGCAGGACGGCGAACTGGGTGCGATAGATCGTGCACAGTTCGTCGGGAGTGAGGCCGAACATCAGAGCAACCAGTGCGTCGATCTCGACGAGAGCCTGACGGCGGTCGGCGGCAACCCGCAGCGGAGTATCACGGGTCCAGATGGGACCAACAACGCCCAGCTCGGGGCGACGGGAGTGATAAAGGCCGCCGGTCCAGGAGTCACTGGTGAATTCTGGGAACCAGCATTTTGCCCAGAGATCGGCATAGGCGTCAGTGACGGCGTTGAGACGGAGGGTGCGCAAGATGAGCTCAGCCTGGAGGTGACCGCTTGTCCATGGCAGTCGATTAAGTGTGCCCATGCTGATGGTCGCCTTGGGCACCACCCGGACCGCGAAATCGTTGACGAGCGAGCTGAGATAGCCGTTCGTAGCAACAAGGTCGCTGAGCTCTCCCGCAGGTACCCCCGCTGAGGAAACGCCGTTGACGTGGGCGGGGCCAGGAGGAATGAGCGCCGAGATGAGGGTCCGCTCGTTCGTGTTGACACCCATGTTCCGCCAGGCGACGCGGTAGTGGTCTCGTGCGGGTTCGGGATTGTCCCCGTCGCCCCAGTCGGTGTAAGCGCAGTCGTAGACGTAGCGATCGCTGGCAGGCCTGTAGGCGGTGATCGGAACAGCGTCCGGCGCGAGGGTCTCGAAGTCGCTGGACGACCAGTCCAAGTTACTCAGCATGGTCTTGTTTGGGGTCTTGTTCAGAGGGGTGGCGACGTACAGGTGCGGGCCTTGCAGAATCACCTGGTCCCAGGTGTCTGGTGTGCCCCAGTGGGTCTCGAAGTAGCCCTTCTTACGGTCGCCGGTCTCGTGCCATCCGGGAGAGAAGCGAAGCCCAAGTCCGCCGATTCGCGGCAAGCTGGACAGCTTGTCCAGCGCCGAGGCCGAGGACCGGTTGACCGCATAAACCATACGAGTTTGTTGGATCGGCGTCGCCGAATCCTCCAAGACGGCATGCCAGGTCGCCAGTACATCTTCGGTGACCTGGGTGATCCGCCTGCGGTGTGGCCGCTGGTCCCAGTTCCCCTCGTCGTCTTTGAGTCCAGGCTCCAGTCCGGACCCGTCGTGGACCAGCGACCGGCTCACAGTGTCCGGGTGGTAGAGCGACACGGCGTGACGGAACGAGACCGCGGGGCGGTGCTGGGCGTAGATGCTTACGCTGTAATGCCTCTGATGTCCAATTTCAAAAAGCTGAAGCTCGTTGCTGAATTCCCAGTGTCGGCGCAGCCGGCGGTAAGCCTCAGCACGGAGCAGCCCTGCCTTGTCGTCGGTGAAATGCGTGTCGAGATGAATGAGGCCGACCACGCCGCGTTCGGAGCCGAGCCTCCAGGCCTGCTCCATGAAGCAGCGGTAGAGATCGGGCTGGAACCCCTGCAGATGTGGGTACTGAGCCAGCGACCCGACGAACTCCGCGGTGCATGCGACATCGGTGGTGCCGTCAACGACTAGGTCGGTCACCCCAGCCTGGGTCAGTGTTTTAGCGCGCTTCTCCTGGATCAGGGTCTGGCTCGGCTTCACTATGAGCTTCCACCACGGGTCACCTTCCGCCAGGAGCGCATCGACGTCGGACCTGGGCCGCACCCAAGGCGGGTTTCCGACTTGCAGATTGAACCCGCCCTCGGCGAACACGGTCGCGAAGTCTAGGTTCCAATGGAAGAAGCCGTGCTGCTTGGCGACCCGATCGCATACCGCAAGCCAGGGATGCGCCCGCAGCACGTCTGCCACCGGTAGCGCGTTCGCAAAGGCGAGTTCGAGCTTCTCGGCTTCGTTCAGGTCGTCCCAGCCGACACTACTGGCGAGCGTCTCGCGTGGCAGAGACTTCTTCCGCACCTCGGGGCTTCGGCCCAGCAACGCCTGCAACCCGGCAATCCACTGTGCCAACGTGGGGGGCTCCACTCGGTTCCCATCCACGGTGGTGGTCTCGTCGGTGAGCGGCCAGAACCACAGCGCTGTCCAGGCATCCATCGTCCGCCGCAGTCGCTGATAGGCACCGTTGGAGTCGGCTAGCGCCGCTTCGATTTGCTCCCGCTGCACGGCCCCGCCAGCAGGCAGGTCGTCAACACCCCACACCGGGATGGCACGGCGAACTTCCTGCTCAGCGATCTTCAGTCGGCGGTAGGCGATCTGCCACAGCACCTCCACCCGGTGCGCCAACTCGACCAGCAAGTTGACCTGCGGCTGTGTGGGCTTGGAACGCACGCCCTTGCGCCACGTCTTGAGCTGGCTCGCCGACTCTCGGGCAAGCGCGGCTGCTTCCTTGGCGTCGGCGGCCGCACCCCAGCCGTCGGCTGGCAGCAGGAAGTGGTGGATGCCCTCATCGGCGACGCGTCCAGCCTCGATGTCCTCCACGAGCGACGTCAGCGGCACGTCCCGTGGCACGTCGGCCAGCCAAGACTTGTTGCTGACTTGACTGCGCGGATACACCGCCCGCCTGGCGCCGACGAGCGAGTTGCCACGTCGTAGATGCAGCCCGAACCAGGGCGCCGCAAGCCCTTGAACCATGGTGTCCAACCACAGGGAGATCTCAGCCAGCTCCACGGCCGTGGCGTTGAGGTCAACGCCGTACACGTTGTGCAATGCAAGGTAGGCCTTGACCTCCTGCAGCCGGCGCGGATACTCGTCCGGGTCAATGCGCATGCCCAGCTCGTGCTGCCGGCGCTTGAGGTACTGCTCGGCGAGCTGCCGCACTGCCTCGATGGCGAACGCCCCTGAGCCGAGAGCGGGCTCGCAGACGGTCATCTGCAGGATCTCCGCTGCAGTCGTCGTTTGGCCGTCCTGATCGAACAGCTCTTCGAGAGCTTGGCCGACAGTGAAGCGGGTGAGCACCTCGGGTGTGTAGTACGACGCGGACTGTTGGCGCTCCCGCCCGGCGAGACGGAACACGAACGACCCGCTCGGGTGTAGCACCGGTCGCAGCTCACCCGTGCGCGGGTCGTCGGTCTTCACGAAGTCGGCTGGCGCGATCCCGTCCGCTCGCTCGACCGGAACGACCCACGACCCCTTGGAGCCGTCGCCGTTCTTGGCCACCTCGTAGAGGTCTGTCTCGGCAAAGAAGCCGGTGTACGACATTAGGCCCTCGTAGACGGCGCCGAGCTGGTTGATGCCCAGCTCGGCGTACGAGATGAAGCCGCGGTCCTTGCCGCGTGACTCCTTGCTAAGCAACAGATGGGTGAGGACCTGCTGCACTGCGGCGTTACCCAGTCCAACGGCATCGATGTGTGCGGTCGCCTCAGGTCGGAACAGGTCGGCACGCAGTGCGTTGAACGTCAGCCCCTCGGCAAACGCCGAATCCTGTTCGTCGCTGTCACCACCTACCGTCGCCGGAATGTGGCCGGTGTCGACAAACCGGAACAACACAGCCAGGGACTCGTACAGGTGGGTGCCGCTGCGGGCGCGCTGGCTGGCCAACTCGACCTGGACCAGCTCACGCAGCCGGTCGAGGCTGTACCCCTGGTCGTACTCGCGGGCGCCAACCGGTAGCACGCCCAGCTCGGGCGATGCCTCGGCGTAGAGCAGGAACAGGATGCGATATAGGAAGCGCAACGCTTGCTTAGCCAGCGGTTGGGCCTCGCTGGCTGGCAGCGGATCGAGTTCCTTGTCGCACCGACGGGTGACTACCTCGTTGGCGATGATCTCGATGGAAAGCCGAACACCATCGCGAAGGTCCTTTGAGACGCCGACGGTGTGCTTGACAGACGCTTCAAGTGCACCGTGCCACCACAGCTTCCCGTCGGCGTCCGGTGCGATCGACTGGGCGGACAGGCAGGTGAGTGCCCGGTCGATCTCCCCGCTCTTCTTGGCGTCGTTGCGTTCGCAGACCAGCTGCATGTCCACGGCGAGGTAACGGCCCTCGGCCCAGCGCTCCCGCTCGGCGAGTAGCACCCAACGGCCAGCGAGCACAAGGACGAGATCAGGGGCATCGTCCGCGACGAAGAGCGCCGAGGTCAGCCGCGCAACGGACTTCACCTCGTCTGCGTCCTCCGTGAGCTGCACCGGCTCGCGAAGGGTGACCGCGTCGCGGGCGAGCAGGTCCTCGACGGTGGTGACCGACCGGGCAGACACGACGACCAACGACGCATGCTCGGTGACGCCTGGGGACGACACGTGCAACAGCAGCCCTTGCCGGTCGAGGACGAGGCCGTGGCCGGTCAGCTCAAGCAGTTCGAGTAGCCGGTCGTGAGCTGCGGCCGCGACGTCGTCTGAGGTGCGTCCGTCGCGTGTGTCAGCCTCAGTTGTCGGATCAAGCAGTTCGGCAAGAGTCGCGAAGTCGGTCTCTAGACCCTGCCGGGCCTCGATGAACCGCGATCGGGGTGTCTTACGCCCCTCCTTGGCCTCGGCATCCCAGAATGCCCGCCGCTCCAACACCTTCGCATGGAACGACTCGCTCTTGGCTTCGGTGGTGAAGTAGTGCTCGGAGATCCAGCCTTCGCCTACGAGAATCGCGTCAGACCCGTTCACCGCGCCACATCCTCCACGTCCGGGACGACCACCAGCAGCGGCCGCACGAGGTGCTGGTCCGGTGACATGGCTTGCACCATGACTCGCTCCTGTTCCACGCTCACCCGCTGGCGTTTGAGCTCACTGCGTTGGATGAGTGCGTCGGCTTCGTCATCCCAGCGGTCCAGTCGAGTGGACCACTGCTCCACTCGACTTGCCACGTCGTTGGCAGCGGCTTCGAAGAGGGTGAGCAGGTGCTTCTCGGCCTGGTCGACCGCCGGGGCCACGAGCCTCTGAAGGGCCTCCACCTCGGCAACCGGCCCCCGGTTGTCGCGCGGACCGTCCCAGCCCAACGACGCCAGAGCCTCCTGAGCCGAGCCGTGCGGGACGATCAAGGCGAAGGACGGATCGTCCTGCGATGGAAACTGCGCGGTCAGCCATGCAACCGATACGACCTGGCCGCGCCTGTTGGTGAGCGTGCCCACGAGTAGGACGGTCGGGGCGTCCACAACGCCGCGTACGGCGAAGATCTCGTTGCGGCCCAGCACGGCCAGTGCCCGGTCGGCAGCCCAGTCGAGGACAGGGTGCAACGGAGCCAGGTAGTGCGCGTCCGGCCAGCTCAGTTTCTTGCTGTCGCGTAGTGCTGCGGCGAGCCGGTCTTTGCCGCGTGCCGGAGTTGTGGCGAGCACCAGCTTGTCATTGATCTTGCGTTCGGCGAGGTACCTCTGCGGCAGTACTTCCAGGCGCTGCACGAGATCGGGTGGCGGGGTCAGCTCGACGATGCCGAAGGCGGTGTCGCGGCGCCAGCCGACTCCACCGCGCGTTGGTGGAGCCGTCGGGTCGATGAACGCCCCCCGCAGTGCATCCTCCAGATACGAAACGTCGTCGTCGTACAGGACCGAGCTGAGGTCGGCACCAGCGATTGGATTCGGCTGGTTCACCGCCGGTGGCTCGGACACGGGTGCAGTGGGCGCATCGAAGAGCTGAGCGAACAGCGCGCCGAGGTCATTGCCAGCCGCGACGGCGGCGACCGGCCGGACCACGGCGTCGAACTTCTTGCTGCCTGCCAGCACGGCGCGGATGTCGTCCTCCTCGCTCTTGACGTCGTAGTGCCCCATCAGGGAGGCGACGTCACCGAGCGCCGTGTGTGCCTCGTTCTCCTTCTCCACCAACTTGGCCAGGATCCTCACGTCTCCAGCGAATCGTTCACTGGACGGATCGAGCAGCAACGCCGCGATGCGCGGGGCGTGCTTCTGTCCGTACCGGTCGATACGGCCATTGCGCTGTTCGATGCGAATCAGGCTCCACGGGATGTCGTAGTGGATCAGGTCGTGACACTGAGCGTGCAGGTTGACTCCCTCGGAGGCCACGTCACCAGTCACGAGGACCCGTACCGGCGCCTGCTCCTGCTTGAACGCCTCCACGACGCTCTGCTGCTCGTCGTCAGTAAGGCCGCCATGCATGAGCGCGACAGCGTCGGCGGACAAGCCGAGATCGCCGGGCAAGCTGCTGTGCAGCCAGCGCAGGGTTTCCAGCCGCTCTGCGAACACCACCGCCCGGACCGGTGAGCCGCGGCCTACTCCGATCTGTTTCAGGTGCTCGACGAGCCGCTGATACTTGGCTGGTGGCCGCTGCCGCGTCTTGTCGTTGAGCACAGCCAACTGGTGGAGTGCGCGTCGCTCCGCCTCGGCTCGGTCGTCGTGTCCGAGGCGGCCCAGACGTCCGTCGATCGTTTCCTTCAACGCCGCTGGCGAGGACAGGAACGCCTTGGCCAGCGTCCACGGAAACAGCGATGCGTTCTGCCCGGAGTACGGGCTGCCACCACGGCCAGGCCACAACCAGGTCTCTTCCAGCTCGCGGGCGAGGGCGTTCTCGTCGTCCGTGGCCGGCACGAGGATGTTGTCCGGCTCTCGCCGTTCGGCCCAGTCGGAACCGACTACCTGGGCGACTTCAGGACTGTGCCGGTGCCGACGAACGACCAGCCGCTGCACCTCGTCCGGATCGAGCCGACCATCGGCCGGCACGGCCGATGGATCCAGGAGCCGCAAAAGCTCCGCGAACGAGTCGGCGCGGCCGTTGTGCGGAGTTGCCGAGGCGAGGATCAGTGCCTCGGCGTTACGGGCCAGCAGCCGCGCCAGCCGATTGTTGAGCGTCGCCGTGTTGGACAGGTTGTGCGACTCGTCGATGACCACGGCGTCCCAGCGCTGTTTGCGCAGGCTCGCCAGGTACCGGTCGGACTTGAGAGTGTCGATCGAGATGATCACACGTTTGTAGTAGGTGAAGGGGTTCCTCGTCGCGGGCATTTTCTGCCGTACGCGCTGAATGCCGGCCGAGTCCAGCCGGATGAACGGCAGCGCGAACCGACACCACAGCTCGTGCTGCAACTGCTCCAACACGTGCCGGGGCGTCACCACGAGGATCCGCTCGCCGCGGCCGCGGCGCACCAACTCCGAGAGGATCATGCCAATCTCGAGGGTCTTACCGAGGCCAACCGCGTCGGCCAGGAGAATTCGCGGACGCAGATTCGTCGGATCGAGTGCCTTGCGCACCGCCGACTGCTGGTAGCTCAGCGAGTCGGCCAGTCCTTGGGCGGCAACCGACAACGAGCGCTCCCCGAGCGGCAGAGGGGTCTTGCGCATGGTCGACTCCAACCACAGCCGGGCGGTGCGGTAGCGCGGGCTGTCGTCGGCCACAACCTGCGCGCGAGCCGGTTCCAACGGAACAACCTGGTCGAGGCTGGTGTAGAACGAGGCGCTGGTGTCGCGGACCAACTCGCCCAGGCCTTGCACGTGCACGAGGGTGCCGTCGGCGGTCTCCTCGGCCGCACGCACCAGCCACTCTTCGTCGCGGATCACGACGATCGATCCCGGTGCGAGTGCCACACGGACGTCGGGGGTCGTTGCCGTCACAGGTAGGTTCTCCGTCGTCGAAAGGCCATGAAGGAAATTTCATTCACGATTTAATTTCATTGTCCGACTGAATCATAACTTCATGATCTCCTCGGATGAAGCCAGTCAGAACCCATGTACCAGACGGCGACTCCGCTGGGGCACCGCGACATCGGCTCGACCGTAACGTCACCCAAGACGAAGCCAAAAACGTTGCACTCGCCGATCTGGGCGTAACACCCTGGATGTGCAGGAACCTAAGGCGTCCGACGGGCCCCCGACCAGGTCAAGGCCGAGTGGTGGTACTGACTCCCGCTTCACGTGCTGACCGGCATACGCAAGTAGCCTCCAGCACCAAACAGTGCCCCCCGGTTCAGGAAGCGGTTGAAAAACCGGCACGAGGGCTCCCCCAGATGTACGCAGGCGCTGCACGCCCCGCTGCCGCGACTGCATCCTGGGTCCAGTGGGCAGCGGTGCTCGGCATCGACGAACGCAGCCAACAAATCATCGAGATTGGACTCGATGACCGCCTGCATACCACCCAATACGAAGTCGCCTCGGGCGGCGGCGTACACGAAGAACGCCAAGTGCCCTGGAAGTAGGTATTCGCTCAGTGCATCGCGTTCGATGCCGGAGAAGACTGCAGTCTGACGGATGAACCGGTGTGCATACGTGTGCACCAGCTTGAGCAAGTCGGCGCCAGCCGACTCGTTCGACTGGCCATCGCGCTTGTCGGGAACCTCCGCGGACTGCAGGATCGCGACCCGCGCCGCAACCGGATCCGTGTCGCCAATCGACCAGCCGGTCAGTTCATGGCCACGTCCCGTCAGCCAGGTCGCCACCCGTACCGGATCCAGACGGATCAGAAATGCTTCTGTCTCTGCCAAGTTGCTGTAGAGGCGGTAGACGCCGCGCTTGCGCCGAAACGGCACCAGCCGGGACTTGGCCGGGTCGTCCTCACCTCGCGTGTAGCCGTACATGGCGCTCAGCACCGGAAACCGATCCACCAGGTCCAAGCCGTCCAGGCCGGCTCTGGCCAACGCCGCCGGGTAGCTGTCGCGGTAGCGCAGATCGAGCGCGTCTCCAGGCGTCGTGCTGCGCAACGCGGTCGTCGGCGTGTGGCTCTCGGCCAGCGCCATGGCAATGTCGACGGCCTCCCGCTCGGCCCCGTCCCGCTGTGTTCCAAGCAGTGAATCAACCGGGTGGTCACCGGGTTTGGCGAGCTGCCCGCCCTGCTCAGCCATTTCCGCCATGGTCTGGGCGAACGTGGGGTCCATGCCGTCAGCGATCAGCTTCGTGAGGAAGTCCTCTTTGGTCTGCTTCGCAGTGACGTCTGCGGGACGCTCAGCGACTAGCCCCTCGACCACCCATACGAGGGCCTTGCGGGCACCACCGGCAAGCTTGAGGCTTTCGCGGTGCTCTGGGCGAGGTGGGTTGATCAGCACCATGCCGCGCGGCGTGTAGACGGTGCGGGCTTTGTGAACGTTCCACCGCAGGGTGCCGTTACCGCACTCGCAGGGCCGGTTGAACCCTAGTCCCTGCATGGTCCGCGTGTGGCAAACCGGACACTCGAACGTGATGTCGGCCGCCTTGGCACTCTTGGGAATGACCACCCTCACGTCGTCATGCTGCTTGCAGCGCCGGATCCACGGCTCAGCAATTGCGCCACAGTCGTGGATCCCGACGAAGTGCAGCTGACCCCACTTGCGCTGCCCACACTTGCAGGGCCGCTCAACGGACCGGCCAATCCGTTTGCAGAACTGGCACAACCAAACCTGCGGGTATCGCTCGACGGTGACGCCGCGCCGCTCGTCGAGTTCCACGACTTCGACCGGCGCACCACGTAAAAGTTCAGCACCCACGCCGCCATCGGTGTCGTGGGCGATCCACGCCCCGATCTCGCGCAATAGATGCCGACGGACGAGATCCGTATCGACCTGGATCGGGCTCGGCGCCGACCATTCGACGACGCGGTAGATGTCCCCACGCAAGTCAACCGTATTATCGGGCAGAAAGATTCGCAGGATCTGGCTGCCGCTTCGGCTCCCCAGAATCGTCATGTAGTTCGCCTGTCAATCGTGGATGGGAGCGGAGGCTTCGACGTCCCGCAAGCTTCTCATCGGAGGATTCGGACCAAGTTCGCTGATGAACCGTGCCTTCGTGGTCGGGTCCTCCAGGTCAGCGAACCACGCATGCAGCCAGTCGGTGATCTGTTGCCTGTGGAGGGTGTCCTCGGCACCGTCCAAACCGAGAACCGCTGCCACCGTCGCAGCCTCCGCCACGGGGGTCAGGCCCGTGCTGCGAACGTAGTCGCGCAGCTTCGACGGGGTGCTTAGGCGCTGTCGGCTGGCTGGCTCGCGGATCATCAGGGTCCGAGCTGCGACAACACCGGGGATCGTGAGATCCAGGACGCGGCGGCTGCGTCGGGTGATCGGGATCGGGTCGACGAACCGGTCACCCTGGCGTACGTATGGTCCGAAGTGGCGGAACGTTTGGGCGTCCCGCTCCCGGCCGATCTTGTGCAGGACGTACACCAGTCCGGGGTACCAGCGCCCGACCCGTGCGGTCGTCTGGATGAACTCCGCCGTGGTCAGTGGCAGCCCCAGCATCACCATCGTGTTGAGCCGGTCAACGTCAACGCCGTGCGAAAGCATCGAACTGGCCGCGATGACGTGGACGCGTTCGGCGAAGTCGTCCTCCGGGTGCTCCAGCCGTTCGAGGATGCCACGCACTTCGTCGAAGTCCGTCTGCCCGGTGAGTTGCTCGACGTTGATGCCAGCGACGGTGTTGTTGCTGCCCAAACTCCGCCCGGCAGCCTCTACGTCGTAGAGGGTCGTGCCATAGACGACGTTGGTGCCGTACTGGCTGATCAACATGTCGGCGTGTTTGAGGTTGACACCTGCCTCCGCGCACACCGTCGCCGGGTCGTCCAGCAGTTCTCTGATGCAGCGCTGCATCGTGTCCAGAGTGCGGTCGCTCACGTGCTCCAGCGTCACGCCGCGCGGGGCGACGGCCACAAACCGACGCAACGGTTGCTTGGTCCGCACGGTCCAGAACGACTCGCCCGCTCGAGGACCCGGTTGCGGGAACACCCGACCCTCCCGCTGGTAGAGCACGTCAACCTGACGGTCGTAGCCGGTCAGGGTCGCGCTGCTCGCTACGATCTTGGCCCGCCTGCCGGACAGCTGGTACTGCAGATGATCCAGCAGGCTCTCGTAGTGAGAGTCGACAGCCCCGAGGCTGTCACGCAGCAGGTGCAATTCGTCCTGCAGCCTCAGCGACGGCGCGAACCGCTGCGCGTCCATAGGTAGTGACTTGAGGACCGGCCCGCCCTGACAGTTGGGAACCAGGCAGCCGTTCGGGTTCTTCCACCGTTCGGCGTAGGTGAAACCGTGCCACGGCACCGGACACATCTGCTGCGGCGGGCCTACCAGGCCCCGCATGGCCTGTTGCAATCCGATCGAGGCGGCCTTGTCCAGGGTGCCGACCACGACCGTGGGCAGGAATCGGAACACCTCTTGGTCCACGACGTAAACCGGCAATGCGCGGCCGTGCCTTTGGCAGGTCGGATTGGTGCAGTGGTGTTCAAGTTTCCACCGCTTGCGGTCGAAGTGCATCCGCAGGTTCTCGTGCCCGCAGAACGGGCAGCGCAGCAGCACCTGATACTTGTCGGGCATCCCAGGGCTGTCCGGAGCGATGTCGTCGTCGTTCTCCACTCTCGGGACGATCTTGTTGGGCGTACCGGCTTGGCCAACGAGGAATCCAAGGCTGAACTCGCTCCCCCCGACCTCCCGCTCCTTTCGGACAACCTCGGCCGAGGCGAGCGCGTCGGCGAACCGCTGGGTCTGTTGCAGACTCAGCAGCCGCAGTGGGAACCGCGACCACGCCGTCACGCCCACGGACTTACCGGTCAACCGGTCGAAGAACGCCGTCGTCAATAGCAGACCGAGATAGGTTTCGGTCTTGCCACCACCAGTAGCGAACCAGACCGTGTCGACGTAGCCGACCTCATCCTCCGGTTCAGCGAGAAAACGGACCGTCGACAGCAAGAAACCGACCTGGAACGGTCGCCACCTGGTGTACCGCCCGCGTGCGCTAAGCCCGATCGCCTCGTTCATCAACTGAAACGCGCGCAGGATTTTCGGTTGGGTCTGCATCAACTTCAACCCGGTCTGCAGACGGTCCAACTCTGCGAACACTTCCTCCGCCGACCGGTCCGCCTCGGTGCGCATCTTCGTCGTCCATCCCTCTACCGCCTGTCGAGCGTCCAGCGCCAGCGACGACCACTGTGTGTTGTCATAGGCGGCCAATGCATCGAGCAGAGCCGCGAGCTGTGGCAGAGGATTCTCGGCTAGAGTCGTGAACGATAGATCCGGCTCTTCATGCGTGCTGTTCCAGTAGTCGGGTCGGAACGTTTGCACGCTGACGGTGTCCGAACTGCGGAAGACCTCGGATTCGGGCACGTCTACGCCGACGTTGACGCCGTACGCGGGCACATCTCGGTCATAGCGGAAGCTGTCCGGCAGCGCTTCAAGTTGGTACGGCAGCGTTGCCAGTCCCGAAATCTCGATTTGGGTCTCGTACAGGTGAGAGTCGGTCAGCCCCTTGGCCTTTTCGGGACTGGTATTCACCAACTGCACCACCAGTTCAGTTTGCTGGTGCCAATCCTCCACATCGATGCGTACTTCGGCCGTCAAGCCTGGTGCACCCACGGCGGTGAAAGCGCCAGCCAGTTGCTGGGCACCAAAAACTCCGCCCTTCGCCCCAGTCACGACGGCTACGCGCTCTTCGACGAGACCAGTACGCCACCAGCGCTGGTCCGGGACGGGCCCATCTTTAGGATCTTGCACCCATGCCCTGGCTCGTACGGTCACGGTCATCGACCACGGTGGCCCGCTCTCGGGCCGCAACCGGATGCCGATCGCACACGGGTCGAGCCGCTCCGACCGTTCGTCGCCAGCTCCCTTACGGACCTCGTCCTCGCACGCCAGCCTGCCCAGCCAGAACGTTCCCGCAGGCGCGACCTCCAACCGGTCTAGCCCATCACCCCGCCCGGCGGCTACGACCCGACCGTCGAGCCAGTCGATGAACGCCTTGCACGCCTGCTGCAGCGACTGGTCATTGGTACTGTTCACTGCCTGTTTCCCCCAGGTGGTCGCTGGCTCTGCAAGCGTCAGTAGTCCATGACGTACGCCCGCAAGGGTGCCGTGCACCTGTTCTGACGGAGCATGTCCAAAGACTTACTCTGAATCTGCCGTATGCGCTCGCGTGTTACGCCAAAAGATGCGCCAATCTCATCCAGCGTCTCCTCGTTACCTGTACCGATACCGAACCTGCGCTCAAGGACTTGGACCGCTCGCGCAGGCAGAACCACGGCGAGCGTGCGCACTAGGTCATCACGCATCATTGTGTGGGCGACGATCTCCGCCGGATCGGCGCGACCGTCTCGCTCGTCCTCGGCAACGAGTACGTCGGACAGCCGAAGATCCCCCTCGTCTCCCAAGAGTTGGTCAAGACTGACCACGGACCACGTGAGATCGAGAACGGCCTGGACCTGTCCTGAGTTCATGCCCGTCACATCCGCGATCTCAGCGGGACTAGGCCGACGGTCGAGGCGCGCTGTCAGCTCGACAACTGCCTTCCGAACCTTCCGTGCCTGATCGTGGAAGTGGATGGGAACACGAATCGTGCTTCCTCTGTCGCCGATACCGCGTTCGATCGACTGCCTGATCCACCACGTCGCATAGGTTGAAAATTTGAAGCCCATCGACCCGTCGAACTTGTCGGCTGCACGCATCAGCCCCCGGTTACCGTCCTGGACGCGATCGACGAACTCCACCCCGCATGACTCGTAGTGCCTGGCCTTGGCGATCGAGACCACCAAGCGCAGGTTGGCGCACACCAGCTCCGCATGGGCACGTTGACCTACTGCAACCTGGGTCTGCAGGCTGCGCCGGACGACCGACGCCAGCATGTCGCCCCCAGCCGTGTCCAGTTCGCCCTGGGCGGCGACCCCCTGCGAGATCAACGACCACAATTCGACCTCTCGCGATCCGTCGATCATGGAGTAGCGACTGATCGCCCGCAGGTATTGCCTGACCGCATCTTCATGCAACTCGTATCCCTGTTCAGCAGCCCGCCTCAGCCTCGGCCCCGTGGAGTCGGACATCTCGACCCCCGCGTCGTCCAAGAGACCCAACAACTCAGTGTGCTGTACCGGGCCGAGCCCTCGAGTACTCACGATAAGCGCGACGTCTGTTCGGGTGAGTTGACCTCCACATCGTGACCAATCTCCGAGGAGATCGTCGAGCGCCCGACCCACGACGTCATCGGCAGGCCGCAGGGGATGCAACTCCGGCTCTCCTCCAAACATCCAGAGAAGATCCGAGTCTGGTACTACCTGCCACTCCTCAGCCACTGCTCCGCTCGGCCCTGCCTCCTCCGTTCTGCCTGGGCTGGGATCAGGCGAACTGGCACAGTCCCGCTCCAAAGCCTCCAACAGCGCGTCAACGTCGCGGTGGGTCAAACGATGCCGGGCCGCGAACTCAGCCAGGAACGACCGGCTCGAGCCTCTGTCGTGATCCTGAAGTATCACGCGCAGTTCGTCCACGAGGTCCTTGACGCGCGCTGCGTTCGCCAGACGACGCACTGGGGAGCGCATCGGAGTCGCCATGAGCACCTCCTCGGTCTCAATGAGGCTCATCGCGGGAAGAACGGCCAACGTGACACTGACGGGATTGTTGTTCGAACCGTGATCGGTGCTCACAACATCAGCAGCGCTCGCTGCGCCTGCAGCTACCTCGATAGATCGCTGGTCAAGCCCGTGGCACGCCAGCATACGACGATCGAGGCGGCCCTGCTCTTGGACGGGTGTCCGCCATGCTTCGCTCTGTAGATCTACTACAGTGCCGGCATGGCCGTCCGACCCCTCAAGATCTCTGCAGTCGACCTGTTCTGCGGCGTCGGCGGACTCTCCTACGGCCTGCGAGAGTCGGGCGTCCACATCGCCGCTGGTGTCGACCTCGACCCGGCCTGTGCGTACCCCTTTCACACCAACCTCCAGGCGCCGTTCCACCGACGGGACATCTGCGACCTCGAAGCGGATGAACTCGCTGCGATGTGGCCTGCTGACACCGACGTCCGCGTTCTCGCAGGCTGCGCTCCATGCCAGCCATTCTCGCCCTACCGTCGAGGGGTCGACACGTCACAGGAGCGCCAGTGGCCGCTGGTTGACGAGGTGCGTCGACTTATCGAGCGGACTATGCCGGAGGTGGTGACGATGGAAAACGTCCCCCGCATAGGGAGCGCGTCGATCTTCAAGAGCTTCGTCACCCAGCTTCATGAACTCGGGTACCACGTGGATTTCAAGTCGTGCCACTGCCCGACGTACGGCGTGCCCCAGCACCGCAGGCGACTGGTTCTCCTCGCCTCGCTACTGGGTCAGATTCCCGTGCCTAAGGGCACCGTCAGTTCCACGGAGTACACGACCGTTCGCCAGGCAATCCACGATCTACCTCCGATAGCCCACGGACAGACGCATCCCGACGACCGACTCCACAAGAGCCGCACTCTGACCGAAATCAATCTCGAACGCATCCAAAGGTCCACGCCTGGCGGCACTTGGGAGGAGTGGCCTGAAGACTTGCGAGCCCCATGCCACCGCAAGGCGTCGGGATCGACCTTCCGCAACGTCTACGCACGCATGGTGTGGGACGAGCCGTCTCCCACCATCACCACCATGGCATACAATTTCGGCACGGGCCGGTTCGGGCACCCCGAACAGGACCGAGCTCTCTCTCTAAGAGAAGCAGCTAACCTGCAAAGTTTCCCGCCGGATTACGAGTTCGTCGCCCCAGATGAACCGGTCCAGTTCACTCACCTTGGCAGACTCATCGGCAATGCTGTACCACCCCAACTCGCCAAAGCCATCGGAACGGCGATCGTGGATCACGTCAAAGCGACCGTTGGGGTCTCGACCAGTACAGCAGACGCCCGGCGGACCAGTCGACGAGGAAAGCGATCGTCAAGCCGTCCGGGGGCAACGGCTGCCTCTCCCATGACAAAAACATAAGTCGCCCCCTGCGACGTCCACAAATCACTCTTTCGACGATCTGTATTCCAGGATCAGCTGGGCGCCTACCACGTCGTGGTCGGCGCAACTCCGCAGCCAACGAGTGCAGGTCGGTTGATCGTCGGCTTGCACAGTGGTTATCAGGCGTCCAGCCGTTGGCCTTGTCGTTTGGTGAGAACCCCCGCGAGCATGTGACGTGACCCCGTTGGCTTGGTCCGGGACCAGTGAGAGCCCTGACAGTTCAGTTCGTGGACGGAAGGGCTTGATCACGATGAGCACCAGGAAGCGGCATACTCCCGAGCAGGTCGTGCGGAAGCTGACCCAGGCAGATCAACCGCTGGCGCAAGCCGGGGCGTGGCCGATGTGTCCTGCTGCAGGTCACCGAGGCCACCTACTACCGGCAGCGTAGCCAGTTCGGCGGGTTAAAGGCCGACGACGCGAAGCGGTTGAAGGATCTGGAACGGAAAACGCCACGCTCACGCGGCTGTTGGCCGACGTCGAGTTGGAGAAGGCCGCGCTCAAGGAGATCGCCAAAAAAAATCTGAGCCCGCGACGGCGGCGGGCGGCTGTGCACCAGCTGATGACGATGCTGCGGGTTAGTGAGCGGTTCGCCTGCCGGGTGACCGGGCAACACCGCAGTGGGGATTTCGGTGGGCCTATCACGATGCCTGTGGCGAGGGCTGGGCGTCAACCACAAAAAGATCTAGCGGTTGCGGGGGGGAAGAGAGCCTGCAGGTGCCGCAACGCCGCCGCCGCAAGCACTTGGGCGGGTCCACCGCCGAACAGCAGGTGACGGCGGACCCGCCGAACCGGGTCTGGGCGGTGGATTTCCAGTTCGACGCCACGACCAACGGCAGACCGGTGAAGATCGTGTCCATCGTGGACGAACACGCATCCGCGAATACCTCGGCGGTCTGGTCGAGCGGTCAATTACCGCGGACCGGTTGGTCGACTAATTAGTTGGACCGGATCGCCTTGGTCCACGGCTATCCAGGGGTGCTGCGCAGTGACAACGGCCCGAAGCTGGCGTGCGCAGTGATGCGGGACTGGGCCGGTGAACGAGTCGGCCTGGCGTTCATCCCGCCCGCTCAGCCCTGGTGCAACGGTTACATCAAGTCGTTTAACGGCTGGGTCCGCGACGAATGCCTCAACCTGACCAGTTTGGTCCTTGACCCAGGCCAGGGTCGTGATCACCGACTGGAAACCCGAGTACAACCACACGCGGCGGCATTCGGCTCTGGCTATCAGACTCCGGCTGGCTACGCTGCCGCTTGCACTCACCGACTACCAGCTCTCACAAGCCCTGGCCCAGCTATCGGAGTCCGTCAGCAAAGCGCTGATGTCTGTATCAACCAGCAAAGACGAGCCGTGCCCACCGCTTGGCGATGGAGTAGTGACTCGCCAGCTGTTCCTCCGGGGCATCAGCCTGGTAGGCCACGATGGTCGGCTCATCCATGCGGTCCTGGTTCCAGGCGCGGATCTGCTCGCACAGCCTCTGTGCCAAGTTCTCCCCGATAGGGCCGTGCCCGATCGCGCCGAGTTCAGCCTGGGCACCACCGCTCTGCCCCGAACCCACGCGGCGATAGGTGAAGTAGGCCAAGGACTCGCCCTCAGCAAGGGCAGGGCTTCGGCTGGGGATGGCGGGAGTGCAGAGGCCGCTGTCGACCGCGGTCTGGTCGGCGGCGATGCGGCAGGTGGCGGGTTCGGTGGCGGTCATGCGCAGCCACACGCCATCGAAGGGTTCCGAGGCGCCCACGGTGACCTCGGACCAGACTTCGGTCTTCGTCGTGCTCAGGACTCCTTGCAGAAGCTTGGGATCGATGTCCTGGTCGGCGTCCCAGTACAGGGTGACCTGCTCGTCGTCGTCGAGGTGGCTGGAGCGCTCGCTGTCCTGGCCGATCATGGGCACGAAGCCGCACAACTTCACCGAGTCCGACCGCAGCCGGTCGTCGTCGTGGACGAAGGCGACGCTGCGGGTCTGGCCGCGCCAGCGCAGGGGAACGACCAGGCGGCCACCAAGAGCCAACTGCTCACGCCAGGCGGGCGGGATGTCGAACGCGCCGACGGTGACGATGATCCGGTCGTAGGGGGCGTTGTCGGGTGCACCGAGGGAGCCGTCGGCAGTGATCACCTCCACGTCGGCGAAGCCTGTGACGTCCAAGCCTGCGCGGGCACCGGCTGTGACCTCGGAGTCGATGTCGACAGTGGTGACGTGACCGGTGGGGCCCGTCAGCGTGGCGAGCAGGGCGGCGTTGTAACCGGTACCGGCCCCGATCTCCAGGATGCGGTTGCCGGGCTGAACGTCCAGTTGGTCGAGCATCATGGCCACCACAGTGGGGACGGACGCGCAGCTCAGCGCAGCGCCGTCGGCGGCGCGCTTGGTGATCACGGCCTGGTTGGCGTAGGCGTCGGCGAGTTGGGCGGCGGGGACGAAGCGGTGCCGGGGAACGTCGCGCAGGGCTTGCTCCACCGCGGCGGTTCGGGCGTGACCAGCGGACTTGATGCGGTCGACCATCGTGGCGCGCAGAGCCTCGGGCGTGGAGTCGGTGGTGGTGTTCATCAGTTCCTTTTCGGTGCGGGCGGGCGGATGGTAGCGGTGTGCGCTGGGCGCGGTGCCGAGTCGCGGTGGGTGTCAGCCGTTGAGCAGCAGGCAGGCATCCCATCGGGTGACCGATGTGGGATCGACTCGGTTGGCGAGGAGAACCCCGGCGGCGCCTTCCAGCAGGCCAGGTGAGATCGGTGAGCCGTGGCGGTCGAGGTGGTCGTGCAGACGGGTGCGCAAGGCGGGCAGGCTGGCGGCCAACTGGCCGTCGGCAGCGTCTGCGGCTGTGCGCCGAGCGGTGTGCAGGAGTCCTGCCCAGCCGTGGCACAGCGAAGCGTCGCGCAGCTACGCGAGCTGGTGTTCGTCGTTCACGCAGCCCATGAGGGCTTGTTCAGCGTGACGTTGGCGGACCTGGTCTTTCAGGACGAGGGCGGCCAGTTGTTGGGCACGAGCGAGACCCGGTGTGCCGTAGCACCAGGATGGGCGTTGCGGGCCGGGTTGCCGAACAGTGCGAGCGCAGTGCTCGGTGCGGGACACGACGCCTGGCCACCACGTGTTGCCTGTGGTGTCTTGGCGCAAGGCGTCGAGCCAGGTGCAGATCCGCTCCATCGCCTCGTACTGGCCGGAAACCGCGGTGCCGCGTCGGGCAGTGGTGGCCAACAAGGCGAGTGGGCCAGCGATGCCGTGTGCGATGCCCAGGTTGCCGTGCCCGCCTGGCCAGCGGTCTTCCGGGTGACCAGCAGGTCCGTTGCCGCTCCACCAGCCGGGGAGTTGGTCGCCATCGATGACCACGGGTTCAGTCAACCGAACCAGGTACGCCAAGACCTGGCGCAGCAGGTCCGTGTCGCCATGGGCGTGCAGCAGGTACGTGCCGATCCCGGTCAGACCGTTGATCAGGTCGAACTCGCGGACTTCGGCTAGCTGGCGCCGATCGATGCGGTCGTGGGCAACGACGAGGCGCTGTTGCGTGAGGGTCGTGATGTGCTCGTCGAGGGTGTTCAACGCGACCTGGAAGACCGGCTTCCCGGTCGTCCGACAGGCCGAGTGCAGGGTGAAGGCAACGGCTGGCGCTCCTCGGTACAGGCCGCAGGCAGCGGGATCGGCGGTGACGGGGTCCGCGGTCATCATGCGCAGCCACTGCCGAGCGGTGTCCCACTGGCCGTTCTCCAGGTGCAGCAGGGCAATTCCCGCCGCTCCTCTGCTCAAGTCCTGTCCCCGACCTGGCTGCGCGGTCAGAAGCGGGGTCTTGATCAGCGCGGTCACCGAACACCTCGGGCGCGCCAGCTCGAGGCAGCTTGGCGAGCCATACGGCGGCAGGCTGCCTCGCTCACGCGGTCGATGCCGAGGACGCGGTTGTGGTGCATGTGCAGCAGGGACTCCAGCACCGCGTCGAGGTCGAACTCAGCGGGCAGGTGCTTGCGGTAGACAGCCAGGGCAACAGCTCGGGCCTTCCACGCCAGAGTCAGCTCGTCGGTCCAGCCGGGCAGTTCGTGGAGGGAGTCGGCCAGGAGCAGGCGGGTCGCGCTCGCGGTGTGGAGTCGATCGGCTGTCCCCGGTGCCGGGCGGTCGAGCAGCCAGCGCAGCGCCTGTTCGCGGCTGCCGAGGAAGCCGTCCGCAATGGCGACCATGCCGACCGCGGCCAAGACGGCGGGAGCGACGATGGCGTCTGGCAGATTCCGCAGCTGGCTGGAGACCGCGGTCGAGTCGGCGATGAACACTTCTTCCGCCGCTTCCATCGCCGGTCCATGCCCATAACGGCCCGTCTCTGGCAGGTAGGTGTCCAGGACGAGGCGCGAGGCGAAGCCGTCGTGGCGGAGCTGCTGCGCCCATTCACCGACAGCAGCCACGGCGCGCAAGTGTTCTTCCCGATTGGAGGTGCGCAGCCGCAACCGCAGGTGCTCGTTCTCCTGTGGACTGCGGTAGCGGATGTACCAGGCTCGTGCTGTCGAACCAAGAGCCTCCAAGAGCTGTTGGAGGCGATGGGCGACGATCTCGTCGACTCGTTCGGAATGGGTGTAGAGCTTGGCGTACAGCCAGTTCGCCGTGCCGGGGAGTTGTCCGTGACCGCTGTTGGTCACGAGCGGCAGGACGGCTACACGCGGGGATGGCGTTGGCGGTCGTGTGGAGGCCAGCGGCACGGCGACCTCGTGGACGTGGCCGCCTGCCCAGCCGAGCACCGCCTGCTCGGCGACTTCAGCCAGGACCGCGTGCCCGTGGCGAGCCAGGTGGGTACGAAGCACCTCGGCGTGCACCGGCTCGTCCAAGGTGAGCCGCAGTGAGCGGTCACCATCGCACAGCTCTGCTGTTCCGGGGCAGCGCAGCCGTTGCCGCCATTGTTCGAATGCTGCCCTCCACTGGGCTTTGCCGGTCGTGGCGGGCAGATCGGTGTTGTCGAGGCGCCAGCGCGCTGGGCTGAGCACCGCGTGGCGGTAGCGCACCCTGGGCAGGAACGGCAACCGGCCCGCGTGCGGCCCCCAGTCGAACTCGTGCCACGCCGCGGTCAGCGCACGAGGCAGGTGGGCCAGGAACCGGGCCAGTGGTGGGGCCTGCTTGTCCAGCGCGAGCGCGTGGAACACCTGCGGTTCGACCACCTTGTTCAAGGACAGGCTGACCAGGTGGAGACCGTGGTGGGTGGCGGTCACGGCCAGGTCGTCCAGGCTCACGATCACGGACTGCCCGTGCCCACCGTGTTCGCCGAGCGGAAGCACATGCGGCAGGTAAGCCGGGACGCGGGACACGTTCTCGGCGTTGGGGTAGACCGGCGGGAACGAGAGCTGCACCGCTAGCGGGAGTTTCCTGGATAAGTTGATCTTCCGGTGGATATATGCAGGTCATGACCCATGTAGATCTTGAAATTTCCTATGACCTAAGTCTGTGGAGCCCAACGGTCGAGGGCGAAAATCGTGGCGAGCCGGTCCTGTTCGAGGGTGGTCTCGGTGAGCATGCGCCGGGCCTTGGGCCAGCCGCCGGTGGAGGGGTAGATCAGCACGCTCTCCTCGATCCCGGCGAGCCGGGACAGGAGTTCGCGCACGGACAGGCGTAGACCGGCGTGGTGGGCTTCGCGGCGCATGAGGTGAGCGAGTTGGAGGGCCAGGACGCAGGTGAAAAGGTGCAGCCGGATGTTGTGGTCGGTCCAGTGGTGCATCGGGGAGAAGGACACCACGCGGCGGTCTTTGAGCTGGCGGAAGGAAAACTCGGCATCGGATTGGGAGCGGTAGCCGGCCACGACCTCGGCCACGGGCCAGTCCTCGCGGTCGGTGATCAGGATCCGCTTGCCGAACACCTCGGCTTCCAGCGCGGTGCGGGCGGTGTCGTCGATGGTGAAGGTCAGCCGATGCTCGGCGGGGGTGTCGCCGGTGAGGACGGTGGTGAGGACACGCTTGACCCAGCTGTCGTGGCAGATGGTGCCGATCTCGCGTTCCACGCCTGCCCGGTCCCGGCGGGTCCTGCCGCGAGCCAGGGTCGCGGCCAACTCGGTCAGGCGGCGGGTGGCTTTGCCCAGGGTCTGGTCGAACCCGGCCTGCTGCTTGGTGTGCAGGGTCGGTGAGTGGGTGAGCACCACCCGGCGTTCGGTGCCGTAGACGACGCGCCGGGTTTCCAGCGCGGTCAGAGCCCCGAATCGGTCGGCATCCACGATCCTGCGCCGTTTTTTCGGCAACGCCAACAGGTCGGGCACATCCGAGGGCGGCACGGAGCCGACGTAGTGCAACTCGAACTCGGCCAGGTGCGCGAAGTTGTCGGCCGAGTTCTGGCCGGCGTCGAACACCACCGTCATCTCCGGTGGTGCCGGTGTGCCGGCGCGGGCGGCGACGGCCGCATGCCGGGCCCGCAGTTTGTCGATCATGGTGGCGAACTGGGTGACGTCGGGTTTGTTGCCCGCGTACCCGTGCGACACCAAGGGAATGCCGCCGTCGCGGGACACGACCAGCCCGAGTCCGACCAGGCGCAGATCGGCGCGTTTCTGCTTGGCCTTGCCCCGCTGCGCGATCGGTGCCCTGTCGTTCGCCGAATCGATGAAGGTGGCAAAATTTGTCATGTCCAGTGCCAGCGACCCGATGTCGACCCCGAACTCGCCGACGATGCGCACCGCCAGCCGTTGCTCGATCTCGGCCAACTGCTCGGCGTTCACCGCGTGCGTCGCGTCCCAGAACTTCCGATGGTCCAACACCCTGGCCGGGATCTTGACGAACCGTTCGGCGGCGGTGGTGTGCCACCAGTCCGCGAACGCCAGTTTCGAACACGGTGCCACCACACGATTCAGTGCCGCCAGTGCCACATAGGTGCCGACACTGGCGCCCGCGTCCGCACGGCGCGACCCGACCACCGAGTCGACGATGCCGGGCACATCCAACCGCAGCAGCAGTCCCCACAGTGCGGCCACGTCCCCGAACGCCAGATGCCGGGTCCGCTCCGGGACCACCGCCTCCTCCCGGGCATCGAGCAACGCCTCGATCTCCGCCGCGGTGCCCAGGTAACGCTCCGAGGCCAGCTTCGGCTTGCCCTCGACCCACGCCATCTCGCGCAGGTACCAGTACGGCCTGCCGTTGACCACCTTCTTGTACAGACTTGCCACACTTTAGGTCATAGGGCTATTCAAGATCCACATCAAGTCGACACGCCGAAACTCGCAGCTCAGCGCCGCCAGTCACGCTGACGGCCACTTCAAGATCAAACTAGCCAGGAAACTCAGGCTAGAGCTCCCTCCACCGCAGTCGGCATGGCCGCATACGCCGCCTTCAGCTCGGAGCCGCCGACCACACCGGTGAAGCGGGAGGTGAAGGTCCCGGCCGAGCGGCCGGGTGCCACGGTGAACGTGTAGTCGCCGCGCTGGAGTGCTTCCGGACCTGTGGCCTGTATGCGGGCAGCGATTTCGACGTGCGGTGGGATGCGGCGTTGCACGGCGCTGTCCCCTACCACCAGCGCACCGACCATCTCGTCGGTGAGGACGACCTCAGCTGCGCGGTCGACGGCCGCATTCCAGGCCAGCACCAGGAGAGCTTCTTGGCGAGGTGATCCCGTGTCCGGTGGTATCGGGTGTAGGCTGCCCGGATAGCCAGCTGGGAAACCGAGCCCGGCGTCCGGGTTGATCACGTCGGTGAGCGGGATCAGGGTTCCGGTGCCATAGCGAGCGCAGAACGCGGTGTAGTACTCGCGCCACGCACCTTGCCCAGTTGGCTGGTTGCTCAGCCGCACCAGGACATCGGCGGCACGCTCGATCTCGCGGAGAACCTGCTCGGGCAGGGCAGTTTCAACGTCCAAGCGCAGATCGAGCCCCAAGGCGACGCGTCCGGCTGAGGAGACCGCCCTCATGCGGCAAGCCAACGTCTCCCGGATGGACGCTTGCGTTGCACGTATGACGCCCGTCTGGTTGTGCCTGACGAGTTCGGAGTGGACAGCTTCCAGTTCGCCCAGAAGGGGCGCGACATCGGCAAGGGTGTCAGCCCGCACCTCTCGCAGCCGAATGATCAGGTGCTCCAGCGGATCGGTGACCGTCATCGGAGCACGCAGGCACGTGATGAGAAATCCCTTGTGTATCAACACGATCAGGGTGCCGCGGACCGTGGCGTGATCGGCCAGCGGGAAGGCAGCGGTCACCGTGGTGACTAGATCACCGAAGCTGATCGGCGTGGTGGTGGCTTCACGGATCGCTTCGACGACACGGGTGCGGCGGACGCTGGTTCTGGTGGCCCCGTAAGGCGTTTCCAG
>Ga0307507_10002514_pt1 | contig 38266 bp, 52 predicted proteins | sample 7_EM_MG_FD_207223 | JGI IMG/M metagenome (GOLD analysis project Ga0307507, IMG submission 207223) | Populus trichocarpa ectomycorrhiza microbial communities from riparian zone in the Pacific Northwest, United States - 7_EM | ecosystem: Host-associated > Plants > Roots > Unclassified | place...
CATGACTCATAGTGAGTCATAGTGTGAAATCCATCAGCTGACTCGTCCAAGTCAGCTGCGCCGTACCTCGCAACCAATCAAAAATTATAAAACACGTCATGTGCCCTAACAGGGTCACATGCGTGAAACCCATGACTCATAGTTATGAGCCATGTGCGAAATACATAAACCACATGACCACAATCGTGCGTCATGTCAAATATCAACCAATAACAAGGACCCAATGACACGCTATTGCGTCGTCATGTGAAAACCTATGAGACAACTGATCTCATAGTGTGAAAGATAACAAACCGATGACTAATAACTATTAGTCATGTGAGAGTCTGCCTTGCTTAGTCACCGTTTGTGACACCTACAATGTATCCGTGGAATTCGAGTGTGTCGACATCGAACACCGATTTCTTTAACGATACTGCGAGGTCATGGCGTTCTAGTCTGGCTAGTACTTGTTTGACCAGAGCCTCGTGTTCTTCCATTGTCTTTGAGTAAATTAGGATATCATCCAGATATACCACAACTCTGTGATCCAGGAATTCTCGTAGGATAGTGTTCATCATGGCCTGGAACGTGGCGGGTGCGTTTACCAACCCAAATGGCATTACTTGATATTCGTAATGTCCATATCAGGTACGGAAAGCGGTTTTCCATTCATGTCCTTTTTTGATTCGAATAAGATGATAACAGTCTTTTAGGTCTAACTGCATAAAGATGGTTGCACTGGCCACCCTTTCCCTTAGTTCATTCATGAGCGGTAAAGGGAATTTGTTGACTATGGTTAACTTATTTAGTGGACGGCAATCCATGCATAGTGGTAGTCTTCCGTCGGGTTTTGGGACAAACAGGATTTGTCCGCCTGCTGGAGATTTGCTATGAACTATTTTCCCTTCGGCTATCATTTTGTGAAGATATTTGTTTAATTCTTCTAGGTGGTATGCCGACATTGGGTATATTGGTCCCCTGGGTGGAGTGGCTTCGTCCTTGAGGTCGATCTCATGCTCGGGAGCCAGCATTTCTGCTTTTTCATTCTCAAACAATTCTTTCTACTGCCAATGCGCCTTTGGTAATCCTTCTAATTGTACTTCCTCCTGCCTTTTGGATCTGATCCTTCCTATCATTGTGGCCTCTTCATCGAAAGCTACTGTCTTGTCCAATTCAAACATGTCGGCGATGCCTTCATCCTGTACATGTTCCAGACATTTGGTGTGTTCGAAACATCATTTCTCAGAGTTTTCAATATCTTTTATCGGATGTTCGTGGTGCCACCACCCGAAAGGTGTGATCCTATCATATTTGGCTGAGTCCACAATCTCGGAGGAGACCAGAGTTGTATGGCCCGTGGTAGCGATTTCTAATTGAATCGGATGTGAATAGTATTTTCCTCCTGTGGAGAATACTTCGCCATTGATTGTGCTTATTTTAAGTGGTTTTTCTGTTATTTCGTAAGGGACATTGAGGGTGCTTGCGGTGTTTTGGTTTAGGAGGACTATATTTGAGCCAGAGTCTAATAAGACTTTAATTTTGTGCCATTTGGCTGATATTGTAAGGAAGGCATTTCCTTCTGGGCACTCCGAGTGTTGTGGACTTGGTTTGTGTATTCTTCGCTTGGGGCCTGCGCCTCGTGTCTCATAAACTCTTTTCATTCTGGTAACCTTTTGGGTATGTTACCGCGCCTGGGTAGTTACAGCTCATGAAGCCTCCTCAGACAAACTGCTTTTTTCCTTTCAACAAATATTTTTGAAAATATAAGTAGGTTGATGATGGTTAGGGATTTCTGAGTGTAGGATTTTTCGTGGGAAGGTAATATCCTATCTGTTTGTATATCAGGCAGCCCAGTACTAGCGGTCTTTATTCCCTGCCGAGGGATTCCCATATGCCAGGGGTAGTTCGTCTACTGACTTTCGTTTTGCTGGCTCAGATGCGGCTTCCGTTATGACCGACTTATCCAGACTTTATCCATTGGTACGAGGAATTTACCATACCTATCGCCTATTTGCAACAGCCCTAGCTAAAGTATCTTAATGAGGTGGGTAGCTGTGCTGATTGTGCAATGAAGGTGCCTAACTACTATGAGAGAAATCTCGAGGTCGCGGGCCTTGTCCGACATGACGACCAAATGGGGTGTCTTGTTTTCGTATATTGCGACCCATAGCACTCGTGGCTTCTTTTTCCTTGTGAGATGCTGTTCTTTTAATCGTTTTCGATCCTGTACTTTAAAACATGCCTCCGAGGACGATTACGCTCGTGTCACTCTCGTCTGGAGCCAGTTTCTCACTGATCACCTTGGCACGCATTCTGTACTCGACTCTTGTCTTGCTGTCCTTGTGTCCTCTTAGGCTTTCTACTAATCGTCGTTAGTCTTAGGTGTCCCCCCAACAAGTGGAGCTGTTTGTGGGTCGTGTTGCTCAATGTGGGCCACTTTGCTGCTTCCTCGAGTTTATCTGGGATATGCACTTTTGAACATCTTCGCCGTACAACACCAAGGAGCTACCTCACTGCCAGTTGGAACTTATCACCCCTTTGGGACCGATGCACTCAAAGGGTATGAGCTGAAGGGTTCACTTGAGATTATTTCAATTCCCGGTTCGATGGCAGGACTACCCACATGCCGTGGCCAGTGGTGCCAGTGAGTGTTATAACTCCTCATCTTCTGTAAAGGTCGATGCTAGTACCCTTTGGCTCGCTTGTCGCGAGGTTTCTCCACCACTATCCTCGGCCTGGGCGGGTACCCTTGTCTTTCTAGGCTTTGGATAGTTCGCTCTTCCTCCCGGTACTTTGAATGATTTCCTCTGGATGGTACTAACTCGAAGTTCTTTCTGACAGTGCTTCCATCTGTCACAAACGGTGACTAAGCAAGGCAGACTCTCACATGACTAATAGTTATTAGTCAGCGCTTTGTTATCTTTTACGCTATGAGATCAGTTGACTCATAGGATTTTATATGACGACACAATAGCCTGTTATTGGTTTATTATGATTGGTTGATATTCTGACATCAAGCACGATTGTGGTCATGTGGTTTATGTATTTCGCACATGACTCATAGTTATGAGTCATGGGCTTCACGCATGTGACCCCGTTAGGGCACATGACTTGTTTTATGAGTTTTGATTGGTTGCGAGATAGGGCGCCGCTGACTCGAACAAGTCGGTTGATGGATTTCACACTATGACTCATTATGAGTCATGAGTCGTGTGACGCAAGGGCATGAGTCACGCAGGGTTAGGGTTGAGGGAAGAACCTCCATATAAGGACACCCTCGGGGCAGGGGATTTGGGTCACGAACTATCTCCCTTACACACCGGGCGATTGAAATCTCAATACCATGAGAATTCATCGTCAACATCAACCACCACCGCACTCTCAGAGAGCTCCACCCGCACTCTCAGAGAGCTCCACCCGCACTCTCAGAGAGCTCCACCCGCACTCTCCGTGAGCTGCACCCTCCCCCTCCTGCCTTACTTCCCTTATCAGGTTCTTGGGCCCCGGTGTCCTTGTCTCTAGGGGTCGTTTGGCTCATCACCCCCTCTTTTCGCTTGCACTTCGCGGCCTCGCTTCGCGTCCGCACAGTCGGCAACACCCATTCCCCCCTGTTACTGACGGCTGGGACTACAGGTCGCAGTAGGAGAAAACATTTCAACAACCCACGGTCGATTTCTCTATTCTCTTCATCTTTGCTCAAGGCTGCCTAGTCAGACACGCACACGGTTACCGATAGTTTCCACGCTTATTGGGTCTACCCCTCCTCTCCCCCTTCAGGTCTCGTCCCGTTGCTCGGTTAGAGCTACAATCTACTCAGTTGGCTGGGACCCTACTGCCCTTCTCCTCACCTTGCGATTTCTCCACGGTCGCGCCCCTCGGTTACGCTCAGTCGTCGTATTGCACTGTCTCAGTTACGGATGTCAACGCCTTGGGTTCATGAGTAATTCTTGCAACGCCGCAACGGTTTTCATTGGCCCCCGCACCCCCATTGTTCTTCTTTCATTGTCGGTTACTTTAGGTTTCATACTGGTTATGACAGTTATTTATTTTGTTGTTGGTGTCAACGGCAAGGGTTTTCCTGTTGATTCCTCCCCGTGTATTTATTTGATTTTCTTGTTCCGCCCCTTCAGTCGGAGTTTGATTGCCCATTTTGTGCGGCTGGTGTGTGGATGGTCTCGTACCAGAGAGACTTGGGTTGATGGCTTTTTCCCTGGCGCAGGTTGGATAAGTGGGGATGTGGTTCTTTCTTTACCATAGCTAGCGCTGCACGTAGTCTTTGTTCCCAGTAGTTGATTAATACCAAGCACATGCTAAAAATGAAAAAAGAGAAAAAAAAAAGAAAGGCAGGGGATTTGGGTTCTTCACGCAACCATCTAAGTTCTTTCATATATTATACTTTCAATACAAAGATCTTTAGCTATCACCCTTTTGGGAATCAAGACCAGACGGTCTTATATGAGGCTAGCGATCGACGTTGCTAGATAGGAGTCAACAGACTTAGCTATCGCAACCGCTATCCGGCTAAGAAGAAGTGATTGTTTGGAAACTATCGGTTACCTGCTGCAAGTATCACCCAGAGAAGAGACGATTGTAACATTTGCTTGCGTCAACCAGTAGCACCTAACAAACAGACAAAATGGAGACCAACAACGAAAAACGATATCGACCCCCTAGCACAAAACCTCGACCTTTCATTACCAGCAGAAGGACTTGAAAGGGCCTTAACGGAAGAGAGGGCTCGAAGCCCTACAACACCAGAGCCACGATCACCAAGGGGATCAGAAGAAAGAGAAAAACAAGGAAGGACACAACCAAACACGATGGCGACTACAGCAGAACAAGAAGGAGCGACCTCCTCGGAAACAACCCCGATTCTCAACCCAGAGCAGATGAGACAAATCATTGCATCCTTAGGGGGAGGAAGCAGCAAGCCCAAGGCCAACTAACCGGAGGTTTACCGAGGAGAACGACAAAAACTACAAGGATCGCTAGCCCAACTCATCGTGTACTACAGGACGGTAGGATGGCAAAACGGACATGATGAGGGAAAAATCCTCTATGCAACAAGCCTCCTGAGGGCCGACGCGGGGACCTGGATCAGACCTTACGCAGAAGAAAGAATCACACCAACATTGGACAATTGGGGAGGATTTAAAGCAGAATTACAAAGACAATTTGGCGTAATCGACGCCAAGGGAGAAGAAAGGATCAGGCTAAAAAACATGAAACAAGGCAAACGATCAGTCACGGAATACTGGAACGAATACCGCCTTGTGGCTAGCAAAGCCGAATTGCACGACTCAACTGGAGGGGAACTACTTCTAGCAGGAATGATCATAGAATTGCAGAACGCCTGGGGAGCTAATAGCGAAGAATAGGAGGACCTGGAAGCCGTAGCCCAATGGGCAATCAGGAAAGAAACCAAGCTTGGGACAGTCAGACATATCCAAGGATCGCGATAAGCGAAAAACATCCAACGAGAGACCACTACACCACGAAACCCAGACGGGACATATCGACCCACAAATAATGGCAATCATAAGTACGGTGACCCTATGGAACTGGATGTGACTCAGAGACGACGAAGGTTGAACATCTCAAGGGAAGAATTCCAAAGGAGGATACAAGAACAACTATGTCCCAAATGCGCCCAACCTGGACACTTGGCTAGGAACTGCCCGAAAAAAGACGGACCCTAACCCTTCACCGCACAAGCTAAGAGTTGGCAGCCTCCGAAGAAGGTCGCCCCTTGGCAAACCAGACCCAAGATTAGGGAAATCGACATCGAACAGGAACCCGACCAGTTGGGAAACGACGATTGTCCCCAGTAAGAGATGGTCTGAGGGACAGACCCAAACGAAAATCCAGCATCATAGAAAACTACTACGCGGCACTCAACTACACGGATACACTCGAATACGACAATGACCACATTATGGTCAAGATACAACTAGACGGCGAAAAAGAGTCGGTCACCATACACGCCATGATTGACTCAGGAGCAACAGAAGACTTCATCCTTGGGATGCCATGGTTAAGAGAACACAATCCAAGAATCGATTGGAACAACAAAAGGATCACATTCAACAGCAAACTATTATGGGGGTAGTAATATTCTAAGAACAAGCGAATATACTAGGCCCGATCGTTCGTAATTTCGGAGAATACGTTTAAGGAGAGACAAGTTGTAAGAAAAAATAATAGGTAGGTGAAACAATTAATATTTGTTTAACGTGTATATATTGTTAAGATCTCTTCTCCGTTGCTTGATGATCGATAGCAGCTAAGAAGACACCTCGATATTTATATTCCGCGTCTGGGTGTTCGCGGGCTACATAATCTTTCCCTATAACTAAGTATCTCTCGCCCACCTAGCTCGACTTCTTTGAAGTGGGAGCCCGACTTCACACTGAACGTCCGTTATCTTTCTACTCTCGTTTGCGCAACTTATTGCCACGTATGCCTCTCTAATGGGGAGGGTGTAGTGCCCGTCCTAATAGATGGCTATATGAACATGTATCCGTTGCTAAAATAGATTTACGAATAATCTCCATGTGTTCGCAAGTCGGACGATTATTCGCTAGGATAGAAGATCGCCAATCATCATATTGTGGGCTCCGTTTTGACCTGGTCTGCAGGAGGCATCCCTTAGTGTTATCCGGCAATACACGACTCTTTCCTATCGATCGAACCAATGGTTGCGACTATAGTTATCAGTCTCGTGACAACAATCTCTTTGGGAGTTCCCCGACTCCCTTTCCGAGCATAGTGCATTCCTACTGGTTACTGGGCGTCTTTCCAGACTAAGGAAGCCTAACTAAGGTAAATAGGTCCCGTGAGTTTGTAGCCACTTTTCGATACCCAATCTTGTAGTGGCTGTAACTCGATGCGATGCCGTCCGATTTGAATGCTTTCACCTGCATCAGGTGCTCTGAGGTCTCCACTGATATATCCTGCGAACAGGAACCAGTCGGACGGATGGCCGCGATGAATACGGTGTTGCAAGTAGGGTCTTCTTTACTGCTGTCTTTGGTGAGGGGACGCAACTTTCCAGACGGCGTATGGTGATCTACTGTCCCAACGTCGGGGCCGGAGGGGGGTGTTGCGAAGTCTTTTTAGAGGTTTGTGCGCGAAGGTTGGGTAACTTGACCCCCTTATCCTTCTGGGAGCTCTGTGCCTAACACGAGCTCCCTCCTCTTAAGTTTCGTCCAGAATACTTTTTGTCTAATTATAATACATTCTTTGTCCTTTATAAGCTCCGTTCTGGTAGGGGTAAAAACCAGAAGAGTTTGCTTGTCCACTTGTGGAAAACCTTTCTCATACTACTCATCCAAGTTCGGCCCCGGCATCTCGGGGATTTCCCTGTCAAACTTTTCCACCTCTTCACTGGCGTTTCCCAACCCCTCCGGTGGTTCCCAGGTATTCTCATCCTCTGAGCATCCTGCCTATTTTACAAAGTATCGGAGTTCCATGAATTCCCTGTTTACCCTTCTGACCTTTCTCGTGTAGGTGATTATCTCACTTTTGACGATTTTTTCAACTTCCCATTCCAGATCACCTTCAACGTCCTCTGGTTCTCGCGGGGGTCGTTCTCAGTTGGCTCGGTCAGAGACTTTATAGGGTTTGAGGAGCGAAACGTGAAATACTGGGTGGATTTTCCAATGAGCCGGGATATCAAGTTTCAACACCCTATTCCCTTTTTTCTCTAAGACTTTAACGGGCCCGTAAAATCGTGGGGTGAACTTCCTTGTCGGTCGTTTGCTTTTAATGTTTTTGGCGTTCAACATTACCAAGTCACCTGTTTCCCTATCGGGTTGTGGCGTTGCTTTCCGGTCGTGGTATTTGTTCATCGCTTCTCTTGTCTGTTCGAGGGTTGTCCTTGCGTTTTCCTGGACTTTTTTCATCCAGTGCGCATACATGGTGGCTCCTAGGTTTTGAGGCTCCCTCTCCTTCATCCACTCGGTGTGTGGATGGAATCCGTAGTTGGCGAAAAAGGGGTTAATGTATGTGCGCTTGCTTTCGAATTATTCTAGGCGTATTTGGCCAACGGTAGCATCTGATACCAGTCGTCTTGGTCATAATTGACGAAGTTCCGAAGGTAACCTTCCAGCACTTGGTTGATTCTTTCGGTTTGTCCGTCTGTCTGTGCGTGATATGCCGTTGACATTTGCCACTTAATTCCTAATGCTTTGCACAATGACTCCCAAATTTCGCCCGAAAGCTTTGTGTACATATTCGAGATGATTTCGGAGGGGAGTCCGTCAAGTTTCCAAATTTCGTTAAGGAAGGTATCCGCCACATCCTTTGCGGTCGCGTTTGTCGCTAAGCCGATAAAGTGTGCCATTTTTGTAAAACGATCCACCACTACCATGATCTGGGTTTGTCCTTGGGACTAGGGTAACTGAGTAATGAAATCCACCGAGAGCGAGGTCCATGCTGCATATCGTACTTCTAATGGTTGGAGTAACCCATACTTCGCGTATCGTGGAGATTTGTCATGTTGGCATTCGTCGTACGACCGCACATAGTCGTTTATCCATTCGCTGAGTTTTTCCCAAGGGAAGTTCCTTGTCACTAACTCAATTGTCTTTTCTTATCCGAAGTGTCCGGCTACCGTTGAGGCGTGGCACTCTTTCGCGATTTCGGTCAAGAGTTCCTCCTTTGAAGGAAGGAATAGTTTACCCTTATAATAGAGTAGTCCATCTTCCAGTTCCCAGTCCTTTGGTAGTGCTTCCCGTCTTTCCGTTAACCTGTGTAACTCCCCCTTCCGCGCCATCCAAGTATCATCCTCTTTTCCTGCCACTCTTATTCTGTCCAGGAATGAGTCGTCCATGATTTGCATTTGTATTGCTGCAATCATGGCACTGGACAGCATCGTTATTTCGTCTCGTAGGCTGCTGTGTGTGTGAATGTCTTCTTCGTCGAAATATGAGTTGTCCTGTGGGTTTGGGTTTAGGAAACACATTTTAACTTTGAGTTCTTCGCAAGCAATTAGCCGTTTGGGGCCGAGGTCGTTAGAGCCAAATCCTTGAGTTCCCCTTTCCTTATCATCCAGATTATGGATCTCCATGGCATCGTGGGTTTGTATTTTTTCCACGATTAGCTGTGCGATTCGATAGCCTGCTTTGAATTCGTACCTGGTGTCCCCATGGTTCCGGAGTATTACTTTTATTTCTCCGGTGTAATCCGCCTCTATGACTCCGCCGCCTACTACTATTCCATGTTTGCCTGCCATGCCACTTCTTGCTTCCAGCCGGCCGTCAGTTCCTCTGGGTAGTCCTATTGCGATTCCGGTGTCCACTAACATCTGTCTTTGGGCTGGTATGGTGCCATCCTTTAAGGTGTCGATGTCATGTCCTGCTGCCATCCTGGAACCTTTGGTTGGGACTATCGCATTTCGTTGCAGTCTTTTTATTCTGAGCCGGTTTGTCATTTGGTTTTTTTCTTCCACAAGGCTGACTTGAATTCTGTCTTTCCTGTGGCAAATCGAAACTTGGAAGTGTTCTGGTTTCAAAATTGTCTGTTCGCGATGCGTAGCTGCCTCCTCAAGGCGGTACTCTGGACGCCGGCTTAACGCGTCAGGCTTTCCGCCTCTACTTCCGGGGTGGCATAGGATTTTAAAATTGAAGTTGGCTAGCCATTGAGCCCATCGGATTTGTCGGGGGTTCCAAAATGTTGTCCTGAGGAGGTATTGTAGGTTCTGGTGATCGGTGTATACCGTCACTGGTTCGTCTGCTTCCAACAAGTCGTGTTTCCATTCGAGGAAGGCTTCTAAGATTGCCAATAATTCTTTATCATGGATTTCGTAAATTCTTTTGGCATCGTTCAGTTTTCGTTAGTGGAAAGCGACTGGGTGTAACCGTTATCCCAACTACTTGGAGGGGATACAGCCTAGTGCAAAATCGCTAGCATCCGTCTCGATCACCCTTTTTCAGTCTGGGTAGAAGTGTGCTAGGATAGGGGCTGAGGTAAATCTTCGTTTAAGTTCCTCAAAGGCTTTATCCTGTTCTTTCCCCCAGAACCACAATTGTTTTCCTCCCTTGTTCTTCAATGTGTCGGTAATCGGTTTGCAAATTTTTGAGAAATTTTTGATGAATCGTCAGTAAAAATTTGCAAAAACAATAAAGATTTGTACGTCTTTTACCGACTGTGGGGCTCTCCAATTGAGGATACTTTCAACCTTTTTCTCACTCGTTGTGACGCCAGCTTTTCCAACAATGTATCCGAGGAATTCAACTGTATCGACATGGAACACGTATTTCTTGAAGGATATTGCGAGGTCATGGCGGTCCAGGCTAGCTAGTACTTGTTTGACCGTAGCCTCGTGTTCTTCCATTGTCTTTGAGTAAATTAGGATATCATCCAGATAGACGACAACCCCGTGATCCAAGAATTCTTGTACGATAGTATTCATCATGGACTGGAAAGTGGCTGGTGCATTGACCAACCCAAATGGCATTGCTTAATATTCATAATGTCCGTATCCGGTGCGGAAGGCGGTTTTCCATTCGTCTCCTTTTTTGATTCTAATCTGATGGTAACCTTCTTTTAGGTCTAGTTTGGTGAAAATGGTCGCACTGGCTACTGTCTCCCTTAGTTCAGTCATGAGCGGTAAAGGGTATTTGTTAAGTATGGTTAACTTGTTCAGCTGTCGGTAGTCCACGCACAGTCGTAGTCGTCCGTCAGGCTTGGGAACAAAAAGGATTGATGCTCCTGCCGGAGATTTGCTATGAACTACTTTCCCTTGGGCTAAACATTTTGAGAAGGTATTTGTGCAGTTCCTCCAATTGGTAAGCCGACATTGGGTATATAGGTCCCGAAGGTGGAGTGGCCACGTCCTTAAGGTCGATCGCATGGTCAAAGGTTCGCCTAGGGGCCAGCATTTCGGCTTTCTCATTCTCAAACAATTCCTTGTATTGCCAATATGGCTTTGGTAATCCCTCTAGTTGTACCTCCTGATGTCTCGTGGATCCGATCCTCCCTATCATTCTTGCCTCTCCATCAAAAGCCAGAGTCTTGTCCCATTCAAACATGTCAGCGATGCCTTCGTCTTGTACATGTTCTACACATTTAGTGTGCTCGAAACAGCATTTTTCAGGGGTTTCAATATTTTTTATTGGATGTTCATGGTGCCACCACCCGAACGGTATGATCATATCGTATTTGCCTGCGTCTGCAATCTCGCAGGAGACCATCGTCGTATGGCCATTGGTACCGATCTCCAGTTGAATGGGATGTGAATAGTATTTTCCTCCTGTGGAGGAGACTTCGCCATTCAATGCGGTTATTTTAAGCGGGTTTTCTCTTTTCTCGTAAGGGACTTTGAGGCTGCTTGGGTATTTTGTTTTAAGAGGAATATGTTGGAGCCAGAGTCTAGTAAGACTTTAATCTTGTGCGGGTTGTCTGATATGACTAGGATGGCATTTCCTTCGGGGCACTCGTAGTGCTGTGGATTTGGTTTGATCTTTGTTCGTTTGGGGCCGGGGCCTCGTGTCTCATAAACTCTCTTCATTGTGGTAACTTTTTGGGTTTGTTACCGCGCCTGCGCAGTTTCGGCTGATCAAGCCTCCTCAGACAAACTGCTTTTCCCTTCTACCAAATATTTTTAAAAATATGTAAAATAGTTTGCTGATGGTTGGGGATCTTCGAGAATAGTATTTTTCGTGAAAGGTAAAATCCTGTCTGTTTGTATATCGGGCAGCCCACTCCTAGCGGTCTTTATTCCCTCCCGAGGGATTCCCATATACCAGGGGTAGTTCGTCTGATGATTCGTGCTTTGCGGCTCGGATGCGCATTCCGTTCTAACCGACTTATCCACACTTATCCGTAGTTACGAGGAGTCTACCATACCTCTCGCCTAATTCCTCCAGCCCGAGCTAAAGTTTCCTCATGAGGTGGGTAGCGGTTCTGTGTGTGCAATGAACATGCCCAACTACTGTGGGAGAAATTTTAAGGTCGCGTGCTTCGTCCGACATGACAACCAAATGGGGTGTCTTGTTGTCAAGCAGTGCAATGCATAGCACTCGTGGGTTATTTTTGCTAGTGAGACTCTGTTTTTTAATCGTTTTCGATTGTGTACTTTAAGACCTGCCTCTGGGAACCATTCCGCTGGTGTCACTCTCGTCTGATGCCAGTTTCTCATTGATTTTCTTGGCTCGAGTTCCGTACTTGGCTCTTGTCTTGCTGTCCTTTGTATCCTTGTACGTTTTCTAATAACCGTTGTTAGTCCTAGGGGTCCCCCCAACAAGTGGAGCCGTATTCGGGTCGTGATGCTCAAGGGAGGTTCCTTCGCTGCTCTCTCGAATTTATCTGGGATATAAATTTCTGAACCTCCTGGCCGCACAACACCCAGGTCCTACCTGACTCCCAGTCGGAACTTATCAGGCTTTTGGGGCCGATGCACTCAAAGGGTATGAGCTGAAGGGTTCACTTCAGATTGTTTCCATTCTCTGTTCGATGGCCGGACTACCCACATGCCGTCGCCAGTGGTGCCAATGAGCTTATAGCTCTTCATCCTCCATATAGGTCCATGCTAGTGGCCTTTGGTTGGCTTGACGCGAGGTTTCTCCCCGGCTATCCTCAGCCATGGCGGCTACCCTTGGCTTTCTAGGCTTTGGGTGGTTCGATCATCCTCCCGGTAACTTGAAAGGTTTTCTTTGGATGGTGCTGACTCGAATTTCTTTCTGGCAGTGTTTCCATCCGTGGCTTCTCAGGGTACACCTGGTGCATTGCCCCTTAGCTTTTCGTTCGTCCTCTATTTTTTGGTAGATAATGGTGTGCGCCTCGGCCCAAAACCGATGCATGATTTTCTGCGGGGGTGCCGCCTTTCCTTTCGCTACCTTTTCTTCCTTTTTCTTTGCCTGGTATACCCTTTTCTCTTTAGCAGTATACTTAGGCCTTTTTCGTTATCGTTGTTGTTGTTGGTTCGTCCCGTTTCCTCTTCCCACTTGAATTTGACCCCGAGAAATTATTGTCCTTAAGCCTTTTTCATTCCTGGAAATCTTCCTCATCGCGGACCGCTTGGCACAGAGCTTCTATCCAATCTCGATCGTCGGCATATTCTTGATACATTGACACTCGCCATACAGCTTTACCCGGGATTTGATCTTTGATTAGTTTTCTGAAGGCGATTCCAGTAACTTTTGCTTTGACATTCCAAATCTCGAATTCCAATAAAAATTGGTTAATGTGGTTCTTGTATCGTACTTGCAACATTTCTCGTAGGGCTTTTTCGTCCTCGTGTGTGGGCCCGCATCGACGTACTGCCTGTTCGGCAAAGACATCTCATAATTCGTAACCCTCCTGTCGTGTATGGCCTAGCTCGCCGGTCATTTAATTTCGGTAGGTCATAGCGAAGGATGCTACTTGTGATCCTTTTAGTTTTGACAAGGCCTATTTGATACGGTCCGCCTCGTCCTGCCATTGGTATGGGTTGCGATTGACAAAATCCTTGCAGGTGGTTAGCCAAAACCGGATCTCCTGGTGTTTGGCATGTTCGTATTCTGATGGAGGTTGAGCTGGACCTTTCGTGGTTTCTCCTATGGCCTTTCCCAAGGCTCTGGAAAACCTTGTTTCGTCCTCTGTAGCTTCTGCGTATTTTTCCTCATCAGTTGTTTCCTTAACTGGAGGCTTTTTGTTTTGTCTGTCGGGTCTCTCTTCCCGTCTTCCTCGTCGCTCGTCGTCAGTTCCTCCTCTTTCACTATCTCCCGGATCAGGGGTGCCTCCCGCTGCTCCATGCATTGTAGGGCGGGGGCGTCCTCCGCCTCCTCCTTCTGATGCTCCGGCACTTCTTTCAGGGGTCGGGTTTTAACGCTTGCCTTTTACTTGGCCCATCAACAACGTAACTGCTGCAGTCAACTCAGCTATGTGGCTTTCTTGTCTTTCTCTGGCTTCTTTGTTTGCCTCTAACTCGGCCATCATAGCATTGAGTATCCTTTCATGGTTATGTAGTTCTCGTTGATGTTGGGCTTTTGTGTCTAGCAGTTCTTTTCCCAACCGTTGGTCCCTGCCCATTGCTGCGGCTCCTTCCGTCTGTATGGTCTGCGGGAGACGTGATGTGACCTGCTCGTGCTCGGTCTGACGGGCGTCTTCTCCATCCATCCTTCCACTGACCCTTTTGAAAGCTTCTTGAAGCCCCTGCGTTGCCGCTTCTACCTGTACCATGCTGGTGTCTATTTGTTCCAGCTCCGTGCGTATAGATCTGGCGCCAGTCATTATGTCCTTTTTGACTGTGCGCAGTGCCCGCACCAGATGTTGGATTGGGGGTGAAAGGGACTGAAACGCTAGATATTCCAAGTCGACGCTCTGGGCTAGGTTATCCTCGTACAGCTGTAGACTTCGGTTGATGCGGTCCAGTCGTCGCGACATTTCAGGAGATAGTAATGGTTCGGCTTGTGTCTGAGATTGTTGAGAGTGGGACCGTCTCATTGCGGCTCGATGGAACAGTCCGGGTGGTAGGCCGGGAGATATTTCAATATCCGTGGATCTAGCGATCTGTGTGTCTTGTGATGTCACTGTTGGAGCTTGGGAGTGAGAGAGTTCGTCCAACTCCATAGGATCTGGTCCTGCTCCATCGGGATTAGACCTCGACATTTTTGAAGTAAGAGAGTGGGTCTTATCCTTTTAGTGATAGAAATGAGTTTGATTGAGTTGCGATTCGTATAGTGATTGATATCGCACCTGTGTCTCGGTAACGTAGAGATTAACAATATACTGTTATGGGAGTAGTAATATTCTAAGAACAAGCGAATATACTAGGCCCGATCGTTCTTAATTTCGGAGAATACGTTTAAGGAGACACAAGTCGTAAGATAAAATAATAGGTAGGTGTAAGGATTAATATTTGTTTAACATGTATATATTGTTAAGATCTCTTCTCCGTTGCTTGATGATTGATAGCAGCTACGATGACACCTCCATATTTATATTCCGCGTCTGGGTGTTCGCGGGCTACATAATCATTCCCTATAACTAAGTATCTCTCGCCCACCTTGCTCGACTTCTTTGAAGTGGGAGCCCGACTTGACCCTGTACGTCCGTTATCTTTCTACTCTCATTTGCGCAACTTATTGCCACTTATGCCTCTCTCATGGGGAGGGTGTTGTGCCCGTCCGCCTAGATGGCTATATGAACATGTATCCGTTGCTAAAATAGATTTACGAATAATCTCCATCTGTTCGCATGTCAGACAATTATTCGCTAGGATAGAAGATTGCCAATCCTCATATTGTTGGCTCCGTTTTGACCTGGTCTGCAGGAGGCATCCATTAGTGTTACCCGGCATTACACGACTCTTTCCTATCGATCGAACCAATGGTTGCGACTATGGGTATCGGTCTCGTGCCAACAATCCTTTTGGGAGTTCCCCGACTCCCTTTCCGAGCATAGTGCATTCCTACTGGTTACTGGGCGTCTTTCCAGACTAAGGAAGCCTAACTATGGTAGATACGTCCCGTGAGTATCTAGCCACTTTTCGATACCCAATCTTGTAGTGGCTGTAACTCCATCCGATGCCGTCCGATTTGGATGCTTTCACTTGCATCAGGTGCTCTGAGGTCTCCTCACATATATCCTGAGAACAGGAACCGGTCGGACGGACGGCCGCGACGTATACGGTGTTGCAAGTAGGGTCTTCTTTACTGATATGTTTGGTAAGGGGACTCAACTTTCTAGACGGCGTATGGTGACCTACTGTCCCAACGTCAGGACCGCAGAGGGGTGTTCCTACGTCTTTTTTAGAGGTTCGTGCGCGAAGGTAGGGTAACTTGACCCCTTTATCCTTCTGGGAGCTCTGTGCCTAACACACACGATGTACAACTTGGCGTCTCAAAAGTTCAGCCATTGCCCATGCGCTACCCGAAGAAAAAGCCCTGGCAGAGAATCTTGTCAGAAGATTCTCCAAAGTCCAGGCCAAGAAAGGCCCAACGGCCAGTGACCAGAGCGTCAGAGTTAAGAAGCTTTCCGATGACGCCACAGTGCCTAAAAAAGGGTCAGCAAGGGCGGCAGGACACGACCTGTACGCAAACGAAGGGACCGACTTTCCTGCCAGAGGACAAGCAATTGTTGGGACGGGGATAGCTATTGGATTACCACCCAACACCTATGGACGAATTGCACCCCGAAGCAGTCTAGCAGTCAAACACCGACTCATCACAAATGCAGGTGTGATAGACTCCGAATACAGAGGAGAAGTGAAGCTGGTCCTAGCCCCATAGGAGACCAACCATACCCAGTGGAAAAAGGAGACCGAATAGCACAACAGATCATCGAAAAATTCGACAACAGGGAACTACAAGAAGTCACTCAGTTGGACGATACCGAGAGAGGAGATCAGGGGTTCGGAAGCTCAGACACCACCATGGACAAAGAGGTAATGGGCCAGGAGGTGAAACCACAAATGGAGATGAACGAGATATCGGCAAGAGTGTTCGGACAATTCTGCCGCAGGGGAGAAACAACCAGCCTCCTAAGATGGGATGAAATTGAAGAGGAAATTCGGTTGAAGGCTATCAACATCAGCACCAAACTGGCAATAAAAAAGTAAGAAGAACAAGGAAGACCAGGACGTAAGAGACACGGTCCCTCAAGAATATCACCACCTGCTGGATGTGTTCGAAAAGGGAGAGAAGACGATGGTACGGCCACCCCGACCAGGCATCGCTCTAGGAATGGACCTGGAAGAAGGGAACACGGTACCCATCAAGAGAATATACGCCCTCAGTTACGACCCACTAGAAGAGCTCCATTGGTACATCAAACAAAACGAGAACCGCGAGTGGATTCGAAGGGTGAAGTCCGAAAGGGCATGACCAATCATGTTTGTCAAGAAAAAGGACGGCAAACTCAGACTATGCGCCGATTACCGCGTGCTCAACGAAGTCACCAAGGAGGATCGACATCCGCTACCGCTCATTCGTGAGGCACTGGATTGACTGGGAGGAGCCAAATATTTCACCAAGCTGGATATCAAGGACGCCTACCACAACATTCGGATCAAAGAAGGAGACCCATGGAAGACAACATTTTCAACAAAACTAGGGACTTACGAATACCTAGTCATGCCATTTGGACTATGCAATGCACCGGCGGCGTTCCAACGATTGATCAATGAGGTCCTTAGGGAACACATCGATATAGGTTGCATCGTTTACCTGGATGACCTACTCATATATTCGAATACCCTACAACAACACCGAAGAGACGTCAGCAATATCCTGGAGGCACTACGGAAATCAGGAATGAAGGTCAAACCATCCAAATGCGAGTTCCACCAAAACGAGACAGAATACCTAGGATTTATCATTGGACAAGAAGGGGTCAAGACAGACCCAGTTAAGACACAAGCCATCTGGGACTGGACAACAGCCAAGAAAATCAAGGAAATCCAATGCTTCCTGGGGTTCTGAAACTTCTATCGACGATTTATAGAAGGTTTCAGCAGAACGGCCAAACCACTATATGCGAAAACAAAAAACGAATGCATTGGCAACTGGGAATGGGGAGACAAAGAACAGCAAGCGTTCGACGAATTAAGGACAAAACTTACCACGGCACCAGTACTGGTCTGCTTCGACCCCCTCGCACCAACCAAAATCGAAACAGAGGCCGCAAAATACATCTGCTCCGGTATCCAGTCACAACAATGCCAGGACGGAAAATGGAGGCCCGTGGCGTACCGATCCAAGACAATGTCGGACGCCGAATGCAACTACGACATAGAGGATAAAGAACTAGTGGCGATAGTTCAAGCATTCCACGAATGGATAGATACACAATAGGGAACCCCAAACCGATACGCGTCCTTACAGACCACAAGAACTTAGTCCCCTTCATGACAACGAAGGAACTAAACGAACGACAATCACGATGGATGCACGAATTAAGTCAGTACAACTTCAAAATCGAATACCGACCAGGAAATGAGGGAGGAAAGTCAGAGGGCCTCACAACAAGAGGAGGAGACCTACCCACTGCAGGCGATAAGAGACTCACTCGAAATGTGGGAAGCTCACTACCCAAGGAACGATAGTGGGATATCCCAGAAACCGAAAGTATATAACTAGATATAATGGAAACAACTGAATTTTGAGATAAGTACGAAGGGGAAATACAAAAAGCAAACAAGGACGACAACAAGATCCAAACTATCAAAAGAAACCTGGATGAAGGAAAGAAAGAAATGAAAGGACTGGCGCTGGGGCTATGTCAATGGAAAGACGACCTCTTATGGTATCAAGGAAAGATTTGGATACCAAACGACGAAGGGATACCAACAGCTCTTATCACCAAACACCACGACCCCCCACAAGCAGGACACGGAGGTACGGCAAAAATGACCGCACTGATCAACCGACGATACTATTGGCCAAAGATATGAAAAGACATCAAACAATTCATAAAAGATTGGGACACATGTCAGTGAACCAAGCTGCTCCGACATGCATCCTACGGATTGCTACAGTCAAATGATGCCTCCGATCGACCATGGAAGCAAATAGCTATGGACTTCATTATGGACCTGCCGAAATCAGACGGTTATGACACCATCCTGGTGGTCCTCGATCGGCTGACCAAAATGAGCCATTTCATTCCATACTCGAAAGAGCTAGACGCACGGCAGTTCGCCAATCTCCTCATGAAAGAGATAGTAAGGCTAGACGGACTACCACACGGCATCATCACCGACAGGGGGACACTATTCACCCCCGACCTATGGATGGAAACCACAGGGAAATTAGGAATCGAACGGAGACTCAGCACGGCTTTCCATCCACAAACGGATGGGCAGACCGAAAGGACCAATGCCATATTGGAACAATTTCTACGGGCATACATCAACTATCAACAGGATGATTGGTGTGGTTCCCTACCAGTAGCAGAATTTGCATACAACAACGGATAATAGTAAACCATCAAGAACACACCCTACTTTGCACATTACGGAATAAACCCCAAATACGAGATGATCGGTCATCTGATACAAGGAAAACAAACGAAACCAGAAGAAATGACTCGGTTACCTGAGTTATTAAAAAACGCAATGGTGGCCGCGCAATTACGACAAAAAGAATACCACGATCTACGCAGAAAACCGGATCCAAACCTACACTCAGGACACATGGTGTGGTTGTTGCCGCGCAACATCACGACCACAAGACGATCGAAAAATTGGACTAGAAGAAAATTGGACCATTCAAAATCTTGGCAAAGATTAGGACAAGCGCATATAAGCTGGCCTTAGCACCCTCCATGGCCATACACAACACATTCCATATATTCCTCCTTGAATCTTACCAAGACAACCGATACCCCTGAAAGATCAAACAACCACCTCCTCCTATTCAGATAGAAGGAGAAGACGAATATGAATTTGACGAAATCATCGACTCTCGACTCCAGTACAACAAACTCCAATACCGAGCCAAGTGGAAAAGCTACTCACCAGAACACAATAAAGTCTGGTACCCCGCGGAAAACTTGAACAATGCAGAACACACAGTCCAACGATTCCAGCGGCGCTACCCAGGAAAGCCTGGAGTGGATACACGTCACAATCAACACATCGTCCCCCGCGCCTCTCAGAATCGTCAAACAAGAACCACGCTCGGACACCGCAGAGAGCGACGCCCAGCACGTCGCCCACAACCCTACCCCCAATAGCCCAGAATACTCGGCTCACGAAAAAGAGACGTGGCACACGCCTCCATGAGCTGGACGGACTGCACTGACGATGGATGCCAAATCCATCTCGGCGAAAAAGAAGGGTCAGGCTGGTACCCACAATTCAGCAGAAGATCAAGGAAACCTAGTGAAGCCCACGACCATGAGTGGCGACAGGAGATTGAGGCGAACCCAGGAGAGGACTGGGCCCCACAACAACAACCTCGTCAGCGAAGGGCCAGAAGGGCCCACAGAGAGCTCACGAGCTGGGAGCACTGTTTTAACGACAACTGCAAGGAACACTGGTGGGGAAAGGTGGACGCCGGATACTACCCCAAACAAATGCGAGAAGGAGGGACCCTGTAAAAGGATGACAGGAGAAAACAAAAGAAGAGAAATGTCGTGAGGACACGACTAGGAGGGCAAGGGAGCGAAAAAACCGTTCCGGACGAGGAAGCAAGGTAAGCACAGATCTCGGCAATGGAAGCAGAGATCTCGGACCTCAGAAACCCACTGGCGCACGCCGCGCAAACTATTGTGGCAAAAGACAAGACCTCGAACAACTCGATAAGGAAAAGGAAAAACTCCAACAAGCCTACAATCGAACCAAACAGAGGATATGCCAAATCGGAGGTAGGCTGTGGAAGGAAGGAGTTTAGCATGGAGGGACCGATGCAAGAGGGGGAAGGGAGGTAATGTCACAAACGGTGACTAAGCAAGGCAGACTCTCAGATGACTAATAGTTATTAGTCATTGGTTTGTTATCTTTTAATCTATGAGATCAGTTGACTCATAGGATTTTACATGACGAGGCAATAGCCTGTCATTGGTTTATTATGATTGGTTGATATTTGTACATGACGCACGATTGTGGTCATGTGGTTTATGTATTTCACACAGGACTCATAGTAATGAGTCATGGGTTTCACGCATGTGACCCCGTTAGGGCACATGACTCGTTTTATGAGTTTTGATTTGTTGCGAGATAGGGCGCAGCTGACTCGAACAAGGCAGCTAATGGATTTCACACTCGGACTCATTACGAGTCATGAGTCGCGTGATGCGAGGGCATGAGTCACGCAGGGTTACACGTGAGGGAAGAACCCCGATAAAAGGGGACCCTCGGGGCAGGGCATTTGGGTCACGAACCATCTCCACTACACCTCCGGCGATTGAAACCTCAACACCATGAGAATTCATCGTCAAGATCCACCCCCGCACTCTCAGTGAGGTGCATCCGCACTCTCTGTGAGCAGCACCCTCCCCCCTCCCGCCGTACTTCACTTATCATGTCCTTGGGCCCTGGCGTCCTTGTTTCTAGGGGTCGTTTGGCTCTGCTCCCTCCTTTCTCCGCACTTGTTTCACTGCCTCGCTTAACATTTGCACGATCGGCAACCCCTTTCTTGGGTCAATGGGTCGGTCGCAGTCTCGGGTTATCGTCGAAAGTAGTGGCCCCGGTGGCTCTACTCCCTGGTATTGCACTATCTCCTTGGATCATTGTTCGGTGCCGTCGGCATCGTTGAAAAGGCGTGATCTCGTTTGGGTCCTCCCTCCCTCGTACTTCTACTGGATTGGGCACACCCTTCCCCTCCCTCACTTGGTTTCGTCCCGTGGCTCGGTTACAGCCAACACCCCCCACCTGGCTCGGTCGCTTTGGCGTCTGGCCACCATTCACCTCGCTTCCTCCCAGGACTCGTGGACTCCCTCAGCCTAACCCGTCACACGTTCTACAATTTGCCCCGCGGCCGGGGTCTATATGACTCCGGTACTATTACCTTCGTGCGTGGTTGTTTTCGATGATGCTAGCGGTAGGGGATCGTTAAAGGCCTTCGCGGCGGATGGGCTTTCTCGGTTGCTTCTTCACCGGATTTGGGTTTTCTTGGTTATTCTCACTGTTTCGCTTTTTTTTCTTGGGTTTTCGGTAGATGCTTGCTTTTGGTTGCGAGTTTCTTGGATATCTTGTTGTAGTTTTGAGCCCCCGGGCGCTTGGTGCGGGTTTTAGACCAGGGGTTTTTCTCCCAAGATTTCCAGCGCCTCGACGATGGGTTCGACTGGGTGGAAGTTTGTTGCGGCCATAACGATTGCGGTTACATGCTATTTTTGTACCTATTACTTCACCCTTCGGCCTCAGCTAGAAACAAAATTAAAATATGAAAAATTAAAAAAAAGAGTGAAAACAGGGAAGGGGATTTGGGTCACGAACCATCTCCGTTACACCCCCGGCGATTGAAATCTCAACACCATGAGCATTCATCATCAACATCCACCACCACCGCACTTCCAGTGAGCTGCACCCGCACTCTCTGTGAGCTGCACCGTCCCCCTCCCGCCTTACTTCCCTTATCATGTTCTTCGGCCCTGGCGTCCTTGTTTCTAGGGGTGGTTTGGCTCAATCACCACCTCTTTTCGCTTGCGCTTCACTGCCTCGCTTAGCGTCCGCACAGTCGGCAACACCCTTTCGCCCATGTTACAGACGGCTGGGACTACAGTTCGCAGTAGGAGAAATCATCTCAACAGGCCACGGTCGATTTCTCCATTCTCATCACTTCCATCAGAGGCTGTCTAGTCAGACACACACACGGTTACCCATAGTTTTGACGGTTATTGGGTCTAACCCTCCTCTCCCCCTTCAGGTCTCGTCCCGTTGCTCGGTTACAGCTACAGTCCTTTCACTCGGCTGGCACCCTACTGGCTTTGCCGCCCAAGCGATTGCCATGGTCGCGCCCCTCGGTTACGCTCAGTCGTCCTATTGCACTACCTCGGTGGCGGATGTCAACGCCTTCGGTTCTTGAGTAATGGTAGCAACGTCACAAGGGTTTTAGTGGCCCCTGCACTCCCGTTTTTCTGTTTTCAATGTCGGTTACTTAAGGTTTCACAAGTGGTTTATCAATTATTTCATTTTGTCAGGTGTCTATGGCAAGGGTTTTCCTGTTGATTCCTCCCCATGTATTTATTTGATATTTCTTATTCCGCCCCTCTAGTCGGACTTTGATTTCTTATTTTGCGTGGCTGGTGTGCCGTTGGTTTTGGACCAGAGAGACTTGGGTTGATGGCTTTTTCCCTAGCGCCGGTGGGTTCACACAGGTTTTTCTTTACCATAACTAGCGCTGCACGTAGTCTTTATACCTAGATGATGAATAAAACAAAGCACATGACAAAACAAAGAAATTGAAACAAAGGCCGGGGATTTGGGTTCTTCACGCAACCATCGAAGTTCTTTCATACACTAAACTTGCAATACAAACATCTTTATCTATCACGCTTTGGGGCATCAAGACCAGACGGTCTTATATGAGCCTAGCGATCGCCCTTGCTCGATAGGAGTCTACAGACTTAGCTCTCGCAACAGCTATCTGGCTAAGAAGAAGTCATCGTTAGGAAACTATTGGTTACCTGCTGTAAGTATCACCAGGAGAAGAGAGAATTGTAACACCATCTGTGGTTTGTTAGAGTACATCTAGTGCATTGCGCTTTTGCCTTTCGTTCGTCGACTATTTTCTGGTTGATCCCGGTGTGTGCTTCGGCCCCCAATCCATTCATAATTTTCTGCCGGGGCGCCGCCTTCCCTTTGTCTACCTTTTGGTCCTTTTTCCTCGCCTGGTATACCCTTTTCTCCTTAGTGGTATATATAGGTTTTTTCATCGTTTTTGCCATTGTTGACTCGTCACCTTTCCTTTTCCCACTTGAATTCGACCCCGAAAAATTGGTGTCCTTAAGCCTTTTTCCTTGCTGGAAATCTTCCCCATCGCGGACCGCTTGTCAGAGACCTTCTATCCAATCTCTGTCGTCATCGTATTCTTGCTGCATTGACATTTGCCTTAGTGCCTCTTCCGGTATTTGCTCTCTGATTAATTTTCGGAAGGCGATTCCAGTAAGCTTTGCTTTAACATTCCAATTTTCAAATTCCCATTGAAATTGGTCCATTTCATTCTTGTATCGAACTTATAACATTTCTCGTAGGGCTTTTTCTTCTTCCTGAGTCGGGCCGAATCGACGTATAGCTTGTTCGGCAATGACATCCCATAATTCATAATCTTCTTGTCGTATGTGGCCTAATTCGCAGGTCATTTGGTACCAGTAGGTCAAAGTGAAGGATGCTACTAGTGATCCTTTAAGTTTGGACAGGGCGTACTTGATACAGTCCGCCTCGTCTTGCCATTGGTATGGGTTGCGATCGAAAAAATCCTTGCAAGTGGTTACCCATAACCGGATATCCTTGGGTTTGGCATGTTTGTATTCTGATGGAGGTTGAGCCGGACCTTTCGTGGTTTCTCCTATGGCCTTTCCTAAGGCCCTGGAGAACCGTATTTCGTCCTCCATAGCTTCTCCGTACATTTTCTCATCAGTTTTTTCCTTTTCTGCAGGCTTCTCATTTCGTCTGTCTGGTCTCACATCCCGCCTTCCTCGTCTCTCATCGTCAGTTCCTTCACCTTCACTATCTCCAGGATCACGGGTGCCACCTGCAGCCCCATGCATTGTAGGGGGTGGTCGTCCTCCACCTCCTCCTCCTGTTGCTCTGGCGCTTCGTTCTGGGCTTGGGTTTGAACGCTTGCCTTTCACTTGGCCCATCAAGGAGGTAACCGCTTCAGTTAACTCAGCTATCTGAGTTTCCTGTCTTCCTGTGGCTTCTTTGTTTGCTTCGAACTCAGCCATCATAGCGTAAAGTATTCTTTCCTGGTTCTCTAGTTCTCGTTGATGTTCGGCTTTCGTATCCAGGAGCTCATGGCCTAACTGTTCTTCCCTGCCCATTGCCGCCGCTCCTTCCACTTGTATAGTTTGGTGGAGGTGAGATGAGACCTGTTTGTGTCGGGTTTGACGGCCATCTTGGCCGTCCATCATTCCACCGACCCTTTTGAGCGCGTTTCGCACCCGCTTTGTTACTGCTTCTACCTGTACCATGCTGGTGTGTATTTGTTCCAGCTCCGTTCCTATGTATCTGGCGCCCGTCATCATTTCTCTTTTGACTTTGCGCAGTTCTCATACCAAATGTGGGATTTGGGGAGGAAAGGACTGGAAAGCTAAGTGTTCTAGGTCGATGCTTTGGGCTAGATTGTCCTCGTAGAGTTGTAGACTTTGGTTCATGCGGTCAAGTCATCTGGACATTTCAGGAGATAATAGTGGTGCTGCTACTGTCTGCGACTGTTGAGACCGGGATCGTCTCATCGCGGCTTGATGGAAGAGCCCGGCTGCCAGAGCGGGAGAGATACTACTATCGGTGGATCTAGCGAACCTTGTGTCTTGCGATGACACCGTTGGAGCTTGGCACTGAGAGAGTCAATCTATCTCCATGGGATCTGGTCCGGCTCCCTCAGGGTTCGACCTCGACGTTTTTGAAGTAGGAAAGTTTTTCTTATCCTTCTGGTAATAAAATAGATTTGATTGAGTTGCGATTCGTATTTGTGATCGATGTTGCTCGTAGATCTCGGTAACGTAGATATTAACAATATACTGTCAATGGGGTGGCAATCTGCTAAGAACAAGCAGATATACTAAGCCCGATCGTGGGTAATTCGGAGAATACGTCTAGTGAGACGAAAGTTAAGATAAAATGGTACGGTAGGTAAAATAGAATTATTTAAGGTGCATATATTGTTAAGGTCTTATCTCCGTTGCTTGATACATGATAGTAGCTACGAAGACACCTCAATATTTGTATTACGCATCTCGGTCTTCGCATGCTACATAATCTCTTGCTATAACTAAGTATGTTTCTTTCGCCTAGCTCGACTTCTTTGAAGGGGGAGCCTGACTTGTCCCTGAACATCCGATGTCTTTCGACTCTCGTTTGCGCAACTTATTGCCACATATGCCTCGCTCATGTGGAGGGTGTAGCGCCCGTCCATCTAGATGGCTATACGAACATGTATCTGTTGCTAAATAGATTTACGAATAATCTCCATCTGTTCGCCAGTGAGATCATTATTCGTTGGGATAGAAGATGGCCAGTCTTCATATTGGTCGCTCCGATTTCGACTCGGCCTGCAGGAGGCATACCTTTGTCTTAACCGGCATTACACGCCTTGTATCTATTGATCGAAACAATGGTTACGACTATAGTTATTGGTCTGTTGTCTAACAACCCCTTTGGGAGTTTCCCGACTGCCTATCCGAGCATAGTGCATTCCTACCGGTCACTGGCTGTCTTTCCAGACCGAGGAAGCCTAACTAAGGTAGATACTCCCCGTGAGTTTGTATCCGATCTCCGATCCCCACTTTTGCAGTCGTTGTAACTCATTCCGATATTGTCCGATCGAGATGCTTCCACTTGCAGTAGATGCTCTGAGGTCTCCTCTCATATATACTGTTCCCAGGAACCGGTCGGACGGACGGCCGTGACGTATACGGTGTTCCAAGCATGGTGTTCTTTACTCTTTTCTTTGGTGACGGCACACAACTTCCCAGCTGACCTGTGGGGACCGATTGTCCAAATGTCGGGGCTGGAGAGGGGTGTTGCCAAGTCTTTTTCAGAGGTTCGTGAGCGGAGGTAGGGTAACTTGACCCCCTTATCCTCCTAGAAGCTCTGTGCCTGACACCTCCGTTGGTTCCCAGGTATTTTCATCCTTTAAGCATCCTCCTCATTTTACAAAGCATCGGAGTTCTTTGCACTCCTTGATTACCCTTCTGACCTTTCTTGTGTAGGTGATTATCTCACTTTTAAGGATTGTTTCCACCTCTCATTCCAGGTCACCTTCGACCACCTCGTGTTCTTGCACGGGTTGTTTGGGTTGTGTCGGTCAGAGACTTTATAGCGTTCGAGTAGCGAGACGTGAAATACTGGGTCGATCTTCCAGTGTGCCGGGATATCAAGTTTGAACGCCCTATTCACTTTTTTCTCTAAGACTTTAATAGGGCCGTACAATCGTGGAGTGAATTTTCTTGTTGGTCGTTTGCTCTTAATGTTTTTTGCGTTTAACATTACCAAGTCACCTATGTCGATGTCGGGCTGTGGTGTCGCTAGCTGGTCGTACTATTTCTTCCTGGCATCTGTTGTTTGCTCGAGGGTTGTCCTCGCTTTCTCCTGCACTCCTTTCATCCTGTGGGGATACATTGTGGCCCCTAACCTTTGAGCTTCTCTTTCCCTCATCCATTCCATCTGTGGATGGAACCCCTACTTGGCGAAAATACCGGTTAGTTTGTGTGCACTTGCTTTGGAATTATTATAGGTGTATTCGGCTAACGGTATTAGCTTATACCAGTCGTCCTGGTCATAGTGGACGAAGTTTCGAATATAACCTTCCAGCACGTGGTGCGTTCTATCTGTCTCTCCATCCGTTTGTGGGTGATATCCAGCCGACATTCCCCTTTTAATCCCTAATGCTTTCCACAACGATTCCCAAAATTGGCCAGAACACTTTGCGTCCATATCTGACACGATTTTGGATGGGAGTCCGTGAAGCTTCCGGAATTCCTTAAGGAATGTATCCCCAACCTCTTTTGCGGTCGCATTTGTTACTAAACCGATAACATGTGGCATTTTTGTAAAACGATCCACTACTACCATGATCTGGCTTTGTCCTTGGGACTCCGGTAACTGGGTAATGAAATCCACTGAGATTGAGGTCCATGCTGCGTAGGGTACTTCTAATGGTTGGAGTAACCCATACTTCGCCTGTCGTGGAGATTTGTTATGTTGACATTCGTCGCATCACCGGACATAGTCGTTTATCCATTCGTTGAGTTTTTCCCAGTGGAAGTTCCTTGTAACCAATTCAATGGTTTTTTCTTGTCTGAAGTGTCCGGCTACCTTAGAGTCCTGACATCCTTTTGCCATCTCAGTCAAGAGTTTTTCCTTGGACGGAATGAATAGTCTATTCTTGTAGTAGAGTAGTCTATCTTCCAGTTCCCCGTGCCTCGTTAGTGCTTCCCGTCTTTCTTTTAACTGGCTTAACTCCCCTTTCCGTGCTGTCTAAGCATCATCCTCTTTCCCTGCCGCTATTATTCTGTCCAGGAATGAGTCGTCCATGGTGTGCATTTGTATTGCTGCAATCATAGTACTGGAGAGCATCGTTATTTCGTCTCGTAGGCTGCTGTGTCTTCTTCGTCAAAATATGAGTTGTCCTGTGGATGTGGGTTTAGGAATCACATGTTGACATTGGGTTCTTCACAAGCAATTACCCGTTTGGGACCAATGTCGCTTGAGCCAAATCCGCCAGTTCCCCTTTCCCTGTCTTCCTGGTTATCGATTTCGATGGCATCGTGGGTTTGTATATTTTCCACGATTAGTTGTGCCATACAATCAGCTGCCTTGAATTTGTAACTGGTTTTCCCATGGTTCCATAATATTACATTTATTTCGCCGGTGTAATCCGCATCGATAAAACCGCCCCCCACTGCTATTCCATGTTGGCTTGCCATGCCACTTCCTGCCTCCAGCCTGCCGTATGTTCCTCTGGGCCGTCCTATTGCAATTCCGGTGTCCACTAACATCTGTCTTTGGGCTGGTAGGGGGCCATCCTTTAAGGCATAAATGTCATGTCCTGCTGCCATTCTGGAACCTTTTGTTGGGACTGTCGCATGTTAATGCACTCTTTTTATTCTGAGCCGGTTTGTTCTCCGCTTTTTTCCTTCAACTACGCTGACCTGAATTTGGTCCTTTCTGTGGCAAAGTGACACTGGAATAGGTTCTGGTTCCAAAATTCACCCTTCGCAATGCGTAGCTCCTGCCTCAAGGCAGGACTCCAGCCGCCGGCTTAAGGGATGAGGTTTGCCCCCCCTCCTGCCGGGGCGGTACTTTATTTTAAAATTGCAATTGGCTAGCCATTGAGCCCAGCGGATCTGTCAGGGGTTCTAGACCTTAGTCGTGAGGAAGTATTGCAGGTCCTGGTAGTCGGTGTATGCTGTCACCGGATTGTTCTCTTTTAATAGGTAGTGTTTCCATTTGCGGAATGCTTCCTGGATTGCCAATAACTCTTTATCATGAATTTTGTAATTCTGTTCGGCATTGTTTAGCTTTCATGAGTGGAACGCAACGGGGAATAGTTGTTTTCCCAAGCACTGGGAAAAGATCCAGCCTAGTCCAAGGGCACTACCGTCCGTCTCCATCACCGTTTTTCGGTCCAGGTAAAAGTGGGCTAGAATTGGGGCTGAGGTAAATCTTTGCTTAACTTTCTCAAAGGCTTTGTCCTGTTCTTCTCCCTAAAACCATAAATGCTTTGCTCCCTTAGTTTTCAATCTGTCGGTAATCGGTTTGCAAACTATTGAGAACTTTTCCATGAAGCGTCAGTAGAAATTTGCAAAACCCATAAAGATTTGTACGTCTGTTACTGACCCTGGGGCTCTCCAATTGAGGATACTTTCAACTCTTTTTTTTGCTCATAGTGACGCCAGTTTTTCCCACAATGTATCCAAGGAATTCGACTGTATCGACATGGAACAGGGATTTCTTTAAGGATAGCGAGAGGTCATGGCGTTCTAGCCTCGCTAGTACTTGTTTGACTAGACCCTCATGTTCTTCCATTGTCTTTGAGTAAACTAGGATGTCATCCAAGTATACTACAACTCCTTCATCCAGGAATTCTCCTAGGATAGTGTGCATCATAGCCTGGAACGTGGTGGGTGCCTTGACACACGCAAACGTCATTACTTTATATTCATACTGTCCATACCGGGTACACAAAGTGGTTTTCCATTCATCTCCTTTTTTGATCCTAATTAGATAATAACTGTCTTTTAGGTCTACCTTCGTAAAGATGGTTACACCGGCCACTCTTTGCCTTGTTTCAGTCATGAGCGGTAAAGGGTATCTGTTGAGTATGGTTAACTTATTTAGTTGACGGTAGTCTACGCACAATCGTAATCTTCCATCAGGTTTGTGAACACAAAGCATTGGTGCGCCCGCTGGAGAGTTTGTATGAACTATTTTGCCTTCGGCTAACATTTTGTGAAGATATTTGTTTAATTCTTCTCTTTGGTATGCCGACATTGGGTATATAGGTCCCAGGGTGGAGTGGCTCCGTCATTGAAGCCGATTGCATGGTCTCAGGTTCGCCTAGGAGCCAGTATTTGCGCTTTTTCATTCTCAAACAATTCCTTGTCCTGCAAATACGGCTTGGGTAATCCTTCTAGTTGTCCCTCCTCTTGTCTTGTGATTCCGATGATCCCTATCATCCTTGCTTCCTCATCAAAAGCCAGCGTCTCATCCCATTCAAACAGGTCATCCATGCCTGCATCTTGTACATGTTCGACACATTGGGTTTGTTCGAAACACCATCTTTCTGGGGTTTCAATATTTTTTATTGGATGTTCGTGGTGCCACCACCTGAAAGGTAAGATGATATCATATTTGCCTGGGTCCGCAATCTCGCAGGAGACCATAGTCGTATGGCCATTGGTACCGATCTCTAGTTGAATCGGATGTGAATCGTAGGTTCCTCCGGTGGAGGATGGTTCGCCTTTGAATGCGGTTATTTTAACCGGGTTCTCTCTTATTTCGTAAGGGGCTTTGAGGGCGCATGCGATGCTATGTGGTTCAGGAGGAATATTCTTGAGCCAGAGTTTAGTAAGACGTTTATCTGGTGCCGTTTGTCTGATAGGACGAGGAAGTCAGTGCCTTCCGGGCACTCGTAGTGTTGTGGACTTGGCTTGTGTTTTGTTTGCTTGGGGCATGGGCCTTGGGTCTCATAAACTCTTTTCATTTTGGTAACTTTGGGGTTTGTTACAGCGCCTGCGCAGTTTCGGCTCTTGAAGCCTCCTCAGACAAACTACTTTTTCCTTTCACTCAATCCTTTTGAACAAAGAACATAGTTTGATGATGATTGGTAATTTTCAGGGGAGGATTGTCCGTAAACCATTAAATCTGGTTCATTTCTATATCGGGCAGCCCACAACTACCGCTCTTTATTCCCTGCCGAGGGATTCCAATATACCACGGGTAGTTCATCTCACGATTCGTCCTTTGCGGCTCGGGTGCACCTTCCATTTTGACCGACTTATCCATACTTATCGGTAGTTATGAAGAATCTACCATACCTCTCGCCTATTTCTATCCGCACAGCTGAAGTTTCTTCATGAGATGGATAGCGGTTCTGAGTGTGCAATGAATGTGCCCAACTACTATGAGGGAAATCTTGAGGTCGCGCGCTTCGTCCGACATGACAACCAGGTGGGGTGTCTTGTTATCGTATAGTGGGCCCCATAGCACTTGTGGGTTATTTTTCCTCCTGTGACTCTCTTCTTTAAATCCTTTTCGATTGTGGACATTAAGACCTGCCTCTGGGGACGATTGCGCTGGTTTCACTCTCGTCTGATGCCAGTTTCTCACTCGTCACGTTGGGTCGAGTTCCGTAGTTGGCTCTTTTCTTGCTGTCCTTGTGTCCGCTTAGGTTTTCTTCTATCCGTCGTTCGTCCTAGGGGTCCCCCCAACAACTGAAGCCGTTTTTGGGTCGTGTTGCTCAAAGTGGGTTCTTTCGCTGCTGTCTCGAGTTTATCTGGGATATAGACTTTTGAAAATCTTCGCCGTACAACACCCAGGTGCTACCTGACTCCCAGTCGGAACTTATAACGCATTTGGGACAGATGTCCTCCAAGGGTATCAGCTGAAGAGTTCACTTCAGATTATTTCAATTCCCGGTTCAATGGCCGGATTACCTACCTGCCTTCGCCAGTCGTGCCACTGAGCTTTTATAACTCCGCATCCTTCATAAAGGTCGATGCCAGTGGCCTTTAGCTTGTTTGTCGCGAGGTTTCTCTATGGCTATCCTCAGCCACGGCGGCTACCCTTGTCTTTCTAGACTTTATGTGGTTCAATCTTCCTCCCGGTAACTTGAATGATTTCCTTTGGATGGTGCTGATTCGAATTTCTCTCTGACAGTGCTTCCATTAGTGGTGTGTTAGGGTAGATCTAGTGCATTGCCCGTTTGCTTTTCGTTTTCTCGAGGCCTTTCTGGTCGATACCCGTCTGTGCGTTGGTCCAAACACGATGCATGATTTTCTGCCTGGGAGCGGCCTTGCCTTTCTCGCTCTTCTCCTCCTTTTTCTTCGCCTAGCATACCCTTTTCGCTTTAGCGTTATACTTAGGTTTTTTCGTTGTTCCTCGCCGTTGTTGGCTCTTCACGTTTCCTTTCCCCACTCGAGTTTGACCCCTAGAAACTATTGCCATTAAGCCTTTTTCCTTCCTGGAAATTGTTATGTGGGTAGTAATATTCTAAGAACAAGCAAATATACGAGGCCCGATCGTTGGTCATTCAGAAAATATGTCTAAGGAGACAAAACTCAAAAACAGAAATGTAAAAGACGTAGAACGATAAATATTTGTTTTAACCTGAATATATTGTTAAGGTCTCTTCTCCGTTGCTTGATAACCTCTTTAACTACCCGGGCTCTAGCCCGCTACTTATACCCTTTTCCGGGGTACTCCATACACCTATAGTTCTTAAGTACCTCTTGTACTTTAGCCAACTCTCATGAATGTGCGAAAACCGTTTGACCATGACAATTCGCACACCACTTCGACTTTTAATCATAGCTAAGTTAATTGCATCCAATTAGTTGCTCTCGATCTTTAAGTCATATGAACTTGGTCGGTATGTGTATCCTGAGTCGCTAGCCTTCCAGACGTTCCTTCGGGTCAGGTTGTGATCAACATTTCTCATGCCGGGTAAGCATATGCTTGTGTCTTCCATATCAGACTACATATGTTGGTTGGCTTAACTTTGAAGCTCCATAACCTCTTACCCAACCGTTCAAACTCGACCGTACTGACTTCCTAGTTATAGCGAATGATTTTTTCAATAGGGGTCGGCAGAAACCCCACGGTCGCGATGCTCGTGCCGATGCCTGGAGAGTGATTTGCAATCTGGGTATAGTAATAATAACCATGACTGGTGTGTGGGTCGAACACGTGACCTCTGGTAAAAAAGTCCAAGACTCATCCGATAGGCCGCGATCTACGGTGTTGCAAGTCGGCTCTTCTTTACTCATGTCTTTGGTGAGGGGACACAACTTCCCAGGTGAATTGTGGTGACCTATTGTCCCAACATCGGGGCTGGAGGGGGGTGTTGCTATGTCTTTTTCAGAGGTTCGTGCGCCGAGGTAGGGTAACTTGACCCCCTTATCCTCCTTGGAGCTCTGTGCCTAACACGAGCTCCGTCCTCTTAAGTTTCGTCCCGAATACTTCTTGTCTAACTCTAATACATTCTTTGTCCCATATGAGCTCCGTATTGTAGGGGTAAAAACCAGAAGCGTTTGCTCGTTCACTTGTGGAAAACGTTTCTCACAGGACTCATCCAAGTTCGGTCCTGGCATTCCAGGGTTTTCCCTATGGAATCTTTCCACCTCTTCTCGGGCTTTTTCCAACCCCTCCGGTGTTTCCCAGGTATTCTCGTCCTTTGAACATCCTGCCCATTTTACAAAGTATCGGAGTTCCTTAAACTCCTTGTTTACCCTTCTGACCTTTCTCGTATTGGTGATTATCTCACTTTTAACGATTCTTTCAACCTTCCATTCCAGGTCACCTTTGACGTCCTCGGGTTCTTGTGGGGGTTGTTCTCTGTTGGGTCGGTGAGAGACTTTATAGGGTTCGAGCAGCGAGACGTGAAATACTGGGTTCATCTTCCAGCGAGCCGGGATATCGAGTTTGAACGCCGATCCCCCTTTTTCTCTAAGACTTTAAAAGGGCCGAAAAATTGTGTTGTGAACTTCCTTGTCGGTTGTTCGCTCTTAATGTTTTTTGAGTTCAACATTACCAAGTCACCTGTCTCGATGTTGCGCTGTGGTTTCGGTTTCCGGTCTAGTATTTCTTCATGGCCTCTCTTATTTACTCGAGGGTTGTCCCCGAGTTTTCCAGCACGGCCTTTATCCAGTGCGTATACATCGAGGCCCCCGGGTTTTGAGCCTGTCTTTCCTTCGTCCATTCCGTTTGTGGATGGAACCCGGAGTTGGCGAAAAGGGGGTTAGTTCATGTGCACAGGTTTGCAATTATTGTAGGTGGATTCGGCTAACGGTAGTAGTGGATCCCAGTTGTTTTGGTCGTAGTTGACGAAGTTTCGAAGGTAACCTTCAAGCACTTGGTTCGTTGTTTCAGTTTGTCCATCCGTTTGTGGGTGATACGCCCTTGACATTGGGTGTTTAATTCCTCATGCTTTGCACAATGATTTTGACAATTCGCTGGAAAACTTTGCGTCCATGTCTGAGAAGATTTCGGGGGGGAGTCCGTGAAGTTTTCAAACTTCTCTAAGGAATGGATCCGCAACGTCCTTTGCGGCAGCATTTGGTGCTAAGCCAATAAAATGGGCCATTTTTGTAAAGCGGTCGACTACTACCATCATCTGGGTTTGTCCTTCGTACTTGGGCAATTGGGTGATTAAATCTACTGCGATGGAGGTCCATGCTGCGTAGGGTACTTCTAATGGTTGCAGTAAGACATACTTCGCGTGTCGTGGAGATTTCTTATGTTGACATGCATCCCACGATCGGACATAGTCGTTTATCCATTCGCTGAGTTTTTCCCAATGGAAGTTCCTCGTAACCAATTCAAGGGTTTTTTCTTGCCCGAAGTGTCCGGCTACCTTGTAGTCGTGACATCCTTTTCGTGATCTAGGTTAAGAGGTCATGTTTTGAAGGAATGAATAGTCTATTCTTGTAATAAAGTAGTCCATCTTCTAGCGCCCGGTTCTTGGGCAGTGCTTCCCGTCTTGCCTTTAATTGGGTTAGCCCACCTTTTCGTGCCATCCAGGTATCATCTCCTTTTCCGGCCGCTCATATTCTTTCCAGATATGAGTCGTCCATGGTTGGCATTTGTATTGCAGCAATCATGGCAATGGAGGGCATCATTATTTCGTCTCGTAGGCCGTTATGTGTGTGAAGGTCTTCTTCGTCAAAATATATGTAGTCCCTAGGATCTGGGTTTTGGAAACACATTTTGACCTTGAGTTCTTTACAGAGAATTACCCGTTTGGGACCAATGTGGCTTGAGGTGAAGCCCTGAGTTCCCCTGTCCGTGTCTTCCAGATTATCGATTTCCATGGCATCATGTGTGTTATGGGTGTAGTAATAATTTAAAAACAAGCGCTTATACTAGGCCCGTAACAGTATATTGTTAATCTCTAAGTTACCGAGACAGACGAGCGATATCATTCACAAATACGAATCACAACCCAACCAAACTCATTTTTATCACCCGAAGGATAAAGACCACTTTCCTACTTCAAAATGTCGAGTTCTAATCCGGAGGAAGCAGGACCAGATCCGATGGAGAGAGACGAACTCTCTCTGTCCCAAACTCCAACGGTGACATCGCAAGACACAATGATCGCTAGATCCACCGATAATGGAATATGTCCCGGCCTACCACCCGGACACTTCCATCGACCCACGATGTGGCGCTCCCAGTCGCAACTGTCTCAGACATCAGCAGAACCACTATTATCTCCTGAAATGTCCCGACGACTGGAACGCATCAACCGAAGTCCACACCTGTACGAGGACAACCTAGCCAGGAGTATGGACTTGGAACACCTAGCGTTCTAGTCCCTTTCACCTCAAATCCAACATCTGGTACGGGAACTGCGCAAAGTCAAACAAGACATAATGACTGGCGCCAGATATAGAGGAACAGTGCTTGAACAAATAGACACCAGCATGGTATCGGTAGAAGCGGCAACGCAGGGGCTTCAAGAAGCGTTCAAATGGGTTAGTGGAATAATGGATGGACATGACACCCATCAGACCCAGCAGGAGCAGGTCACCTCACACCTCCACCAAACCATACAGACAGAAGGAGCCGCGGGAAGGGGCAGGGACGAACAGTTGGGACAGGAACTGCTAGACAGAAAAGGCCAACATCAATGAGAACTACAGAACGATGAAAGAATACTCAATGCTATGATGGCCGAGTTGGAGGCAAACAAAGAAGGCAGAGAAAGAAATGAAAGCCAAATAGCTGAGTTAACCTTGGTGGTTACCTCCTTGATGGGCCAAGTGAAAGGGAAGCGTTCAGACCGAACCCCGGAACGAAGTGCCGGAGCAACAGGGGGAGGGGGCGGAGGACGACCCGCCACTAGAATGCATGGGGCGGTGGGCAGGACCCCTGATCCTGCAGATAGTGAAAGGGGAGGAAGTGATGATGAGAGACCAGGAAGCCGGGATAAGAGACCCGACAAACGAAACAAGAAGCCTGCAGAGCAGGAAAAAACTGATGAGGAAAAATACGGAGCAGCTACAGAGGACGAAATAAGGTTTTCCAGAGCCTTAGGAAAGGCCATAGGAGGAACCACAAAACGTCCAGTTCAACCCCCATCAGAATACGAACATGCCAAACACCCGGATATCCGGTTTTGGCTAACCACCTGTCAGACTTTTTTCGATCCCAACCCATACCAATGGCAGGACGAGGCGGACTGTATCAAATACGCCTTGTCCAAACTAAAAGGATCATAAGTAACATCCATCGTTATGACCTACCGGAACGAAACGACCGGCGAGCTAGGTCATATACAACACAATAGTTACAAATTATAAAATATCTTTGCCGAACAAGCTGTACTCGATTCGGTCCCCCTCATGAGGAAGAAAAAGCCTTACGAGAAATGTTGAAAGTCCGATACAAGAATGACATTAACCAATTTTTATTGGAATTCGAAAATTGGAATGTCAAAGCAAAAATTACTGGAATCGCCTTCAGAAAATTAATCAGACACCAAATACCGGACGAAGCGGTACGGCAAATGTCCAGGCTTCAAGAATACGCCTACGACAGAGATTGGATAGAAGCTCTCCGCCAAGCGGTCCGTGATGAGGAAGACTTCCAGGAAGGAAAAAGCCTTAAGGACAATAATTTCTCGGGATCAAATTCAAGTTGGAAAAGGAAACGTGACCAGCCAACAACGGCAAGGACAATGAAAAAACAAAAGTATTCCGCTAAGGAGAAAAGGGTATACCAGGCGAAGAAAAAGGAGGAGATGGTAGACAAAGGGAAGGCGGCACCCTGGCGGAAAATTATGCATAGAGTTTGGTCTGACACACACACCGGTATCGACCAGAAAAATAGTCGACGAACGAAAGGCAAAAGGACAATGCACTAGATGTACCCTGACAAATCATGGATGGAAGCACTGTCAGAAAGAAATTCGAGTCACTACCATCCGAAAGATATCATTGCAATTATGGGGTGGAAGATCGAACCACACAAAGCCTAGCAAGCCAAGGGTAGCCGCCATGGCTGAGGATAGCCGTGGAGAAACCTCGCGACAAGCGAGCCAAAGGCCACTAGCATTGACCTTGATGGAAGATGAAGAGCTATGACGCTCATTGGCACCACTGGCGACGGCAGGTCGGTAGTCCGGCCATCGAACCGGAAACCGAAATAATCTGAAGTGAACTCTACAGCTTAGACCCTTTGAGTGCATCGATCCCAAAAGCGTGATAAGTTCCGAATGGGAAAATAGTAGCACTTGGGTGTTGTACGGCGAAGATATTCAGAAGCGTATATCCCAGATAAAGACGAGACAGCAGGGAAGGAACCAACCTTGAGCAACACGACCTAAAAATGCCTCCACTTGTTGGGGGGACCCCTCGGACTAACGACGGTTAGTAGAAAACCTAAGAAGACATAAATACAGCAAGCAAAGAGCCAAGTAGGGAACTGGAGCCATGGTGATGAGTGAGAAGCTGGCATCAGACGAGAGCGACCCCAGCGTAATCGTCCCCAGAGGCAGGTCTTAAAGCACACAATTGAAAACGATTAAAAGAACAGAGTCTCACGAGGAAAAATAACCCACGAGTGCTATTGGTCGCAATACTTGATAACAGGACACCCCATTTGGTTGTCATGTCGGACGAAGCGCGGGACCTCAAGATTTCTCTCATAGTAGTTGAGCACATTCATTGCACACACAGAACCGCTACCCATCTCATGAAGAAACTTCACCTCGGGCTGGAGGAATTAGGCGATAGATACGGTAGACTCCGCATAACTACCGAAAAGTCTGGATAAGTCGGTCCGAATGGAAGGCGCATCCGAGCCTCAAAACACGAATCATCTGACCAACTACCCATGGTATATGGGAATCCGTCCGCAGGGAATAAGGACCGCTACCAGTGGGTTGCCCGTTAAACAAATAAGATAGGATTTTACCTTACAAGAAAAATCCTACGCTCGGAAAATACCAACCATCATTAAACTATTTTATGTTTTCAAAAATATTTGGTAAAAAGAAAAGCAGTTTGTCTGAGGAGGCGTCATGAGCCGGAAGTGCGGAGGTGCGGTAACAAACCCAAAAAGTTACCAAAATGAAGAGAGCTTATGAAACACGAGGTCCGGGCCACCAGCGAATAAGATATAAACCAAATCCACAGCACTACGAGTGCTCTGAGGGAAATGCCCTCCTAGTCATATCAGATAAACGGCATGAGCTTAGAGTCTTACTAGACTCTTGCTCCAACATATTCCTCCTAGAGCAAAACACTGGACGCAGCCTCAAAGTGCCTTACGAAATAAGAGAAAACCAGGTGAAAAAGAACCGCGTTCAATGGTGAAGTATCCTCCACGGTAGGAAAATACTATTCACATCCGATTCAACTCGAAATCAGTACCAATGGCCATACAACGATGGTCTCCTGCGAGATTGCGGACCCAGGCAAATATGATATGATCATACCGTTCGGGTGGTGGCACCATGAACATCCAATT
>Ga0307507_10002515_pt1 | contig 38262 bp, 8 predicted proteins | sample 7_EM_MG_FD_207223 | JGI IMG/M metagenome (GOLD analysis project Ga0307507, IMG submission 207223) | Populus trichocarpa ectomycorrhiza microbial communities from riparian zone in the Pacific Northwest, United States - 7_EM | ecosystem: Host-associated > Plants > Roots > Unclassified | place...
ATAGATAGCGTATAAATGGACCCTAAGAAAGTTAAAGTAATTATAAACTAGCAAGAACCTAAGAATGTTAAGGACGTAAGGGCCTTTATAGGCTTTGCCAACTTCTACTAACGGTTTATTAATAACTTCTCCGCCTTAGTCTTACCCCTTATAGCCTTAACCTAAAAGGACAAAGCCTTTATCTTTAATAAGGAATATAAGAAGGCCTTTACTTATCTAAAGGTTATATTTATTACTACACCTATACTTTAACACTTTAACCTAGACCAAATAAGTATTATAGAAGCTGACTTATCCGATTATATTACTAGAGGTATTCTGTCTTAATATAACAAGGAAGAAGTATTACACCCTATAGTATACTTTTTAAAATAACTAAGCCTAGCTAAATTCAATTACGAGATCTACGATAAAGAATTGCTGGCTATTATTAGATACTTTAAGTAATGGTAACTAGAACTAGAAGGAGCTGGATTCCCAATTAAGGTTCTTAGCAATTATAAAAACCTATAGTACTTTATAACCACAAAATAGCTAAGCCACCGTTAAGCCCGCTGGTTAGAATATCTGTCCCAATTCCAATTCTTAATTACGTACCGCCTAGGCGTTTAAGGTTAAAAACCTAATACCCTAACTTAACGTTTACAAGACACGATAGTATAGGAAGAAGCGCGCGCCTACTATAATTAAACCCTGCTTTGTCCCAAATTATTTAATCCCCTAGCTAAAGACCTTATAGTATACGTCCTTAAAATAACTAATTAATTAATTAAATAGATTATAATTAACGAATACCTAAACAATAAGTTTATGTAAGAGACACTTAAGCTAATTTAAGATGGCGTTAGACGCTCTAAAAAGATCTCTCTAAGTAAATATAAAGCTTGTGGAGACCGCTTGTACTACCAAAACCGCCTAGTTGTCCCTAATTATAATAAACTTAAGCTTAATCTCCTTAAACACGTATATAACCTACTAGTAGCCGGCTATCTAGGCCAAGGAAAAACCCTGGAACTACTCTAATAGGAGTACTACTGGCTAAATATATATAATATAATACGAAGGTACGTCTTTAGCTACTATACCTACCGACAAGCCAAAGCTTCGCATAAAACGTATAACGGCTTTCTAAAGCCACTGCCTGTTCCGGACCGAAGATAGAAGGACATCTTAATTAACTTCGTTGTTAATCTCTCCTTAAGTAAAGGCTATACGAATATTATAGTAGTTATAAACCAACTATCTAAAATAAGACATTTAATCGCCTGTCCTAATATATTAACGCCTACTGTCGCCTAACTGTTCCTGGATTATGTATAGAAACTCCACGGACTCCCTAAAACGATTATCTCCGATAGAGGTAGACAGTTTGTCTCTATATTCTAGAAAGAACTAACTACCTAACTCTATATTAAAGCACTGTTGTCTATAGCATACTACCTAGAAACGGATGGTTAAACGGAACGTGTAAATGCTATAATAGAACAATATATTTAGATATACACGTTATATCTATAGGATGACTGGATGGACTGGCTTATATTTACCGAGTTTATAGCAAATAACTCTGTCTTAAAAACCATAAAGGTCTCCCCATTCCTAGCCAACTACAGCTAGTACCCGCAAATGGGTTTTAAACCCTTTAGTAATATTCCTCGCCTAGCTTATTAAGCCTTATAAGTTATAGAAGCAAACGAATTTGTAAAGAAGATAGAAGAACTATAGGAGTTCCTTACTAACGAAATAATATGGGCCCAGTTTGTTTATAAAGCCGTAGCAAATAAGAACCGAACCCTAGCACCGGCTTACCAAATTGGTAACTTTATTTGGCTAGACACAAGAAATCTAAACATAAAACAACCTACTAAGAAACTTAATTGGAAGAACGCCGGCCCTTATAAGGTTAAAAAAGTTATTTCTCCTTATGCCTACTAACTGAAGCTCCCTAATACGGTTAAAATCCACCCTATATTCTATACGTTAGTCCTCCACCCTACTGCCCCCGTATTGGACGCCCTGCCTAGACAGATCTAAGACCCTCCCCCACTAGTCAAAGTAGATAGCGAGGATGAGTACCTTGTTAAAAGAGTCGACGACATTAAGTATAATAAATGGAAACGTAAATATATATACCTTATGAAATGGAGAGGCTTTACTAAGCCCTTATGGGAACCTGTTAACTCTATAGGACTTATATAAGCCGCAGAAGACTTTTACGAACTCTATTTAGAACTACCACAGCCCTATCTCGCAGAAGCTCGAGTTTAAAGGGGGGGTACTGTTATGGGATACCTCTGTAATACCTTATATATATTTACCTATTTCCACCGTCTCAACCTCCATGTTAACGACTCAGTTAATTAAGACACATAACGACAATCCGAGGCAATTTGCTATCACATAACGGCAATCTACGGCAGTTTGCCGTCCTTTACTATATTCCGCCATATTCCGCTAAGTTCCACTAGGACTATAACCGGAAGCCTATTCCGCCCTGTGTACGCGTTAACCAAGCAACTAAGTTAACAATATATACCCCTTTTCTCCCGTTTCCTTACCTTCTTTCCTTACGCAATGTCTTGACTTTATTACATAGTTTATATACATAGCTTAATAATATCTACTTCGCTATATATTATCACCACTTGTACTTACTCCGTGATATTTAGAAGTTTAACTATGTCTATCCTATTACTATAGAGGACGTAGTCCTGTTCTTTATTAAGCTTATATAGTTATAATTAGGAAGCTGCGGCAACGGTTTAGCCTTTCCTATATACTATATAGTAGAAGGCCGCGGCACTTATATAGTGGTAGTTAGTTATAGGTAGGGTAATAAGGGGTTTCTTAGGTTAATATCCTAGGGAGTAAATAGAGGCGGCTAGGCTATGCCCTAGGCAAGTCTCTCTGTTGTAACGGAACCTTGTAGCAGGAACTACGGTGGGTTCTATTATTAGGCTAGGTATATAGGTAAGAACAAAACAACAACGTAATAATAACTGGTGGAGTGGTTGCCTAACAGATTAACTCTAATTATATTCTAAGATTTACTACAAGGAGAGAACTATCTACGGTAGGGACTGAGGTCCTTTAAATACATAACCGTACTCCTAAGAAATCCTCTCTTGTACGTAAGGTACGTGTTGTCTATATTAAACATAACGTCCTTCTTATTTAACGCAGTTAACGCGTTTAACACTACGTAACCTCGGTTACTATTCTTCGTTATATAGTTCCACTAGATCCATTCTGGACTATGCCTATATTAACCAACTAGCTTCTACCGTCTCTTCTCCAAGTAGTTATAACATTATACTTAAAGCGTCCGTAACACTATCTCCCTCCTCTTTATCTTCGTCCTTAAAGATTCTTAATATCTCCAAGTCATCCACTAGAGGTGTAATGTCCGTTTAATCATTCTGGTTAATATCCGTACTTATTATACCTAAAGCTTCTTCTTCTCTTTCCTGGGTTAAGCGTCGCCTTTATACGGTTTCCTCCATACTGTTGCTGGGCGAGGTGATGGCGATCCCCTGCTCTCGTTGCGCTAAAGAGGGGTTAGTGTGCGTTGCGCTAGCAAGTCCTTCGTCCTAACAACCCTCCTCTTGCTCTAAGTGTACTAAAGCAAACATTTAATCGTCCTGCAATGTTCGCTCTATTTCTAACGCTAAGTGTGCGCGTCCCATAACTCTTAATAGTCTTTAAGTTCCCTAAGTAACTTATTATAGGGTCTTATGTTTAATCTACCGCTATAAAGCTTAATAGTAAGCTGGCCTCTGCGCTACTTAAGGTTTAACATGCCTTAAAAGAGTCCGCATACGTCCTTAAAGCTTAACGTTTGGCTTATGCTCGTCTTTAACGTCTTAAATGCGTTTATAAGAAGGTTTATTCTAAGGAGTAGAAACTAGTCTAATAAGGGTTACAGGAACTTAGTGACGAAAGAACTAGCTCTCCTCCTATAAGGGAAACAACTCTAAGTAGCTTAGCAATTGCTCCTCTTAGGTCCCCTTTAGGTGACTTATTCTTTAGCAATCCTTCTTTATTAATATTGCCTAACCTACTTTCTTTTAATACTCCTATACCTTTCCCATAGCGTTTCTTAGGTTGCTTAGTAGTTCCTAGGTAGTCTTACTATAGCCTATCTACTTTACTTTATACTATATTTTATTATCTATATCCTCGTAACTAATGACCTTTAAAACTTACTATTTATCTTCCTCTTATCCTCTATACGTGTCTGCCTTATAAACTGGTGGCTTAACATTCCCATATGCTGGCTCTAGCATTGCAACGTGTTATATAGGGTAGATTTTCATTTTGGCTGGTAGGTTTAACTTATACGTAACTAATAAAATTCTTTGCTTAACTTTAAAAGGTCCTAGTCTAACATAGTCCAATTTCTTGCTTAGTCGTTAACTCTTAAAATTTTTGTATAATAGCCATACTTTATCCCCCTCCTTAAGATCTGGTCCCTTAGATCTCTTAGCATTATAATACTTTTTTATTTGTTCTTATACTAGTTTAGCTGTTTCTTTAAGGTCTGTATAAAGATTTATTAACGTCTCCATTCTTTGCTTAGCTGTGCTACTCGTCCTTTTTACTTAATATAGTGATAATAATGTTCTTAACTTGTATCCATAATTCGCCTTAAATAGTAATATCCCTATTCCTTCTTATGGTGTTGCATTATATATAAACTATATAACTAGTAACAACGATACCTAATTATTCTATACGTGACTAATATAATGCCTTAGATACTGCTCTAGTGTCTAGTTTAGTCTTTCTGTTTATCTATCCATCTGCGGGTAATATGCTATAGATATTACTGCATAAACTCCTTATTCTACCAGAAATACTTCCTAAAATACTACTATAAATCTTAGATCTCTGTTTAATATAATCTTGTCTAGTACTCTATGTCTTATAAACACTTTCTTTATATAGATTCTAGCGACATCTTCTACTAATATCTCTTTAGTATATGCTATAAAGTATCCCTACTTTATTAGCTTATCTACTATTACTAAAATCGCGTTATAATCTTGTCCTGTAATAGGATTTCTTAACTTTGGTAACTTAATAATAAAGTCCTATAATATAACCTCCTATAGTCTTCCTAGTGTCTTAACAGGTTATAGCCCTCTATACGGCTTGTGCCTCGTTGGTTTGTTTCTTTAGTAATTTAGATATTTCTTTATAACTTATCTTGCTAGTCCCTAGATTCCTTAAATAATATACTCCTTTTAAAGTCTTAACACTAAGCCTATAGCTCCGTTGTGTCCTTATATTATTCCCTTATAGAATTCCTTAATAAATTCTTCTGTAATAGACTTAGGCATATATATTGCTTCTCTGTTTTTGTATTGCTCTAAGTCTAGATCCTCTACCTATGCTTTTTAGATCTTCTATATCTAATTACTTTTTAGTAATTTATAGATCTGACTTTCCTTAGTCGCTGTAATCTTTAGATAATTATACCTAATTAATCCATTTTAATCCTTTCACAACAAAGCTCCTAATAGCTTTTTATTACTTTATAGTTCAGCCTTTCTACTTAAAGCGTCTGCTCGTGCATTATCTGTACCCTTAGTATGCTGAATTTTAAAATAGTATTCTATAAGCATTTCCGCCTATCTAACCTATCTTCAGTTAAGTTCCTTTGTTGTTAGAAATCCTATAAGGTTTTTATAGTCCGTTTTAACTATAAATGGTTTCTCTATACCTTATAAGAATGCTCTCTATTTCTTAAGTGCTGCAACTATACCTAACAACTCCTTATTATAGATGTCATAGTTTAACTCTGGTGGTGTCATTTTTTAACTATAGTATGCCACTAGGTGCCATCTATCTTAATGTTTCTATATAAAGTATGCCCCTAGTGTAAAGTCTAATGCCTCTATTTCTATAACCGTCTCTAGACCTAGTTAATAGATCTTAAGAACTAGCTCTTAGGTAAACAACTCTTTAATTCTCTTAAACAGTTCTTATTATTCCTTTCCCTATACCTATAGTTCTTCTTTCTTTATTAACTGCGTAAATAGCTTAATGTTCTATAACCATTGCGCTATAAACCTTCTATAGTAATTGCAAAACCCTAGGAATAATCTCAACTACATAACGTTCTCTGGTTCTTGCCAATTCACTATAGCCTTAATCTTCTTTAGATCTATACTAAGCTGGCCTAGTTCAATAATAAATCTAACAAAATCGGTCTTCCTAGTAAAGAACTCGCATTTTTTAATTACTACTGGCATCTATTCTTCTTGTAGTCTCTTTAGGACCTATTTAATATATTCTCTATATTCTTCCTTATTCTCTAAGTAGATAATAATGTTATTAAGGTATACCATAACAAATTCATCTAGGTGTTCTCTTAACACACTATTAATTCACTTCTGGAACGTTACTAGTGCGTTTATAAGCCCGAATTGTATAACTAATGGTTTATATAGTCCTTCCTTTAACCTAAAGGCTGCCTTCTATTTATTGCCTTCCTTGATCCTAATTTAATAGTATACCTATCTTAGATCTATCTTTATAAAGATCTTTATGTTGCCTATCCTATCTTAGATTTCACTAATTAAAGGTAAAGGATACCTATCCTTCCTAGTAATGCTGTTTAACTGTCTATAGTCTATATATATCCTAAGTTTTCCGTTTTTCTTTAGGATAAACAGTACTGGATATCCTACTAATGACTATAACAGTCTAATATATCCCTTATGTAAGTTCTCCTAGATAAACTCCTTAAGCGCTACTAACTCCATTTTAGTAAGCTTATAGATTAGAAAGAACTTTAGACTTATTCCCTCTTCCAATTCTATCTTATAGTCCTATACTGTATACTCTAACAGCTTTTTACTTTCTGGTAACCATAACTTTTTACCATACTTATAGTATCTCTTTAGTACATAACTTAAGCCTCGCTTAGTCTCTTTATATATCGCTCCGACTTAGTACTATACCAACTTGGTTTACTGTCGCATTTTACGCCATTGTGTATCCTTAATATTAACCTAACCTGTAACCTAATCAATCTTTAGATTATACTCCTATAACTAAGGCATCCCTAGTATTGCCTTGTCCTGTCCCAACGGTAGGATATCAAAAGACATTCTGACTAGTCTCCCTTTAATAGTTAACTAAATAGGTCTTGTTTTAAGATTAATAATACCTCCTCTATAGGCTATCTAATCTCCTGAAATCGTTATAAGTGGATATAGGTGTTCCTTCTGTCTGTGTGGTAACCCCATCCTTTCCACTACCTTTGGTAATATATAGTTCCTAGTTGCTCCACTGTCTACTAACGCCTTGAACTGCTAATCTTGCCACTTGACTCATAAATTTAGGTGTTATTCTTAAATTCCTTTAAGGGTCTAAGGCTCTAATACTGGTTCCCTTTGGTCCCATACACCTCCTCTTTTCCCAACTATTGGCTACTAGATCCTGCCTATACTTAGTCTAACTTTGGCCAATACTTAGTTCATTTCTTTTCCTCTACGTGCTATAGACAAGTGTTCTCTAGGCACTCCTACTACTATTATCTGTCTAGGCATTCTTCCGTAAGGAATCTTCCTAGTTAAAGTATTAAGTTCCCTTAACCTTATACTTCTACTAGGTGCCAACTATATATATACTTAGCATTTCTAAACCATTTTTCCTCTGGTGCCTAATATATCCTTACTAGGTACTTCTAGTTCTTGTCTTTTAGTGCTCTATGCATATTGTATATATTATCCACACAAGCTATCCACAATAGTATATAATGCGCTGCATGTTTTAGGTTAACTCTTGGTTTGTCTTTATCCTTAAGTTTAAATCTATACCTAGCCAACCTAACTACTAGTATTTCCGCTATGGGTACTAAGATTTGTCGCTTACTTCTCTAGTCCCAAGATCCTTCTTTTAGGTTTCTTAACGTCATAATTAATGCTCCTTTAATGTGACTTATGCGTTTTTCCATAATAGGTTAGTCTTAGACAACTTTTTCGTCTAGCTATATATAAAAGTCTTCCTATTTGTCGTTGTGTTATTACCTATACCACTTTCCATACAACTGGTTTAGTGTGTATGGTTTATCCGTTAGAAAGTACCTTATTATCGCTGCATCATAACATCCTTTAGTATGTCTTTCTTTAAACCTAGTTAGGATATCTAGATCCTCTTCTTGTTCCAGTTTATCTAACTACTTTGCCCTAGGTATCCCTACACTTGGCCTATTAGTAACTCTTCATATAGGTGCTCTATCCCTTATACAACCTAGCATAGCTAACCTCTTATCTAGCTTTTGCTCTTACTATGCAATAATTCTTATCCTAAACTTATCTATAGTTTCTTGTTTTCTATATCTTGCAGCTAGATCTTTATAGTTATCTTGTTTTTTGATCCTAGTATTAACTGTTTAATCTTTAGGCTAAACACTACATTCACCTGGGATTGCTAACGTTCTTATTTATTCTCTAAACTTATAGTTCTTAAACTTGTGTCCTATACTCATTCATTTGTTACTAAACTAAGTCACTGCCCTTTTCCACCGGTTTTCGTCCGTTATAGGTCCTTAGGTATGTCTTATCTTGTCTTAAGAATCTTAAGCCTATAGCCTTTTGCCTTTATTAAGTGATAAGCTAGCACTAGTAGTCGTCTACTTACTTAGTTTCTTTTAAACGTTGCTCCTATTGTCTTATAAAGTGATAGAAATCGTATCCAATAGTGTTATAATACCCGTTACTAAACCCTATTCTGTGACGGTCTTAGTCTCTACTTCTATTTTAACTTCTCTAAGGTCTACATACTCCTAGTAAGCTGCCTTTATTGCCTTATTGTTGGTAAATGCTTTACCTTTATCAAACTTATTATCTTTAATGTCCGATCTATAAGCTGGTTCATTGGTTCCTTTAAACTTAGATAACAATAGCTCCTATAGCCAATAGCTTACGCCATACTTAGCGTCCTTATAAATTTGGCATGCGTTGTTGTAACAATACACAAAACTATTAATTAAACACTCTTTTATTCCTTGCAGTGCACCATCATCCCTCTATATATACGTGTCTCCTACTGGTCTGGTTCCCTTTACCATATAGTTACTCTAACCACCTCTACAATCTCTGGCAAAATAACCTTATTTTCCGCAATTTATGCAAGCACTATCTTTAAACCATTTTTCTTACTATGGAGTCCGCCTAAACATCTTCTGCTGCTAAGATCCCTAGTTTAGCCTCTGCTCCTGGGTCCTTTAATCACTTAATCCTTAACCTCTAGGTTTCTATAGTTTCTTTTCCCACCCTTAGGTTTCTTTAGTACCACTTAGGTCTATTAACTCTGCGCCATTCCCTAGTTTTTAACTTGGTGTCTGTTGTTGCGTACTCTACACCTTATACAACTATAGAACTCTGTCTTACCCTCTCTTAGCTTGTTCCCTTTAATAGATTTTATTATTAATCTTTATTAACTAATCTATTAACTCTCTTAGAGTATCCGCATCTTCTATTAGAATAATTGTGTCCTAGACTTTAGCCTTAAGTCCCTATTTATACTATGCCATAAGCGCCCTATTATTCCACTTAACCTACATAGCTAGTATTTAAAACTATATTATATACTTAATTACTAAAGTGCGTTGTACTAAGTTCTAAAGCTTTTGTTCTACTGTGGTTATAGCCTCTAGGTCTCTAAATATCTGCGTTAACTATTCCGCAAACCCGTTCTAACTAGCAAATATATACCATACATCCTGGTTAGTAGTTGTCATGCCATTAGCCTATATTTCCGTAAGATACAGCTTAAACCACTTAAGTGCCCTCCCCATCAGGAACAACCCTGCATAGGCTACTTAATCTAATAATGTTGCTAACTTTACTTCTTCCTATACTACCTTGAAGTGCATCTATATAAGAAATTCCTTAAGCTTCAACTTCTCTCCTAAGAATCGTTTAATTAAAGGTAGCTTAATCTTTGCTGCTCTAATTCCATTAATGCGTTCTTTAAGTATCCTATTATTGTTTTGTAAGTAATTAACCATTTCCTATAACTAACCTCACGTAACCACTTAAGAATCCCCCTTGTCCATACTGGTATCACCTAGCCCTAAGGTTATGGCTGCCGTCGACGCTGTTGTAACTAGTACTGCTCTTAGTAGCATGTTGTTCGATCTTATTTAATACCATAACCTTGGTAGTGAATGTATAACGGAACCTTATAGTAGGAACTACGGTGGGTTTTGTTATTGGGCTAGGTATATAGATAAGAATAAAACAACAACATAATAATAACTGGTAGAGTAGTTGCCCAACAGATTAACTCCAATTATATTCTAAGATTCACTATAAGGAGAGAACTATCTATGGTAGGGACTGAGGTCCTTTAAATACACAACCGTACTCCTAAGAAATCCTCTCTTGTATGTGAGGTACGTGTTGTCTGTGTTAAACGTAACGTCCTTCTCATTCAACGCAGTTAACGCGTTTAACACCACGTGACCTTGATTACTATTCCTCGTTATATGGTTCCACTAGATCCATCCTAGACCGTGCCTATATCAACCAACTAGCTTCCGCCGTCTCTTCTCCAAGTAGTCGTAACATTGTACTTAAAGCGTCCGTAACATCTATAGTATTTAGAGTTAAAGGTTACTTCTCTCTTTTTCCAGTTAATAGTAGGGTTGTGTTGTTTAAGCTAGTTTATTCTAAGGATAATAAGGTAGTTAGTAAGTGGTATAATATAGGCCTAGAGCTCTTTCTAGTGCCCGTTTATATCTAGGTGAAGTTATACCATATAGGTAATCTTCTGTATGGTACAACTACTATTAGCGAGTTGTAGGGCGCGGGCTTTAGTAAGGGGTAAGATAGGTAGATTATAAGTATACACAAATTAGGTATCTATAAATTTATTAATAGCTCCGCAATTAATTATAGAACAGCTTTTATATTATTTTTTGGCAGTAGTTCCTATTATGGGTAAAACTATCTATTTCCATCTATTTATCTTTACTAAGTTATCCATTAAGTAGGCCGATATATAGATCCCTCTATCCTTAGGGTGTCCTAACCCGCGACTTAGGGCTAGGACTTGGCGTTTTCCGCTTCCGTATCTAACTCTACTACTATTACTGCGTCTTTGTCTTATACAGTAGCGGCACATAGCAATGTATTTAGTGTTTGGGGTATTAGGTTAGGTATTAGGCGGCGGCTACTAAACCTAGCCATTAGGCAGTTTAGGTTATCGCAATAACAGCTTTCTTAACGGCATTTATAGCAGCGTCCTAGTTTCCAGAGTAGCTTACGCTCTCTATCTAGGAGTTTTTACGGAAAGGTTGGTATAGAAAGGTTAATATTGGCTCTAGTGGTATTTAAGGTAGTAGGCGTTGGTAGCTTAGTATATATAGGTTTAGTGGGGCCGGAGGGCTTCTATAGGGAGGTCTTTGGGTAAAGGTTAGTAGTAGCAATCTAATTTAGTCGTCGTTCAATCTTCTATAGGGCTGCTACTATATTATAAACATTATTATAGTTGTAGCTAGCGGCTGTGTAACTAAGGCGATAAGTGACTTTTTTAAGGAGGTCTTTCTAGTCTTTAGTATTATCTTAGGCGAGGGCTCTAGTATATTCCTAGAATTTAATATAGAACTTATTAAATAATTTGGTGGGGCTCATCTTTAGGGCACGTAGTTTAGCTCGGTTGGTGGCCAGTAGGTTATAGTCGCGGTATATTAGGTTAAGATTGTTAAGGACTTCTTGGTGGGACTGCCACTTCTAAGGGCTATTAGTCTCCTATTGGGCGAAGAGTCAGTTAAATAGTGTACCCTTTGTTTGCCCGATAATGTAGCCAATCTTAGTGTCTTCCGTAGGAAAAAGGTAGGCGCTCTAAGTTAGTTTCTTGTGGATTTATATCTTCTAGTGGCTGTATTCCTTGCGGTCCCCCTAAAATATTAGGGGATTAAGGTAATATACATTAAACCCTATAGTGGCAGTTTAGGTTTAATTGTTATGGCTTTTGTTATTGCTGCTTTAGTAGGGGTTCCCATTAGGTAAAGCTACTTAGCGCTAACCCTTTATTAAGCATTGAGTAGGTAAAGTTACTAGGGGCGTAAAGGCTTAGGTGGCGTTATATGCGGTAAAGAGGTGTCTGGCGTTATTACAAATATACTTATTAAGCTGAGATTATAGGTACTTAATTATGCCCTCTTTTTTAGTAACTGTAGTAATAAGTGCAATCTTAGCCTTTTTTAACTTTTGGACGTCGCGTTTAGACACGTGGAGGTCATCTTTGGTTTCTTAACGCGTATTATTAGCGAGCGCTTTACGGGCTTATAGGTCTTAGATAATATTATAATCTTAGGCAGTACGCATCTTAGCTTATATAAGCCTTAGGTAGTAGTTCTGTAGAAGGCGGTAGTATTTATTAGGTTCTTATGCTACTATTTTTACAAACGTCTCGGCGTCTCATATTTTAATTTTAATAGGTAGTAGCCCTTCCGCTTACTTGTCCGTAGTTATATAGTTAATAAAAGATAAGATATTATTAGTGTCCACCTCCTTAGGGGTTAAGGCTAGGGCTAATAAATCAAATTCTCCTGGGATTGATTGGCGTCGTAGGTTAAGTATAGGTATTAGATTATTCTTTAAGTTTAACATAGTGGCTAGTAAGGAATATCGTCTTACTATCGTGGGTTCCTTAGAAGTATAAGGTAACTCATAAACACGTTGCTTCTGGCAGCGCCTGCAGTATTGCAGAGGCGTAGAATTGGTCGTAGGCTAAGCGTTGGTGGTAAAAAGGCGCAACGTAATGTCATGGGACGGGGGCAGTAGCTACAAGATGTATGTATTCAAGGAGTCTACAAGACGTTGCGCGATCGATCGTAAGGGTCGAGGGCGTAAGGAGGTGATATACCTACGCGTAGCTGACGTAAGCTATACGCGAGGTGTATGTGAGAGCACGGGGCTCTCCTATAGAGGCCCCTGCTGTGGGGTTCCGTAATACCTGCCTTACTAATACCCCTCTACCTAAGCCTTTATATTAATTGCTGGTAAAGCTTTTACCCTCTCCTATTTATTTTAAGAGTAGTTAGTTATATAGGTATATTATATAGAGAGGAGAGTTTACTTATATTATAATAATATTGTTAAAGAATCTCTTATATAGTAGAACGGGAAGTATACTATATAATTATATTTCCCAATTCCTAATAAAGGATAATATTAGTAGGATTTAAACTTATAATCTATTAAGTTTAAAGTTAGTATATATTTATATACGCTACTTAAGCGCCTTTAGTAGTTATCTTTTGTCTAAAATTATCTTATTTTATACCCCTATATACCTTCCCTTATATACCTACTATACTTCTTTTATTTCTCCTTTAGCTATTCTTTTCTAAAATTTTACTTCTATACTAACTCTTTATATACCCTATTCTTTTAATATTTAATATTCTAAGCTATATCCTTTCCTATAATATTATATAACGTTCTTCTAAAAATACTCTTTTTAGTTTGTTGCTTATAGCTAAAATTAAAAGTACTTCTCTTATAAAGAGTAAAATCCGTAGTTAGCGCTTAATTTATTATTTTTAACACCATCACTAAAGTAGAAAAACTTTAATTTTATATAGTGCTTTAGAGCAGTAGTCCTTATACTTATCCTGGCTTACTAGTTAAGTAACCTTTTTATTTAACCTATTTATAATTTAATCGTACTTATTAAGTTCCTTATACTTATCTTATAATAGCTTATTATATAATATTATTATAAAGAGGGATTAGAAGAGGAGCACTCGCTATATTTAGCCCAAAAGACTTAACCAACTTAAAATACCCCAGAAAATCCTTCTCTATATCTATTACATATCGGGGGGGCTAATTTGGCGCGGTTATAACCCGGGTTAATACAAGGTTAGGGCCACCCCTGCTAATAACGCGCACGAACCCCGTACGAGGTCACGCAGCGACCGCCCCCAAGTACTTTCGTACGCGATTTTAGGCGAAAAGGTACATAATTTAAGTTAAATCAGTACTTCTGGGCGGTCGCGTAATATTACTCTAAATTTACAACACCTAAACGGGCTTTATTCCTACATTATTCCTATATTAAGGCGTCTTAGTCGCTATAGTGCAGTTCTATATTAAGACGTCTTAGTTACTAGAGTATAGTCCTATATTAAGGCGTTTTAGTTACTACAGTATAGTCCTATACTAAGGTGTCTTGGTTACTGTAGTACAGTTCTATATTAAGACGTCTTAGTTACTAGTAAAGTCCTATATTAAGGTATCTTAGTCACTGTAGTAGTCCTATAGTCCTATAGTATTATATATATATATATATACTACTTAATACGGAGCCTTTCCATTCCTTTCCCTCCCCCGCCCTAAGAACTAGTTAGTAGTTAGATATTCTTATAAAGCCAATTTAGAGAACGCCGGCCTTGTAGCTGTTCTAGCTAATTAATAGCCTATCTTTTATCTCTTACTATACTATCTTCTACGCGCCGTCTTATATCCTTAATTATCCTATAGCGACGGCTATAGAATATAGCCTCGCCATTAACCTACTAGCATGCCCCCTAGTAGCAATTAAGAGCTTTAATTAACGGCTTACCTGCTAGCCCTAAAGTCTACTTAGTCCAAAGCTAAAAGACCAAATTACCACCTTAAAGCATTATATATTTCCTTAACAACGCCTATAAGTTAAGGATAAATAGGAAAGATAGTTAAGTATTAGCTTATTCCTACGCTAGTAGGGGCAATACGGATATAGTAGACGGCTAAGCGGGCGGTGCGGATATTATAAACGGCTTAGATATTATAGACGGCTAAGCAGATAGTATAGATATTATAAACAGCTAAGTGGATAGTGCGGATATTATAGACGTCTAAGCGGGCGGCATGGATATAGTAGATATAGATAGTATAGGCTTGCCTAAAGGTAGATATATAGACTCTATAGACCCTATTTAAATACCTATCTTCCCTTACTAGATCTATATAGGTGCGAATAATCCTAATAACCTTTCTATCTTGTTAAGGCGTTTTAAGATTATCTACACGTGTAATTAAACCCCCTTTATCTTAGAGATCGCGGCCTTATATCTTAGCTTAGCTACAGCCTTATAGGCAGGCTAGTATTTTTATATTATTAGCCAGTGTGTCCAACAGTCAGCGGACAGCGAGCTTTGAGGCCTTATTGCTAACGACTGCAGCCAAATGGATCGCTCGCTGTCCGCTGTGTTAAAATTAGGTACGCTAACTGTTATACTATCAGCTCGCTGTCCGAATTAGGCAATTTGTATAAAGTTTGTAGTGTTTCATTGCGGATTTTTAGCAGCACCTCTCTATATATAAATATTAACGTTGCCTAATAAAAAATTGACTTTAATTTATTTAATAGTGTCCAAATATATCCAAAATTATCCTCCACAAATATTAAAGTCGGTAGTAACGTTAGTGGTAAGAAAGGAAAGTAGTGGTAAGGGCTCCAAAGACTCTATTTTTATATCAGATTTAATTAAATATAAAGCTTTATTAAATATATCTTACCAAGCTAGCTTATAGCTAGTAAAATTAATATTTAAGCTCGTTAGCTAGTATACAGTTAAAGCTCTATCGGAGCTAATATAGTTAATTAAACTGCTTAATAAAAGGCCTTTAATTAACTACTACTTCTAATATTAATCTACTTCAATTATGTCGGCTAATAGTTAATTATGCTTATTAGTAATAATCTTTTTAGCTTAACTAAAGGCTTGTTTATATATAGAGCTTATTACTAGTATTAAAAACATATTAAAAGCGATCTTAGAAAGTATTAGATAAAGGATTTAACTAATTTTAAGCCACTAGTTAAGAGGATTAGGAACAATATTATTCTACTTATAGCCGTTGTTATAACTAATCTTAATAAACTTAAGGCCTATATTATAGTAGCGGTTAAGCTTACTAAAAGAAGCTCTGCTATCTTACTAGGGCGTAAAATATAATATACTTTGCATTATATATAAGTAATAAAAAGATTCGTTCTAATATTAGGGAATAGGTTTATACGCATAGTAGAGATATTAGAAAAAATACTTATTTACTATAGCTAAGCAAGAGATTCCTAATGGTTAGCTAACTGGATTTTAGCTAAAGATCTTACTAAAGGCTTTAAAACGCCACTAAATCTTCCTTTTTTTACCACTAAGGCAGCAAGCTGTTAGCTCGCTATAGTTTTATTACTAACTAACTATTAACTAACTATAACTACCCTATACGCAGACTAACTACTAGCTGACTACTTACGTTATCAGCTTTTTAGCAGCTACGCTGCTAGCGTTACTAGCTATTGGACATACTGTTATTAGCTTATCTAGTATAACTATATTAGCCAGTAAGCTTTCTACCTATATAATAAACCTCTAGTACTCCTTATAGCTAAAGAGAGGATTTTTTTATAGGGGGTAAAGTAGGAACTACTTATATAAGATTACTAAGTCCTATAATAGGATTGCCCTAAGCGTATAGAGAAGGCGTAGAAATCCTAAGCCTATAAGGTTAAGCTATATAACCTTATTATTAGCCCTACCTAGATAGTAGGCCTTTATACATTTTAGCTAGATATTAGTCTTGGGCTATATTTTTAAATAGAGGGCCTTCTCCAGCACCTTCTATATATAAAGAAAAAAGTAGCCTTTTCTTCCTTTAGGAAGCTAGTGATTAACTATATAAACGCATAGAATAGGTAGCTAAGGTAGGCTCCTATTATTACGTCTATATTTTAGTATCTAGCCTATTTAATTTAGGTCTCCTTAATGCCGCTAAGCTTAGTATACTAGACGCTCTACTTATAGGCACTATAAGTTTTCTCCTTTAAGTAAATTCCTAGTATGTCTAATAGCTAGCGACGCTAGTAGCGTAGCTGCCAAGAAGCTAATAACGTAAGTAGTTAGCTAGCAGTTAGTCTGCGTATAGGGTAGTTATAGTTAGTTAATAGTTAATTGGTAATAAAACTACAGCGAGCTAATAGCTCGCTGCCTTGGTAGTAAGGAAAGGAAGATTTAGTAGCGTTTTAAAGCTTTTAATAGGATCTTTAGCTAAAATCCAGTTGGCTAACCATTAGAAATCTCTTGCTTAGCTATAGTAAATAAGCATTTTTCCTAATATCTCTACTACGCGTGTAAACCTATTCCCTAATATTAGAACAAATCTTTTTATTACCTATACACAATATAAAGTATATTATATTTTACGCCCTGGTAAAATAGTAGAGCTTCTTTTAGTAAGCTTAACCGCTACTATAATATAGGCCTTAAGTTTATTAAGATTAGTTGCAATAACGACTATAAGTAAAACAATGTTGTTCCTAATCCTCTTAACTAATGGCTTAAAATTGGTTAAATCCTTTATCTAACACTTTCTAAAATTGCTCTTAATATATTTTTAATACTAGTAATAAGCTCTGTATATAAATAAGCCTTTAGTTAAGCCAAAAAGATTATTATTAATAAGTGTAATTAACTATCGGCCAATATAATTAAAGTAGATTAATGTTAGAAGTAGTAGTTAATTAAAGGCCTTTTATTAAACAGTTTAATTAACTATATTAGCTCTAATAGAGCTTTAACTATACACTAGCTAATAAGCTTAAATATTAATTTTACTGGCTATAAGCTAGCTTAGTAAGATATATTTAATAAAGCTTTATATTTAATTAAATCTGATATAAAAATAGAGCCTTTAGAGCCCTTACCGCTGCTTTCCTTTCTTACTACTAATATTACTACTAACTTTAATATTTGTAGAGGATAATTTTAGATATATTTGGACACTATTAAATAAATTAAGGTCAATTTTTTATTAGGCAACGTCAATATTTATATATAGAGAGGTGCTGCTAAAAATCCGTAATAAAACACCACGAACTTTATATAAATTGCCTAATTCGGACAGCGAGCTAATAGCGTGACAGTTAGCGTACCTAATTTTAACATAGCGGATAGTAAGCGATCCATTTGGCTGTAGTCGTCAGCAATAAGGCCTTAAAGCTCGCTGTCCGCTAACTGTTGGACATACTGTAAATTCCTACCCCCTAGAATATCTTTTTATTCTATTTAAACTGCGTATAATAGCTTAGCGGCCGTTGCGGTACTTTAATACTACTAGGGAAGATATATAGGTTATAGTAGTCCTCCGGCTACTAAAAGGATAAAAAGCCTTTAGCGCCATTTTTACCCTAGCAGTTAAAGAAGTAAAAGGCTATTATAGAGAGGGGATAGAGGATAGGGTTAGCGTTCTGTATATAGCCTATATACTTAACCTTACTATACTAATTCTGCTTCCTTTATATTATTAATATAATTATATATAGCGCTAACTTATCTAGTTTAAGCCCTTTATTCTCTAATTTAATAAAAATAAGGTTAGTAAGCTAAACGTTTTATCTACTTTTACTATAGGTAATAGTAGTATAGCCTAAGGAACTGGTTAGAAAATGGCAGCTATATAAACTAGATAGGGTATATATAAACCTAATAAATGCTTAGCTGCAGTTTAAAGGTAAGACTTAACTAAACCTAGTATCTTAAAGCCCATTTCCTAGCACTAAGTAATCGCCTTTTTAAGCCCTTTAACGTTATAGCCGCTAGTAATTATAAATAGGCCTTAATTAATAAAGTTAACGCGTTAAATCTAGTTCTTATTATAGTAGACACTATCTAGTACTACTAAGAGCTTTACCCCCCGCAGCGGCTATAAGGTTTTATTTTTTAACTACTATATATAAAGCTTAGTAATAGCGGAGACATAGCTATTTATAACTAAGTATTAGACTATTTTATTAAATAGGACGTCTAGGGCCTCCTTATTCTATACCTCCCCTTCCTTCTTTATAGCTTCCTCCCCTATACCTATAGCTACCCCTACGGCTACCCCTACAGCTACCCCTACGGCTACCCCTACAGCTACCCCTACGGCTACCCCTATAGATACCCCTATGGCTACCTTTCCCCCTAGCTATTTTATCCGCTTAACTATCTTCTACCTCTTCTTTACCCACTTACTATCTTTCTATATCTCTTTCCGTTTTAACTTCTGTTTTTAATAGCTAGCAGCCTATAATTTTTAGTTAATAACTTACTGCTCTAAAAATAGGTAAAGCTTATCTTCTATTACCTAGGCGCTGTCTATTACCCTCTAATCTTATATACTAGTCTTCCTACTCTTTCTACTTTAGCTTATACGCCCTTATAGTATTCTTTAAGCGCTAGGCCTTATAAATATTATATAGCCGTGCCGTCTGGGCCTTAAATTTGTTTTAGAGGCTATAAAAGGAGGAGGCTAGGGGGGCTTTCTTTGACTATAAAGTAGACTATAGGGTAAGAATATTCTTAAAAGACTCTATATCCTATAACAAAGCCTTATAGGAAATACTACGGTAGACTTACTAATAGGCTAGGTGTGTAGGTAAGCAAGAAGTTAATAACGTAATAACAACTGGTAGAGTGGTTGCCCAACAGATTAACTCTAATTATATTTTAAGATTCACTACAAAAAAAGGAACTATCTAGGTAGGGACTATGGGTCCTTAAATACACAACTATACTCCTAAGAAAGTCCTTACTCCGCCTACTCTGTTTACTTTATTATAGATCTTATAGATTACACAGATTATATAGATCACATTACGTGACCTTAGCTACTATTCCTCGTCACATGGTTCCACTAGATCCATCCTAGACCGTGCCCTTATTAACTAACTAGCTTCTTCTAACTCTTCTCTAAGTAGTTATAATATTGTACTTAAAGCGTCCGTAACACCATTTCCCTCCTCTTTATCTTTATCCTTAAAGATCCCTAATATCTCTAAGTTGTTTACTAGAGGTGTAATGTCCATCTAATTAATTTGGTTAATATCTTTACTTATTATACCTAAAGCTCCTTCTTCTTCTTTAACAGCTTATTAGTCTTATACCATTGCTGCAATACTGTCTCTTAGTGAGATAATGCCATCTCTATATTCTTATTATGCGAAAGAGGGGTTAGTCTATGTTGCGTTGGCGAGTCCCTTGTCTTAGCAACCCTCTTCTTGCTTAGAGTGCACTAAAGCAAATATTTATTTGTCCTGTAATGTTTGCTTAGTTTTTAACGCTAAGTTTGCGCGTCCTATTACTCTTAATAGTCCTTAAGTACCCTTATTAATTACTGCTAGGGTCCCAGGTTTAATCTACTACTATAAAGCTTAACAATAAGCTCTTAATAGCTCTGGCTAAACTTTATTGTTTCCGTAACACTAAGCAAGAGGCTGCTGCTGCTTAATAACGTGCTCTTAACTCTTGTTTTACTGCTTCTGCTTAGTTAATCTATCTTAAAAAGGTGCGTAAGAAGGTGCGTTTTAAGGAGTGGAAACTTGTAAAACAAGGCCTTCTGGAACTTGGCGATAAAAGAACGGATTCTCTTCTAATAGTAAGGGAAACTCCAAATACCTTAGTAGCTGCTCCTCCTAGGTCCCCCTTAGGTAACTTATTCTTTAGTAATTCTTCCTTATTAATGCTTCCTAACCCGTTTTCTTCTAATACTTCTATACCTTTCTTATAGCGTTCTTTAAGTTATCTAGTAGCTCCTAGGTAGTCTTCTTGTAGCCTATCTACTTAACCTTATATAACAGTGCAGTGTGGGAATTGAATGAGCAACTTAATTGTAAATCTATGGAAATCAAGTGAACTAAATACATGAAAGTAGACCTGGAACTCCGTAGTCTATGACTCAATATTTGACCGTATCCGAGACATACGAGGGTAGTGTTGATTGTGTCTCGGAGCCTCTTAGGCGACTGTCTCGTGTCTTAGCGTAGTGCTGGTGAACTGTTACACACCCCCCCAGATTTAACGGTGTAGTTAAAGCTGTAGAAAGTGAATGAAGGTAAAAATCTGTACCAAAAAAGTAAATTTAGATACAATATTAGGAATGGTACAGGGTAGGGTAATGGTAAAGCCGTTGACTGTGTTGCTCGTAGGGCTTTTAGTGACGCCATAGTTGTCGTATTTGGTAACGTTGCGGTTGTTGTAACTGGTGCCGATGTAGGCGTGTCTGGTGCCAATGTAGGCTGGATAAGGATTGCTTTAATTGTATCTGAGATATCGTCTTAAAGTCCTTGTGGTGTAGTAATTTGATCTTGGTAGATCTGGAGATACTATTCTGCTGGGAATCGGTAACTGTTTGATATCCTTTGTAGGAAGTTCTACTGAATTGTTTGATTCAGGTGTAGTGATTTAATCTGCACTTGAGGCAGTTGTTTAATCTGTGCTCAAGGTAGTTATTTGATCTATAGTTAAGGTAGATTCTTTTAATCTGTAGTTGAGGTAGTCATTTAAGCTGTAGTTGAGGTAGATGTTTGATAGGTAGTTGAGGTGGAACTCGAGGTAGACGTTTAATCTGTGGTTGAGGTAGATCCTTTTGATCTGTGCTTAGGGTAGACGCTTGGGGTAGTCATTTGATCTGTAACTGAGGAGACGCTTGGGGTAGCATTTGAGCTGTAACCGAGGAGGACGCTCGGGGTGGAACCCGAGGTAGATGTTTTGTGCTTTGTTAATAAGCAAACTTCACATTTAACTTTAAGTAGTGCTTAGCAGCACTATAGGTTGGTATTGTTGAGAGCTGGGGTTTTGGAATTAAAATTAATTGTTCCTGTGTTCTTTGCTTCCAGTTCTTCTTTTTAAATGCGATTAACTATGCGTTTGACCTATAGCCTAAATAAGATTATTTTATCTATTTTCTTTTAAATGTCTGGGTTTGGTTCCCATCCTTAAGGGCGCTTCTGCTTGGCAATGTAGTAGTAGTCGCTGTATTGGTGTTTAAGGCCGTATATGCATTCCTTATACCACCTTAAGTTTGAATTTGAATTGCTTTAAAGAGTTGCAAATGCAGAGTGATTGGCAGTAGTAGTGAAAGAAGAAGATGCTATCTGCTGCATGCGGTAGTGCTCCTTGAATTCTTTAATTAGATTAATGATGGATGGTGCGTCTTTGTCCTTCCGTTTTTTCCTAATGAGGTCTACTTCTAATGCTCCTGCGAAACTAGAAGAGACGGGTTTGATGGCTTGTACAAAATCGTAGTGTGGTCTGAATCCTTGGACGTCTGGTAGCTCTAATTGTTCTGTAAGTTTGTAGATATTCCTCCAGTTGTTTAACCATTTGTTAATGCTCTGCGTTGTATTGTAGGCCTTGAGAGCCGTGTATTGATTAAGGACGTTATGCTTTTAACCTGAGGTGGTAGGGGTAAGTGTATTCTTGAGTGCTTGAAGCCGTTTGTGTACCGTGTTGAGGCCGTTGATGAGTGGAAGGTAGTCTACCGATGTCAATTGAACGATGTAGTTGCTGACATTGCTTATGGCTTGCTCTTGCTTCTGGTGTATGTGGAGGTCGTCCTTGTACTTGGCGTAGAGTTGATTGTATGCAGTGAGCTTGATTTGGTCTAGTTGAGCTATTGAGGTAGTAGCGGGAAGTACGTCTTTTGGTGTAGGTTGCTTTGGTGGTTCTAGGCTCGGAAGCTTGTCTTTCTTCTTTGATGGGTTGATGTACTGCCATACCTTGTTGGTTTTAGCAGTGTCTTGGATGATAAAGAACCATTGAATCCAATTAGATGGCTGGCTGAGGATAATGTTGATTTTTGATTCGCTTGTAGTTGTTATTTTTAGAAAATTGACAGGTCAGGCAGGGTCCAGGTTAGCGTCTTGGCAAAACCTTATGTTGACGTTTTTTTATTTGTCAGTTCGACTGGTGGTAGAGGTCGTCTGCAGCGTGTGGCTGTAGACTGGTTGTGTGTAGAAGACGTCTGCAGTAATGACTGTAGACTGGTTTTGGTATTTGAAGAAAGTAATTATGAGTACAAGAGCGGTACCCGGAAGAAGCTTGAAATACTTGCAAAGGTGGTAGAAGTAGTGACTTCTTGAATGAGGTAGTAGGTTGATTGATTAGCAGGTAGTGCGATCTAGGCTCATAACTGTAACAGTGTAGTGTGGGAATTGAATGAGCAACTTAATTGTAAATCTATGGAAATTAAGTGAACTAAATACATGAAAGTAGACCCGGAACTCCGTAGTCTATGACTCAATATTTGACCGTATCCGAGACATACGAGGGTAGCGTCGATTGTGTCTCGGAGCCTCTTAGGCGACTGTCTCGTGTCTTAGTGTAGTGCTGGTGAACTGTTACACCTTATACCATATTTTATTATTAATATCCTTATAACTAATAATCTTTAAAACCTCCTATTTGTCTTCTTCTTAACCTCTATATATATCTGCCTTATAGACTAGTGGCTTAATATCCCTATATACTGGTTTTAGTATTGTAATATGCTATATAGGGTAGATCTTTATTTTCTCTGATAAGTTAAGTCTGTACGTAACTTCTAAGATCTTTGCTTTAACTGTAAATAGTCCTAGTCTAATATGGTCTAACTTCTTACTTAGTCGTTAACTCTTAAAGTTTTTATATAGTAGCTATACTTTATCCCCCTCCTTAAGATCTGGTCCCTTAGATCTCCTAGCGTTGTAGTATTTTTTCATCCTTATCTATACTAGTTTAGCTATTTCTTTAAGGTAATTATAAAGATTTATTAGGTTCTCTATTATTTCTTTAGCTGTGCTACTCGTTTTCTTTACTTAATGTGGCGATAACGATGTTCTTAGTTTGTATCTATAATTCGCCTTAAAGGGTAACATGCCTATCCCTTCTTGTGGTATTGTATTATATATAAACTACGCAACTGGTAATAATAATACCTAATTATTTTGTGTATAATTAATATAGTATTATAGGTACTGTTTTAGTATCTGGTTTAGTCTTTCCGTTTAACTATCTGTTTATAGGTAATATGCAGTTAATATTGCTGCTTAAACCCCTTATTCTACTAAAAATACTTCCTAGAATGCTGCTATAAATCTTAGGTCTCTATCCGATATAATTTTTATTAGTGCTCTATGTCTTACAAATACTTCTTTAATATAGATTTTAGCTATATCCTCCACTGAGATTTCTTTTATATATACTATAAAGTAACCCTACTTAGTTAGTTTGTCTACTATTATTAAGATCGCGTTATAATCTTGTCCGGTAATAGGATCTCTTAACTTTAGTAACTTTATAATAAAGTCCTATAATATAACTTCCTATAGTCTCTCTGGTATTTTAATAGGCTATAGCCCTCCGTATAGCTTATGCCTTATTAGTTTATTTCTCTGGTAATCTGGATATTTCTTTATAACTTGCCTAGCTAGTCCCTAGATTCCTTAAATAATATACTCTTTTTAAAGTCTTGACACTAAGCCTATAGCTCTGTTATGTTCTTAAGTTATTCCCTTATGGAATTCTTTAACAAATTCTTTTATAACTGTTTTTAGCATGTACATAGCCTCTCAATGCTTATACTGCTCTAAGTCTAGATCCTCTTCTTATGCTTTTTGGATTCTCTATAACCAATTACTCTCTAATAATTTATAGATCTGATTAACTTCTCTTATTACTGTAATTCTGGGATAATTATACCTAATTAATCCATCTTTGTCTTTGCGTAATAATGCCCCTAATGGTTTTTTATTATTTTGCAGTTCTGCCTTTCTGCTAAGTATATCTGCTCTTGTATTTTTAGTACCCTTAGTATACTAAATTTTAAAGTGATATTCTGCAAGCATTTCCGCCCATCTAACCTATCTTTAGTTTGGTTTTTTTGTTATTAGGAACCCTATTAGGTTCTTATGGTCCGTTTTAACCATAAATGGTTTTTCCGTGCCTTATAAGAATGCTCTCTATTCCTTAAGCGCTGCGACTATACCTAATAACTCCTTGTTGTAGATGTTGTAGTTTAGTTCTAGTGGTGTTATCTTTTAACTGTAATACGCCACTAGATGCTATATGTCCCTATACTTCTATAGCAAATATGCTTCTAATGCGAAGTCTAATGCATCTGTCTTAACCACTATCTCTAACTGTGGTTAATAGATCTTAAGGACTGGTTCCTGGGTAAACAGCTCCTTAAGTTCTTTAAATAACTTCTTTTACTTACTACCCTATACCCATAGTTCCTCTTTTTTTATAAGTCTTATAAACGGCTTAATGTTCTTTAACCACTATGTAATAAACCTCCTATAGTAATTATAAAACCCTAAAAATGATCTTAACTATATAATGTTCTCTAGTTCTTGCTAACTTACTATAGCTTTAACTTTCTTTAGGTCTATACTAATTTTTTCTAGTTTAATAATAAATTTAATAAAATCGGTCTTTCTGGTAAAGAACTCACATTTCTTAATTGCTACTAGCATCTTTTCTTCCTATAGTCTTTTTAAAACCTATTTAACGTGTTCTCCGTGCTCCTCCTTACTTATAGAGTAGATAATAATATTGTTAAGATATACTATAATAAATTTATTAAGGTGTTCTCCTAATACGCTATTAATTCTTTTCTAAAATGTTACTAGTACGTTCGTAAGTCCGAACTGTATTATTAATAGTTTATATAGTTCTTCCTTTAACCTAAAGGCTGCCTTCTATTTATTGCCTTTCTTAATTCTAATCTAATAGTATGCCCATCTTAGATCTATCTTTGTGAAGATTTATGCATTACTGATTCTGTCTTAGATTTCGCTAATTAAGGGTAAAGGATATCTATCCTTCTGTATAATGCTGTTTAACTATTTATAGTTAATGCACATCCTAAGTTTTCCATTTTTCTTTAGAATAAATAATACTGGATATCCTACTAATAACTGCGATGGTCTAATATATCCCTTTTATAAGTTCTCCTAGATAAACTCCTTAAGCGCTACTAACTTGGTCTTAGTAAGCTTATAGGTTGGAAAGAACCTTAGACTTGTTCCTGGTTCTAACTCTATCTTATAGTCCTATACTGCGTATTTTAACAGCTTTTTACTTTTTAGTAACTATAACTTTTTGCCATACTTATGGTATCTTTTTAGTATATAACTTAAGCCTCGCTTAGTCTCTTTGTATATTGCTCCTATTTAGTACTATACTATCTTAGTATATTGTTGCATCTTACGTCGTTATATGTCTCTAATATTAACCTAGCCTGTAACCTAATTAATTCTTAGATTATATTCCTGTAACTAAGGTATTCCTAGTATCGCCTTGTCCTTTCCTAATGGTAGGATATTAAAAGACATCTTAACTGGTCTCCCTTTAATAATTATCTAAATAGGTTCTATTTTAAGATTAATAATGCCTCTTCTATAGGCTATTGGATCTCCTAAAATTATTATTAATGGATATAGGTGTTCTTTCTATCTATATGGTAACCCTATTCTTTTAACTACTGCTAGTAATATATAGTTTCTTATTACTCCACTATCTACTAATGCTTTAAACTTTTAATCTTGCCAATTAACTTATAAATTTAGGTGTTATTTTGTAATTCCTTTAAGGGTTTAAGGCTCTACCACTGGCTCCCTCTGGTTCTATAGGCCTCCGCTTTTTTTTTTAGCTATTGGCTATCTAATCTTAACTATACTTGGTCCTCCTTAGGCTAATACTTAGTTTGCTTTTTATCTTCTATATACTATAAATAAGTATTTTCTAGGCACTCCCACCACTGTCGTCTATCTAGGTATTCTTTTATAAAGAACCTTCTTGGTTAAAGTATTAAGTCGCCTAACTCCTAAACTTCTACTGGGTGCTGACTATATATATACTTAGCGTTTCTAAACCTTTTCTTGTCTAATAACCAATACATTCTTATTAGATACTTTTGGTGTTTATTCTTAGGTATCCTATATATATTGCATATATTATCTATATATGCAATCCAGGCTAATGCGTAATACGCTAGGTGTCTTAGGTTAACTCGCGGCTTGTCTTTGTCCTTAAGTTTAAACCTTTCCCGTGTTAATCTAAATACTACTACCTTATTCGCTAGTACCGATATTTACATCATTTCTCTCTAGTCTATAGCTTAATCTTTTAGTTTCTTAGAAGTTATAACCAATATTCCCTTTATATAGCTTATTTGCTTTTCTATAATTAGCTAATCTAGGACGACTTTTTTGTCTAGCTATATATAAAAATCTTCCCAATTATTATTTCCCCTTTGTTTATACCACTTCCGGTATAGTTCTATAAGGGTATACAACCTATCTATAAGGAAGTATCTTTTTATTGCTGCGTCACTATAATCTTTAGTATGTCTTTCTACGAATCTAGTTAGAATCCCTAGATCCTCTTCTTGTTCCAGTTTATTTAACTATTTAGCTCTTATCATTCCTATCCTTAGCCTATTTATAACTTTCCATACTGGTGCCCTGTCCCTTATATGTCCTAGTATAGCTAATCTCTGGTCTAGCTTTTGCTCTTGCTATATAATAATTCTTTATCTAAACCTATCTATAGTTTCTTTGGGTTTTTATCTTCTGAAAAGATCCTTAAAGTCGTCTTGCTTTTTAATTACTATTTTAACCTTTTAACCTTTAGGCTGAACACTGTGTTTACCTAGGATTGCTATAGACCTTATTTGTTCTTCGAAATCTTAGCTTCTAGGGAATTAACGTTCTGTACTTATTTACTTGTCTTTAAACTAAGCTGCTGCCCTTTCCCATCGGTTTTTATCTATTATGGGTTCTTAGGTATATCTCATCTCACTTTAAGAGTCTTAAGCCTATATCCCTTTGCCTTTATTAAGTGGTAAGCTAGCACTAGCAGTTATCTACTTGCTTAATCCTTTTTAGATATTACTCCTTCCGTCTTATAAAGTAATGGATGCCGTATCTAACAGTGTTATAATACCCGTTACTAAACCATATTCTATAGTGGTCTCAGTCTCTACTTTTATTACGTTATTAAGGTTTGGGTACTCCTAATTAGTCCTTTTTACTTCCTTATTACTATTAATTAATAAGTACTCCAACTCTATTATTATAATTACTAATCTTTATCCGTATATTACTATAATATTTTAATTTAGCTTATAGAGTTGATCTTATTCTTTATCTAACTCTTTAGTTCCTTTAAGTCCTCTTAACTTTAGCTCTTATGGCTAATAGTTTACGCCATACTTAGCGTCCTTATAAATTTGGCATGCGTTATTATAGCAAAACGCGAAGTATTTAATTAAACACTCCTTAGTCTTACGCAATACGCTTATATCTGTGTTATCGTACTCTAACAACCTAGTGCCTTTTACTACGTAGTTACTTTAACTACCTTTGCAGTCTCTAGCGAAATAACCCTATTTTCCGCAATTTATATAAGCTTCTAATTTAAACCAACTTTCTTATTATGGAGTCTACCTAAACGTTTTCTACTGCTAAGATCCCTGGTTTAGCCTTTACTCCTTAGTCTTATAATTACTTAATCCTTAACCTCTAGGTTTCCATAGTTTCTTATTCCATCTCTTAAATTCTTTAGTACTACTTAGGTCTATTAGCTCTAGTCCGCTATTCCATAGTTTATAACTCTATATTAGTTATTGCGTACTCTACGCCTTATACAACTATAGAACTCTATCTTATCCCTTTTTAGACTATTCCCTTTAATAAATCCTATTATTAATCTTTATTAACTAATCTATTAACTCTCTTAAAGTTTCCATATCTTCCATTAGAATAATTACGTCCTAGACTTTAGACTTAAGTCTTTATTTATACTATGCCATAAGCATCTTATTATTCCACTTAACCTATATTATAAGTATCTGAAACTGTATTATATACTTAATTATTAAAGTACGTTATACTAGGTTTTAAAGTTTTCTTTTTACTGTGGTTATTGCCTCTGGGTCTCCAAATATTTATATTAACTTTTTTAAGAACCCTTTCTAGTTAGTAAACATATACTGTACTTTCTAATTAGTAGTTGTTATTCCGTTTATTTAGATTTTAGTAAGGTAAAATTTAAACCACTTAAGTACTCTTCCTGTTAGGAACAATCCTACGTACACAACTTGGTCCATAGGTATTGCCAACTTTACTCCCCCCTATATAACCTTAAAGTGTATTTGCATAAGGAATCCCTTAAGCTTCAACTTCTCTCCTAAGGATTGTTCAATTAATAGTAACTTAACCTTAGCTACTCTAATGCCGTTGATTCGGTCTTTAAGTATTTAATTATTGTCTATTAATTAATTAACCATTTCCTGTAACTATCCTACCGTAACTAGCTGCGAGCTAGTATCTACCATACTAATGTCTCCTCCTAAACCTAAGGTTATAGCTACCGTGGACGGCATCGTGACTGGTACTTTTAGTAGCATATTGTTTAACTTTATTAATACTATAACTAGGTAGTGAATATATAATAAAGCCTTATAGGAAATACTACGGTAGACTCGCTAATAGGCTAGGTATATAGGTAAATAAGAAGTTAACAACGTAATAATAACTAGTAGAGTAGTTGCCTAACAGATTAACTTTAATTATATTTTAAGATTCACTATAAAGAAAGGAACTATCTAGGTAGGGACTTGTCACGGGGCGGAGGCAGTGGCTACAGAACGTATGTATTCGAGGAGTCTACAAGACGTTACGCGATCGATCGTAAGGATCGAAGGCGTAGGAAGGTGATATACTACGCATGGCTGACGTAAGCTGTACGCGAAGCGTACGCGAGGGCACGGGGTTCCGCTAGGGAGTCTCCTGTGGAGGCTCCTGCGGCGGCGTTCCGTGACAGGACTATAGGTCCTTAAATACACAACCGTACTCCTAAGAAAGTCCTTGCTCCGCCTACTCTGTCTACTCTGTTTGCTCTATTATAGATCTTACAGATCACACAGATTATACAAATCACATCACGTAACCTTGGCTACTATTCCTCGTCACATAGTTCCACCAGATCCATCCTGGACCGTGCCCTTATTAACCAACTAGCTTCTTCCGACTCCTCTCTAAGTAGTCGTAACATATCCGCAAGAGGTTAGGGGAAGACGCGTAAGCGCGGCGTAAGTAAATAAAGCCACTAAATGTGTAAATATTAAAGGGAGAGAAGAAGAGAGCTCTATATTATAGAATTAAAATTATAGTAGGCCTTTTTATATAAAATTAGAAGCCCTATGCAAGCTTATATAGGCACAAAAATAGAAGAGGGTTAGAAAATGGATTATTAAGGCGATAGTTAGGTTAAAGGCGCGCTAAGGCCCTCTATACTAACTTAGTACTAACCTAGGCCTTAAAAATGCGTCTAAAAAGTAGGGGCTACTACTAAAGGGGGGGGTAATATTTGGACGATATATTGCGGACCTTAGGGGGTTATACGTAACCTAAGGTTACGCCAAAGTTAACCCTAACCTTTAATACCTATTACATATTAGGGGGGCTAATTAGCGTAGTTATAACCTAGGTTAATACAGAGTTAGGGCCACCCCTACTAATAACGCGCCTAAACCCTATATAAAGTCGCGCAATAACCGTCCCTAAGTACTTTCGCACGCGATTTTAGGCGAAAAGATATATAATTTAAGTTAAATCAGTACTTCTGGGCGGTCGCGTAATATTACTCTAAATTTACAACACCTAAATAGGCTTTATTCCTACATTATTCCTATATTAAGACGTCTTAGTTACTATAGTGCAGTCCTATATTAAGACGTCTTAGTTACTGCAGTATAGTCCTATATTAAGACGTCTTAGTTACTGTAGTAGTCCTATAGTAAAATAGTATTATATATATATATATATACTGCTTAATACAAAGCCTTTCCCTTCTTTTCCCTCCCCCACCCTAAAAACTAGTTAGTAATTAGATATTCTTATAAAGCTAATTTAAAGAATGCCGGCCTTATAGCTGTTCTAGCTAGTTAATAGCCTATCTCTTATCTCTTACTATACCGTCTTTTACGCGTCGTCTTATATCCTTAATTATCCTATAGCAATAGCTATAGAATAAAGCCTCGCCGTTAACCCCCTAGTATACCCCCTAGTAGCAATTAAGAGCTTTAATTAATAGCCTATCTACTAGCCCTAATGTCTACTTAATCTAAAGCTAAAAGATCAAATTACCACCTTAAAGCATTTTATATTTCCTTAACAACGCCTATAAGTTAAGGACAAATAGGAAAGATAATTAAGTATTAGCTTATACCTACGCTAGTAGGGGCAATGCGGATATAGTAGACGGCTAAGTAGGTGGTACAGATATTATAAATAGCTTAAATATTATAGACGGCTAAATAGATAGTGCGGATATTATAAACAGCTAAGTGGATAGTATAGATATTATAAACAGCTAAGTAGATAATATGGATATTATAGACGGCTAAGTGGGCGATATAGATATTATAGACGGCTAAATAGGCAGCGCGGATATAGCAGACATAAATGGCGTAGGCTTGCCTAAAGGTAGATATATGGACTTTATAGGCCCTATCTAGATACCTATCTTCCCTTACTAGATCTATATAGGTGCGAATAATGCTAATAACCTTTCTATCTTATTAAGGCGTTCTAAGATTATCTGCATATATAATTAAGCCCCCTTTATCTTAGAGATCGTAGCCTTATATTTTAGCTTAACTATAGCCTTATAGGCAGTCCAGTATTTCTATATTATTAGCTTATCTAGTATAACTATATTAGCTAGCGAGCTTTCTACCCGCGTAGTAAACCTCTAGTACTCCTTATAGTTAAAGAGGGGGTTTTTTATAGGGGGTAGAGCGGGAACTGCTTATATAAGATTACTAAGTCCTATAATAGGATTGCCCTAAGCGTATAGAGAAGGCGTAGAAATCCTAAGCCTATAAGGTTAAGCTATATAACCTTATTATTAGCCCTACTTAGATAGTTGGCCTTTATATATTTTAGCTAGACGTTAGTTTTAGGCTATATTTTTAAATAGAGGGCCTCTTTTAGCACATCCTATATATAAAAAAGAAAGTAGCCCTTTCCTTCCTTTAGGGAGCTAGCAATTAACTATATAAACGCATAGGGTAGGTAGCTAAGGTAGGCTCCCATTATCGCGTTTATATTTTAGCATCCAGCCCATCTAATTTAGGTCTCCTTAATGCCGCTAAGCTTAGTATACCGGACACTCTGCTTATAGGCGCTATAAGTCTTCTTCTTTAAGTAAATTCCTACCTCCTAGAACATCTTTTTATTCCATTTAAACTGCGTATAATAGCTTAGCGGCCATTATGGTACTTTAATACTGCTAGGGAAGGTATATAGGTTATAATAGTCCTCCGGCTACTAAAAGGATAGAAAGCTCTTAGCGCTATCTTTACCCTAGCAGTTAAAGAAGTAAAAGGCTATTATAAAGAGGGGGTAAAGAATAGGGTTAGCGTTCTGTATACAGCCTATATACTTAACATTACCGTACTAATTCTGCTTTCCTTATATTATTAATATAATTATATACAGCGCTAACTTATCTAGTTTAAGCCATTTATTCTCTAATTTAATAAAGATAAGATTAGTAAGCTAAATATCTTATCTACTTTTACTAAAGGTAATTGTCGGTATCACTTCCGGTGATACGTAATGCTATTGCAATAGTATGGGTGGTAACTGATTTGATTGATGCTTGATTAATTTTCCTATTCTATAGATAGAATCTGGTGGATTTTCTGAACTTGCTTAGCTTACGTAGTTAACCCCTTTTAACTCGCGTTTACGGGCAAATTGCCGCAAATTACTGCAACTTGTTATTATGTGACGGCAAGTTGCAGTTATATAACCGAAAAGACGCAACCTTGATCAGACATTAGGAGTATTTAGTTTTAGTAGTGCTTAAGCGCGCCACCTGCTAAATTCCACCAAATTCCATTAAGTTCCGTTAAATTCTACCAGATTCTATTAAGTTCCGCCGTCTACCGAATTCCATTAAGTTTCGCCAGATTCTGCTAAATTCTGCCATATCATTAAATCAACTAATTAGGATTTTCCATCCCCGGGATAGAAAATCGCTATTAGCTCGCTTACTACTAGCGCCTTAGCAATTAGCCTTTTATCTTTACACTCTCTATCCTACCTTTCCGTCTTCTCCTCTTTCTACCCACTCGGTAACCTATAGTTTAATTATATTTATATTAATTAGGTCCTTTAACGCCTAGCAGGGCTTTAATTTTATTATAGTATCGGCATGGTTACTATTTCCGTCAATCCACTTAATCTCTGCTATTTCTCTTCTTTCGTATAATTGTTATAGATATATTAGGTTAACCATAAGTCGTTTCTCTTATATTGTCCTAAGCTTAACTAAGCAATTATATAGAGATTTTAAATTAGTATAAAGGATAACCGGTAGTCGTTTAAGTTATAGGATTTTCTTAATGGTTGCTTTAATCGCAGCTCTAGTGTCAAATCCGTGTGCCATTCCATATAATTTAGATGCTAAGATACTTTGTATAACCTACTTACATTTAATAAATAACTAGTAGAGGATATTAGCCTTATTATCTTTATCTATAAGCGTAATAACAAAGCCAATTTAGAACAAGAGGTTGTAGTTATTGGCAAAGGATAAGTCTATAAAGATTATTAATTTAAGGGAGTCTTTACTAGTATCAAGTTATACAAAACGGAGCCCTCTTAAGGGGTTATCGATCTGCCACTATAGCCGTTTATTAAGCTGCTTCGCGTATTCCTCCTTTAAATTAATGACTTATGCTATAAATAAGAGGTTAAAGGCAGCTTCTAGTTGGCAGACTGTGGCGATATAGGCTCCTCTTACTCTCTAAGCAACGTACTAGTCCTTTAGTATAACTGCCTTACGGACTTTCCCTTTGGAGCTAGTTAGGTCTATAGTCTTTATAGTAATTAATTTTAGCATTGGCGTTCCTAGGTAAGGGTTATTAAGTCCTTTTCTTGCTTAATATAGCCTCTATTAAACTTAATTGGGGTATTTAATATAAGCTTTTCTCTTTCTTTTACTAAGAACTTTGCCTCTTAAAGCCTAGCTTCTTCGGCCTCTATAAAGGTTTTATTAGTAAGGAACAGTATATTATTGGTTTGCAATCCTATAATTCCAAAGCCGTTGCTGTTTATATATAACAAGCAGGGGTTATATATTAACTAGTTCATCCATAGCTTATTAAGGTGGTAACGGTAGTATATATTAAACTAATAGTTACTAGCTTCTGGGACACTATAGAGTAATTTAATAACTCTTAGAATTGATCCGTCCTTTAGTCCGAGTTCTAGTAGTAGGCGTATAAAAAAGTCTCTGTTTAGGTAGGTGCTAGACTATACGTAAGCCTATAAGATATCGCATAGGTATAAAGAAGCTGGTCTTCTTTTATTTCTATATAGAGTTACCATAAGCGCTAGGATAATTCTCTGGCTAACACGTTAAATAGTTAGTAATTGTATTAAGACTAGATCTTTGCCATAGTCGTTATAGGCTTATACAACTAGTCTAGACTTCTTAAAGACCTTATCTGTTCCGGCGTTCTTAATCTTATTAATAAATTGGGAGTTAAAGATTCTAACTCCTTCCGGGACGTCTGCTATATTAATAAACTTAAAGACACCTTTCTTAAGTAATCCGTTTATCTCCTTACGTTAAGACTCTGTAAATAACGGTAAGGTATACTCAAAGGTTATAGTATTAGGTTTCGTTAGGCTGTTGTTAATAAATATTAATATATCTACGATGATTTACTAGGACTTTGTCGGCGATTATTATATCTGTTTTAATCTTTAGGGGGGTGCATTAGCTACTAGTTCCTTAGTTAGTTCCTTAGTTAGTTCCTTAGTTAGTTCTTCCTTTAGTTCCTTATTAGGTTCTTCTAGTTCGGGTTATAGGTATAGCTTTACTACTATGGTCCTAAAATCGGTAGGTTTACTAGGGAGCTATATCTTATATATCTCTCCGTCAATTCTAAGCAACTTAAATAGGCCAGTCCATCTACCGCTCTGTTTAGTATTGCCTTTACGCCATATAAGTACTTCTAAGTTAAGGGGGAGGTTGTGGATTGTAGTAACAGATAGACCATTTTATTGGTTTAGTATATTGTTAACTTACTTCTTTACCCTAATCCTTACAATTTCCTCTATTACCTTCTTTATAGCTGCCGCTCGCTATATAATAAAGGGTGCTGGTAGGTCGAGTTCGCTTATTTAAGGATAGGTACTAAAAATAAGTAGTGTTAGGACTAAGTCGTCTAGGCCAGCTGTGTTATTGGCGGCTTTTACTACTATTTATAGAGCTAATTCCTTAGTTATTTCTAAGTCCTATAGCTCCTCTATAATTATCTAGTATGCTTAGCGTAAGGTTAGATGAGCTCTTTCTACTATTTTAATAGACCAGTAAGCTTCTACTAGGACGCTCTTAGTTAATATAGCTATTACCATAGCGTGCTATTGAAACTCCTTGCTTATAAAGTTCTTCCCGGTATTATAGGTAATGTAGTTAGGTGGTCCAATATAGGTATTAATCTAGCATAGTTGTAGGGTATCCTAAGTATACTTTACGGAGATATTCCGTAGCTATCTCACGGCTTAAAATCTAGTAGCTTTGTTAATTACATAAAGGACAGGGCTTCCATTAATGTATATAATATTAATAAAAATAGAATGGTTAAAATCGGAATCTTAGTCTTCTTATAATATAAACTTAAACTATTTAGGGGATTTGCTATGTTTCTCGCGGTAGGAACAGTACTTAGTAAGGTGGTCTATAACCTACTTATTAATATTATCGTGGCCAGAGCGTTCTAATACCTTATATAGCTTATCTGCCGATAGATATCTAAAGCGGCGGTAGAGTTAGCAGAGTTTAGTAGTAGTTAGGTAGTAAGGGTTTTGGTTAAATAAGTGGGTTATAAATAACTATAGTAACTCTTCCTATAATAGGAAGGGGTGACTAAATTAGCAAACTATAGGTACTGATTTTATTGGTGTAACTAGGATGTTCTTAAGGTTATTATAATAGGCCTTTAGTATATCCATATCTACGAGACATAGTAGAAAGGGTATGTCGGCCTTTATAATGTAAAACTTAATATTGTGGTGGTGTAGATTGGACGTCGCCTACTGTCTTGGCATTTTCCTATATTTATAGAGCTTCGGCTTTCCTCCTTCTTTCCTCCTTACCTTACATATATATCACGAACCTACCAGTTACCGGAAATACATTCTTTTCTTTCTTACTGACTGCTTTCTACTGTTTGATTCTAACTGATTACGACCAACCGACCGACCGACAGACTAATAGACAGCATCCTGACTTCCTATCAGAGAGACACCGTACCCTCCCACAATATTACCAACTAGTGTATTAACTATAATGGAGCCAATAGAAGGGGTAGAGCTAATGCCAAATTAGACTTTAATAGCGCCGGCCTTTAAGGTATTAATAACGGTATTATAGGTCTTCCTATATGCGAGGTATTGTCTATAACCTACTGTTAATCTTTTTAAAGTTCTAGTATTAATTATTACTCTATAGAACTCGTCAGAGATATATTAGTTAGTAGTAACATAGGTAAATGGGTCTAAATTATTATGGTAAGCAGTTAGGTTAGTGCCGGTAATCGTATAGGTAAAGAATTAGTCCGCTAAGTCAGTTATAGTATTAATAGCTCCTTCGTGCTATATCATTCCAAAAGAGGTAAGGAATAATTTAGTCTATTCCTAAGTTAGAGATACTAGTAGTAACTTAATATTAATTATAAGAGCTTCTATTACGTCATCAATAGATTCCAAATTAAGTTTATTATCGTAATCTGTTCCCTTATATTTAGTAATATATTACTTAGCGTGCCTATTAAAGCGGCGGTTAAATCTATCCTTAAACTTCTTCTTTGATTTGTTACGTTCTTCTCTTAAGTATTTAGATAACCAGTAACCTTCCTTATAGCAGACAAAGCAGCGCTTTTTAGGTAGTGTATATCGGTTAGGTGGTCTATTATACGGTCGAGATAGTAGTTGGGGGTACTACTTATAGTAACGGCGGTCAGTAAAGAAAGCTTAAGGGTTCTTATTGTTTAACTTTTTAAAAGTTATAATAGAAGATTATAGGTCATTAATTAAGCCAGTTAGGCTATTAGAAGGTTTAAAGTAGGTATATTAATAAGCTAGTAACTCCTAGCAAGCATTAATAAGTTTGTTATAGAGGAACTTATCAGTATATAAGTCTAGGTCAAGACCGTGTTAAAGGTGTCTTAGTTCTTTAATAAGCAATTATAAACAGTCTAGGGTTAATTTTCCAGTATTTTCGCCTTTGCTTATTATAGACCTTAAGGTTATCAAGTCCTATTACCCTAGTATGCCACACCTATACTTAGGTCCCTTAAAGTAGTTACGTATGGCGTTATAGATTTAGTTAAACAAAAGGGCTAGACTAACGTTCTTAAGGTTAGTATAGTAGTGGTTAGGTGCTAGGCCACGTAATATTATAGGGTAGGCTTTAACTTTAGCTTCTTAGGGTACGTTAGCTCTATTACAGAGGTTATAAAAGATAGTAAGTTTAAAGTTAAAGTTGTCATCTTCTCCGCTGTATTTATTATCTTCCGTATACATCTTCGCGAGGTTTATTAACTCCTTACTAAAACCCTAGCTTTAGTTCTATTTAGACGGTCCTATTACTATTAGCAGATTAATATAAGGTTAGTTTTGTTATATTAACGGGATAGTTTATACCGGCGAGATGGGTTATATAGGTAGTATTATAGGTAGAACGGGGTTTATAGGTGGTATTATAAGTAGAGTAGGGTTTATAGTTAATAAGATTAAGATTAGAGTTTTAATAGTACTAATGCTAGCGAAGTTATTCTTAAGAAGGTATTTAATTTATCCTAAATTAAACTTTTCTCTGGTTGCTATATATTCCCTAATCTCAAGCTTAGTCCATTTTATAGGTTCTTCTTCTTATAGGGTGTTAAAGAGTAACTATAGGACTGTAACACGTCTATCCTTCTTAACCCATACTCCGTAAACTCAAAAAAAGTGTTAGAGGTCGCAAATAGTTATCTAGTTACAATTCTTAAAGACTTCTGATGTAAAGGTGCTAAAGTTATCGCAGTAAAGCTCCTATAGGTTGTTATCTATTATATTATAAAATCTATATTCTATAATCTTATACTATATAAATTCACTAATTTCTCCTTTGTCGATATCTTTAGACTATATGTTAAGCCCTTCGCTCTATCTCCTCTGTCCTTCTTTAACTTATGCCCTAATCAGCGTTGTCGATAATGAATAAATGAATAAATAGGCCAAATATCATATTTAATTCATAAGCCAATCAAAATATCGCGATATGAATGAATAATTGCGATATCTTAGATATAGGTAATATCACCAGTCTTGGCATGGTGTAGTACTAAATCTATGTAGCCGACGTCTCCTTAGAGGCCT
>Ga0307507_10002516_pt1 | contig 38260 bp, 41 predicted proteins | sample 7_EM_MG_FD_207223 | JGI IMG/M metagenome (GOLD analysis project Ga0307507, IMG submission 207223) | Populus trichocarpa ectomycorrhiza microbial communities from riparian zone in the Pacific Northwest, United States - 7_EM | ecosystem: Host-associated > Plants > Roots > Unclassified | place...
GCTCAAGCCGCGCCCGCAGCTCGTCGGTCAAGACCTGCTCACGCATCCGGTAATGCTGGAACATCAGACACTGCAAGCGAAGCCGACACGCCAGCTCATTCTGAACTGATCTCTAATACTGCAATGACACTTCGTGATGGCCTCGTCGTCGGTAGTGGCTGGCACGTGCTCGGGCTTGGCTGACTCGCCGCCATCGTGACCAGTGCATCGCATGCTGGATTGCGTGCCGGATCGGTACGGTGACGCGGTTGAATAGCCTGCGGATTTCGTTGGAGGTGAGCGATATCAGGCCGGGTGTGGATCCCCTTTTTTCGCGGCGTCTCGAGTGAGGATGAGGAATGCCGCCGCTGCCATGGAGAGGGTGATATGCCGATACCATGCTTCGTATCGGCGGACTTGGTAGTGGTCGAGCCCTGTCTCGTTCTTCGCGGTTTGGAAACTTTCTTCGATCGCCCAGCGGCTTCCGGCGACGCGCACCAGTTCGCGAAGGTCGGTGCCGGCGGGGCCGAAGCAGATGTAGTAGGCGATGTCGTTGGGGTCACTGACGGAGCGGCGGGCAAGCAGCCAGTGGCCAACGTCCGGTCGGCGCAGCGGGCGAATGTCGACCGCGGCCCAATCGTAGATCCGCTGCCCGTGGGCGCCGTCGCCACAGGACAAACGCTGCCAGGCAGTCGGTTCGACGTCCGCGATGACGGCGCGGGCGCGCCGTTGCCGCAGATCCATGGAAATCACCATTTGGGACTTGGGCACTGCGAGCACATGTGCGATGTTTTGTTCTTCCAGCCAAAGCCGCAATCGCCCGACCTGCCCGTAGGCTTCGTCGGCGGTGAACCATGCAAACGGGATTCTCGCGGCGAGCGCGCGTTCCACCATCGGTTGCGCAAGTTCAGGTTTGGTCGCGAATCCTACGTCGTCGGGAATGCCAGCCGCAGCGCACCGGTCCCGATCCGCGATCCACTCTTTCGGCAGATACAACTCCCGGTCGATCAAGGCCCTTCCTCGATCCGAAGCGTACGCCAAGAACACGCCGATCTGCGAATTCTCGATTCGCCCGGCCGTGCCCGAGTACTGGCGTGCCACGCCGGCGGATTTCGTGCCCTTCTTCACGAACCCGGTCTCGTCGGCGATCAACACACCGCGTTCGGCATCCGCCAGCGCTTCGATCACCGCGTCACGCACATCGTCACGCACGCCATCGGCGTCCCAGGCGTAGAAGTTCAGCAGCCGCTGCATGCCCTGCGGGCCCGCCTCGCCGGCCGTCTCCGCCAGGGTCCAGCCGTTCTTGCGCTCGACTTCCGCCAACAGTCCCCGCAGGTAGACCGCCATTTGTCGCCGCGGCTCCACCCTGGAAAACCGCGCCGCAAACCGCCCCGCGAACACGCTAAAACTCGCCGACCAATCCGTCACCATCTCCAACACAAAAGATCAACTACACGATCGCCGAACCAGAGCCCATCCGACACGCCGGACATTCCATAACGAAGTGTCGTTGCAGTACTAATACTCCAGCAGCACTTCGTGATTTTTGGTGCGTCGTCGCTGGTAGTGGGCTTGTTTGGCGCGGTGTTGGTGGCGCCTTCGCCAGTGGGACCAGGCCCAGGTCACGGCGCGTTGGGGAACGGTGGCGATCAGGTGTGCCAGGAGACGCTTGACCTCGCCAAGCGTGATTGGGATGAGGCCGCTGCCAGGGCTTTTGGGGCGATCGCGGCCGTGACGGCGAGGTAGGTGTGGGCGAGCATGGCCAGGGTGATGTGCCGGTACCAGGCGTCGTAGCGGCGGACTTGGTAGTGATCCAGGCCGACCTCGTTCTTGGCGGTCTGGAAGCACTCCTCGACCGCCCACCGGGCGCCGGCGACCCGGATCAGATCGTCATCGGTCGTTCCCGTTGGGGCACAACATAAGTAGTAAGCCAGTTCGAGTTCGCCCTTGCTGTTAGGTGTCAGGGATCGGCGCACCAGTAGCCATCGTGCCCAGCCTGGTGGGGTGGTGTCCTCGTACGCCGGCAACGAGGCGACCGCCCAGTCGAACAGCCGTGGCCCCTTCGCGCCGTCGCCGCAACTGCGGCGTTTCCAGGCGTCCTCGGGTGCCTGTGCTGCCAGAAGGTCAGCCCGTGACGTGCCGGCCGTGGCGGGGATGGTCTGGTTGCGGGCCACTGCCACGACGTAGCTGATGCGCCTGGTTTCCAGCCAGGTGCGGAACTTGTAGTCCTTGCCGTAGGCCTCGTCGGCGGTCACCCAGGCCGCGGGGACACCGGCGTCCAGTGCCCGGGCGAGCATGTTCTGGGCCAGGATGGTCTTGGTGGCGAACTCGACCTCGTCGGGCACGCAGGCTTCCTGGCACCGTTCCCGGTCACCGGTCCAGGACTTCGGCAGGTAGAGCTCGCGGTCGATCAGAGTGCGTCCTTTGCTTGTGGTGTAAGCAAGAAACACACCCAGCTGACAGTTTTCGATCCGGCCGGCGGTACCCGAATATTGACGCTGCACGCCAGCGGAGCGGGTGCCCTTCTTCAGGAATCCGGTCTCGTCGACCACGAGCACACCATCGCGTTCGCCGAGGTGTTCCATGGCGTAGGCCCGCACGTCATCGCGGACTCCGTCGGCGTCCCAGGAGGCAGCGTTGAGCAAGCGCTGCATCCCGTCAGGGGTGGCGTCACCGGCGGCTTCGGCCAAGGTCCAGCCGTTCTTCCCCGCCAATGGCGCCAACAGGCCACGCACGTAGGCACGGGCACGGCGTCGTGGCTCGACCCGGGTGAAACGGCCCGCGACCCGCGCGAACAGGTCATCCAGCCCGGCGATCCAGACAGCAAGATCCTCATCGGTCAACACAAGATCGACAGACTACCCGACCATAATCACGAAGTGCTGCTGGAGTACTAAGTCTCGAAACCGCCCTCGCACTCGTGCACGCGGCCCGCGCGGAAGCGACGGCGCTGGGTGTGCCGATGGCGATCGCCGTGGTCGACAGCGGCGGCGCGCTCGTGGCGTTCGCCCGTGCGGACGGCACGCCGTTCCCACTCTCGGAGGTGGCGATCGGGAAGGCGTACACCGAAGCGGCGTTCGCGCGCCCGTCGGCCGAGGTCGCGGCGGTGTTCGACGGGCGAGTCCAGTTCACCATCTCGATCAGCGTGGCCACCGGCGGCCGGGTGATGCTCGGCAAAGGCGGACTGCCGATCATCGAGAACGGGGTCGTCACCGGAGAGATCGGCACGAGCGGCGGAACCGGAGACCAGGATCTCGCGGTCGTCGAGGCCACTGTCGCAGCTGTAGTGAACCGCTGAAAGCCAGCGGTAGTGAGCCGAACGCGGTCCGGTCGTCGTCTCGACGGCCGGACCGCGTTGTTCTCAGTCACCTTGCAGAGTGACATCCGATGGTTCCTGGAGAGCGTGCGACCGGCCGTATCGCGACCGCCCGTGAGAGTCGACGAAGAACAGCTCACCGGCGTACCGATCGAACCGGTCGGGCGGCAGATGTGCACGACCATGTCGTTCCAAGGTCCCGAGGGTTTCGGCAGCAGTCTCGTCGCGACTGGTTGCGTCGTGCGGTCCAGCGAGTCCGGTGAATCGAATGTGCAGCAGCCACACCGGAGGCTCATCGCCCCACAGGGGCCTGATGGTCGAGGCGCTGATAGTGATCTCGACGTGACCAGGGATGCGCCCGGCAGCGCGAGCGGCGAGTAGGTCGTCGTGGACGCGGTGGGCGAACCTACCGAACGCGTCGCTGCCGGTCGAATCACCGGACGGGCTTCCATCGATCCACACGCCTGACTTCCAGCCGTCTTCGATGAGCACGGATGCCTCCTTCGTGAGATTCTGACTTTTCCATATGGCCTAGATGAAGAAGTCCTCTTCGTCCTCCAGGTCTCCCCGGCTCACGCAGGCGAGACCTACTGCTTCGGCCATCACGTTCAGGGTGGCCAAGGCCGGACCGTCGAAATCACCGCCAGAGCCGACCTCTTCGGCGGCTTCGTCGTCCAGCACCGAAAGCGCAGCACTGACAGCGGCTTTCAACTGGTCGAGCGTGAGGTCGCCGACGCGTGCGGCGATCCGCTGGGCGACGACGGTGGTCATCACCGTGGTAGCGAGACCCTTGGCTGTTGTTTCAGTCATCGTTGTCTCCGCAGGTGGTTCTGGTGAGTTCGGACGGGCCTAGCGGCGGGTGGCAGCGCGAAGGGCGGCGGTCGCGGCGTGCCCGATCGCGCGGGCGGCGGTCGTGGGGTCGGTCAGGACGTGGACGGTGGCCCCGTCGAGCGGGGTGTCCATCTCGCTGGTGGTCAGCCACAGCACCGCGCACCCGGACGCGCGCAACCGGTCGAGCTTCTTCTGCCCGTCACGGCGGGGATCGGGGCGGTAATTGCCGTCGGACACGATGACCACCAGCCGGGCCGCGCCCGGGCGGGACAGGCCGAGGGACCCGTCGAGGGCGTCGAGCGCCCGGGGGATGTCCTCGTAGTTGTCGTTGGAGCGGAACTCGGTGACCTCGGCGGGCGGCTTACCCGGGTGCGTCAGCGGGCGCACGTGGTGCCCGAAGATCACGCTCGCGGTGTCGGCGGGCACCCGGGTGTGCCGGGCGGCGTTGGCCAGAATCCACGCCGCCGAGGCCACGTGAGCACGCGCCCAGCCCATCGAGCCGGACACATCGCACGCGATCCCGACCCGCAGCGGCGGCACCGTGACCGGTGTGCGGACCGTGCGGGTGAACGGCTCGGCGGTCACCACGGCCCCAGCCGCACGCTGCGCTTCGGCGGCACGCACACCACGCATCCGCAACCGACCCGGCGGCACCTCCGAGGTGGAGCGCACGGCGACGCGTTCCCGGGTTCCGGCGGTATCCAGTGCGCGGGCGAGCACCCGCGCGGCCGTGCACTCCTCGGGCGTCGGCGGCCGGGTGCCCGTCGTCCTCGTGTCGCCACCTCGGGGGCCGCCGGTCGCGAACACCCGCCGCGCGACCGCGCCCGCCTTCTTGTCGGCGGCGGCGTCGCGTTCCTTCGCGGCGGCCGCGACGGCGGCCGGGTCCTCGGGTGCCTTCTCCCCCGCGACTTTCGTCGCCACCCCGCCCAGCACGGCGGCAATGGCATCCGCCAACGGTGACGGGACGGCGGGGGCGCCGGGGCCGGGCGAGCCGCTCGACGGGTCCGAGGTGCCGGGCGAGGCCGGGTCTGTGCTGTCGGGGTCAGTGTCAAGGATCTCGCACCACTGCCGCCCGAGGTCGAGCATCTCCTCTCCCGCGTCGTCGGCGGTCCGCAGCGCCTGCCGCCACACCGCCCGCAGCTTGGCGAGGACGTCCGCACCGAGCACGTCCTCGACGACCCGGGCCACGGGGTAGACCTCGGCGTGGGTGAGCACCCCGCCGTCGGCCCGTCCCAGCAAGAGCGCGGCGGAGCGCGCGGCGTCGGCGGGGGTCATCTTCGGGGCGGTAGCGGGGTCGGCGTAGAGGTGCAGGTCGGTGGCGACGATGCCGTTCACGCACGCGCGCAGCCAGTGCCGGTCGTCCGGGCGGCGGCGGATGTGCGCCGCTTCCATCCGTGGCTCTTCCAGCAGCATGGCGGCGGCGACCACGGCAGGCGGGGCGTCGTCCGGGGGCTCCCACGCGGTGTGTTTGGCGTGCCCGCACTCGTGGGTGAGGGCACCCCACGCCGGGGCGTAGCGGGGCCGGTCGGACAGGTTCGCGGGGTCCACGGTGGCGGGGTCCACGCCGAGGTGGTCGCCGTCGACTTCGATCAGCGCGCGGTGCGGGTAGAAGCAGGCGGGGGCGCCGCCGCCCGCGCCGGGGGCGACGCTGACCACGAGGTCGTCGCGGTCGGCGATCACGGGGACCTCGTCGGCGAACGCGGCGGACAGGGTCAGCCACTCCGGGCGCGCAGGGAACACGGCGGCACCGGTGGCGGTCGGGTCGGCGGTGAAGTGGGCGCTCATGGCGCGGGTCCTTTCGCTGATTCGGCGCGGTGCGGGAACGTCAGGGATTGGTCATGACGCGGGCGCCGAGGGCCAGCGGGGTGACGGTTTTGCCGAAGACGTCGCGGACCACGGCAGCGACGGTCACGCGATCCTCTTCCGGCGCGATACCGACCAGGTTTCCGGCGGCGGCGTCGAGGTCCCACGCGTCGGCGAGCTTCTTGAACGCCAGCAGCTCGCGTAGCTGGGGTGCCCAGCCGATCTCGCCTTTTTCCTGCCGGGTCGCGAGGTTGCGCGCCACCCGCACGGCCCTCTTGTCGACCCCGAGTTGTTCGGCGAGGGCGTAGTCGCTGGAGACCTGGATATGCACCGAGAACCGGGAGGACAGCGCGTCCGTGAGAATGGCCCCGTGGACGCCGGGGTTGTGTCCGGCGACGACGTAGAACCCGGGTTCGGCCTTGACGACTTCGCCGCCGTTGGCCTTGATCACGATCTCGCGGCGTCCGTCCATCGCGGGGTAGACCACGGCGAGCACCGTTGGCGGGATCAGGGTGGCGTCGTCGATGAACAACGGGACACCGGCGCGCATGGCGCGGACCAGCGGGCCGTGGACGAACACGAAGTCGCCGTCGGGGGTTTTGGTGTAGTCGCCCACCAGGTCGGCGACCACGGTGTCGCCGTCGCCCTGGACGGTGAGGCAGTCGTTGAACGCCGCCTCCACCACCGAGGTCTTTCCGGTGCCGGGCGGGCCGTACAGGAGTGCGGCGACTCCGGCGTCGCGCAGCCGCGCCAGCGCGGTGACGTCGGGCATCCCGGACAGCAGCCGGGGGTGATAGTCCATCCCGTTCGGACGTTTCACCGGGCCGGTGACCTTGCGGACCGGTCGCGTGGTGGCACTGCCAGCGCCGGACGGCGCGGGTGTGGTCGGAGGAGCGGCGGGTGCCGTCGCAGCAGGCTTGCGGCGCGGCGCGCGGGGTGCGCGTGGCGGGGCTGGAGTGATCGCGGATGCGGCGGCGGCCGCTGTCGTTGCGGTCGCCCGGTAGGCCAGTGGCGCGGTGGTGGCGAGTTCGGCTTCTCCCCTGTCGGTCAGCGCTTTGCAGGCGTTGCCTACGGCGCCGGATGAGCGGTTCAAGGTGTGCGCGATGCCGCCCGGGGTGTGAGTGTTCGCGGCGTCGTCGGCCAGAACCTTGGCGACCATCGCGCGGAGTTCACCGTTGCGAAGCCGGGTCGCCGTCCCACCCGCCGGGGTGGTCGGCCCGGTGGCGGGTGCCGGTGCTGGCGTGGTGGGCGTGGTCATCGCGGGTATTCCTTTCCAAGTGAATGGCACGGGCGACACGGCGAACCAGAACGGTTCTTGATTTGATTTCCGGATTTCCCGGTGACCCAACAAAAGTAGCTCGACAAAGCAGTCTCGCACAATGCTTTTCTGCAACCCATTCGGGTGACGAATTGCCGCCTCCACCGAAAGGATATCGACCATTTCATCGAACCGTTTGCGCAGGTCGCGGGCGGAGAGCAGCCGGCTAAGCTCCCATAGCAAGAGGAAATATGCATTCTATTCAAGAGAAACAAGAAAGGAATGGGAAGCACCAACTCAAGGCGAGATGACCATCGGAGCAGGACCGTGGATGGATGATCACAGCGGTTGGATCGACGAGGCGGGCCTGATGTGCTTACCTGCTTGTCGCCAAGCGAGTCTGGGATACCAGCGGATCCCTGCTTGCAGGTGCTGACCTGCGTGAATGCGTGTCCGCGGAGGATCCGTCTTAGGCGGTCCACGGAACACCAGTGCGATCGGCACCCACGGGGGCACCCCCGGCGGCCGTCGAGCACTCGACGGATGAAACCCCAGCCCCAATGACTCCAGCGAATGGGGTGCTCACGAGGCCGGCGTAGCGCCGTGCCCGTGGAGGAGAAGCACCGCAAGAGTCCGGCGGCGACGCGCCAAACGACAGCAACTTCGAACGGAAACACCGAGGGACTTTTCTACGCGATGACTATCAGTAGGTCGACACTAACATCGACCGCGGCTGCTCAGCTATTTCACCGTCGAGGTATTTTATAGAGTCGCCTGCAGAACGATTCAGGTCTTCGGGACCGCGATACCGGGGTGGAGTTCTCGTAGGCGCTCGGCGAGCTCGATGGTGGCTCTGGTCGGTGTTTCGTCTATCTCGGCGAGGCGTGCTTCGAGCAGGCGCAGCGTTCTGGCGATCGCGTCGTGCCTGCCGAGGGTGTGTTCGAGACGCATGATGTCGCGGTAGAGCAGCTCGTTGTGCGGGTCGAAGTCCCGCGCGGACTCCAGCAACTCCAGCGTGGACTCGGGATCGCTTTGCACCTGGTCACGAGCAAGGGCCGCGACGGCGTCGAGGGCATCGCGGCGGACTCCTTCCCGCAGTGCGGTGAGCCATTCGGTTTCGACGCCGGCCGCCAGCTCGCCGCCGTAGCTTGCGACGATCTCGGCGTTGGCCGCGGAACGTTGCCGGCCGTCGGTCGTGGTGCGGCGGCGAGCGAGCGCACCGGCGAACGCCCAGTAGTCGACCTCGACGACGGCGGGTTCGAGGCGGTACCGGCCGTGCTGCGCGACGACGAGATCGCCGATGTCGGGTGACGTGGCGTTGTCGATGGCGCTGCGGAGGCGGGACAGGACGGTGCGCAGCACGGCAGCCGGGTCCCGCGCTGGCCGGTGGGCCCAGAGGCTGTCGATGATCGCGGCCCGTGGGACTCCTTCCGGATGGAGCGCGAGGTAGATCAGCAGCTCCCACAGCCGTCGGGACAGGCTGCCGGTGACTTCGACGGTGTGGTCCGGGCTGGTGACGTCCGGTCGCCATGACAACGTCGGCTGCCCGAACACCGACAGCACCAGCGGCGTGGCCACGCCGTGCTGGGATTCAGCGGTAGTCGCAGCGACCGGCTCAGGCATCGCTTCGGCTTGGTCGACGGCCGGAGGGACTGCAATCTCCAACCCGTGGGTGGACTTGGCCGCAGGCTCGGGGTGGTCGTGCGGAGCGCCGTGTGCCGCCTCGAGGAGGGCGAACAGTTCGCGGGTCGCGGATTCGGGGAGGGAGAAGGCCCGGCGACCGCGTAACGGCTCCCCCAGCCCGGGCGACGTCGCGGTGATGACGCCTGCAGCGTCCACGTAGACCGTGACCCCGGGATGCCACTGGCCGAGCAGCAGCACGATCGTGCTCGCGGGGCTTGCTGCGAGGGCGTGCTGCAGTCGGTTGTGATCGGTCTCGTCTGCCGGCGCGCTCGCCAGGAGAATTCGGCACGCGCCTTCGGTTGGGCTCTGGCTCGCGAGGGGTGCGAGCGCGGCGGCGAGGTCATCAACAACGTGGACGCAGCTCGGCAGCTCGGCGATGTGGTCCGGGACGCCGAGCAAGCCAGACAGATCCGCGGCCGGCGCCACGACCTCCGGGTCGCGGGCGGAGGTCATGGCCGTGAGCAGCAGCGCGCGGGCAGCGGCGTGACTGCCGGGTCCAATCAGACCGAGACCGTGCGTCGCCGCGAGGTCCAGTGCCAGTTCCGCCGCAGCCTCATCGGCGGGTCCGCCCAGCTCGGGCGCCGTACCGGACTCGGTGGCGCCGCCTTCCGCGTCGGCGACATCGGCCTCGTCGAGGTCGGTCTGGGCGTGCTGGTGCGCCAGGTGCAGTTGGTAGACGACCGGGGCGACGGGCAGGGCGTCGTCGCGCTGGCCGCTGCCGGGCCGGTAGCTGGCTCGCTGACGTCGGCGGGCGACCAGCAGCGCCGCGCTGATCGCGCCCGCCAGCCCGAGACCGACGTAGACGCCGGGCTCCCACGACGAGCCGGAATTCGGAGAAGCGGCGAGAGGCGCGGTCGGGCTTGGCGGGGTGACGGTCGTGGGCTTCGCCGACGGAGGCTGCGGGTGCGGTGGTTTCGGCGGTGCGGGCTTGGTCGTCGGCGGTAGCTGGATCTGGTCGCCGGGGTGAATCAGGCTGGGCGAGATGAGTTTGCGACCGCCCGGCTGCGTGCTCATTGTGTTCAGCCGCCAGATCTCCGGCCACCGGTCGCCGTCGCCGAGGCGGCGTTGCGCGATCCGGTACAGCGAATCGTGGACACCGTCACGTGGCGGACGCACCAGCTCGACGTCCTCCGCTATACCGTCGGCAACCGAGGTCGCGGTCACCGACGAGCTTAGGCTGGACAGGTCCGCGCTGCTTCCACCGGGCGCGGCGAGGGCGCTGCGGCTGACGAATGACACGATGACGGCGGTGATGAGTACGGCGGCGGTCTGGCGGAGCGGGCTGCCGCGACGGGCGAGGTCCGGTCGGCCGGCAGTGAGGACGAGGTCGCGTACGCACCCGGCCAGCTCGACGAGGAACGCGGCCCATAGCAGCCACGCGCCGCACGCGAGTACGTCCAGCAGCAGGCTTGTCGACGGCGGGGCCGTCAGCACCTCGCCGAGTTCCGCCATCGTGGGCAGGTGATCCGGCAGGGGCCAGCCGATGAACTGCACCAGCGCCCACGGCAGCCCGGCGCACAATCCGGTCAGCAGCGCGAGCGCTACGCCGGCTTGCAGCAGCCGCCATGCTCCGCGCAGGACGGCACAATGAGGTCGCCGCGATCCGACTCTGGTCTGGTGGTCTGCAGGCACAACAGCGTCCTGGCTCAGCTTCGCTGGCCTTCAACGACCGCGTTCTGCAGGCCAGCTCCCAGCGACCTCGGCCGAAGTTCCGGCGGCGCGGGCGCCGGCGTTGCCCCGGGATACGGGTCCGGTTTTGGCCGACGGCTGCCGGGCGGACGGCCGCGCCGAGCTCGAGGCTTGCCGGCGGTCAGCCACCTGGTGAGGTCGGCGGTCGGGACGTCGGTGAACTCGGCCAGCTCGTCGACGCTGACGACGTCCGCCGCCGCCGCGAGCACGGTTCCGAGCTTACGTTCGACATCGGCCAGCTCCTCGGCCAGCACGGCCCGGCGGTGCGCGAGCTCGCCGACCTCGCGGGCCGCGGCCGTCCTCCGCGCGCGTTTCTCCGCGTCGGCCTTCTCAACGCGGCGCTCGATCTCATCGGTCGTGATCATGCTTCCCCTCCTTCACGGTTCGAGCGTGGCGATGCCACGCTGCGGGCGCGCGGCGCCGCTGCCATGAGCGCCGATCGCCGAGATGCCGATGAGCGACAGCAGCTGCGTGCGCTGGCTGGTCGTGACGGTGACGGTCACGGTGTCGGCGGTAGCGGTCACCGTGCCTGTGGCGTCGACTCCGGCGAGGTAGCGACGGGCGAGCGCGTCGGCGTCCGCGGGTACCAGCTGGAGTGCGCCGGTCGCCCGGTAGGCGGCGAGGTCGATCGCTTGCGCGCCGGCGCGTGCCGCGGATTCGGCTTGACCGGTCGCTCGGACCTTCGCGGCGAGCGCGAGGCCGCCGTCGAGCCCCAGGCCGGCCAAGGCCAGCAGCCCGAGCACGAGCACCACGACGAACGCCGAGACCTGGCCTTCCTCTGCTCGCCACCACACCGCGCGACGGGCGTCCATTACGCGCCTCCGGCGGCTGGCTGTGTGGGAAGTCCCGCCAGTTGCTGCTGGGCTTGTTGGCCCTGGTAGAGCTCCTGCCCTGGCCAGAGCGGCTCTGTTCGTTCGCATAACGATTCCGACCATTCGTCGAGATTCCTGACAGACTGTCGCCTTCTGCGATGTCTGGTCGCTCTGGCTGATCCGAGGTACGCGTGGCACTGGCCGAGGTTCGGTCGCTGCGAGCACCGCGGCAGCTGCGGACACCGCTGGAGCAGGAGGACTACGAGCAGGAGCTGGTCGATCAGTACGCGCTGGCGATGGCCGGCGCGGGGATCACCGACAAGCACGTGAGCGACCACCGCAGCGCGGTGTTCGAGTTCGCCCGGTTCGTCGGCCGACCGGTATGGACGATCACGGCCGAAGACGCCGACCGATTCCTCGGCTACCTGCGCAAAGACCGAGCGCAAGCCAAGACCACAGTTCAGAACAAGGCGTGGAAACTGGCCCAGTTCTTCGACTTCCTCATCACCCGCTACCAAGGCGACCTGCACGCGCTGACCGGGCACGTCGTGACCCAGCCGATCGACGAGTTCAACCGCCCAGCCAAGGCCACCCAGGGCTCCCCGCGGATCCCGCCGAGCCAGGACGAAGTCGACCAGTTGTTCAGCGCCTGGCGCCTGGCCTTGCCCGAGGCGCGGAAGTACCTTCCCGCCGCGCGGGACTACCTCGCCGCCTCGCTCTGGCGCCGCGCCGGCCTGCGGATCACCGAAACGGTCATGCTCGACATCCGCGACTGGCGCCCCGACCTCGGCGAACTCGGCAAGCTGAACATCCGCTTCGGCAAAGGCAGCCAGGGCCGGGGACCGAAGACCCGGCTGATCCCGGCAATCGACTCGGTGAACGCGTTGATCACCTGGTGGCTCACCGACGTCCGTCACCAGTTCGGCGACGACTACGACGACCCCGACGCGCCGCTGCTGCCCAGCGAACGCCGCGACCGGCACACCGGGCACTGCCTGCGCGCCGGCGACGACGCGCTGCGGACCGGACTGGCCGGGGCAGTCGAGCGCTGGCTGCCGGCCTGGAACGGGCGGCTCAGCCCGCACGGCCTGCGGCACTTCTGCGCCACCTCCCTCTACGCCAGAGGTGTTGACCTCAAAGCGATCCAGGACCTGCTCGGCCATTCCTGGCTGTCCACCACCACCGGCTACATCCACGTCCACGACGACCACATCGAACACGCCTGGGCCACCGCCAACGACCGGGTCACAGCCCGGCTCGGCACCGGAAAGGAACGCAGCGATGCGCTGGAATCTGCGGATGAAAGCCGCTGAACGCGGCATCTGGAAATCCACCGAGATGCGCCGACGGCTCGCCGAGGCCGGACTCGAGATCAGCGCCGGCAAGATGTCAGCCCTCTGGACCGGCACCCCGACCTCGATCCGCCTCGACGACCTCGACGTCATCTGCGCCGTGCTGAACTGCAACTCCGCCGAGCTGCTGATCTGCGAACCCGACCAGGTCGCCGCCCGCCGCCCCGCCCACGCTGCCGAAGCCTCCGCCGGGCCGTCCGTCACACCGCACCTGGGCCGCAACCGGACGCTGCCGCCCGCGTGAGCTCCGGACACAAGACCTTGTGCGCGGTCTGCTGCGCGAGACCGGTTGCGATGGCGCGCGTGGACTACTGCTTCACCTGCTGGCCCGGCGGGCCGGTGACCCCACCGCCTTGCCTGCGCTGCGCCTCCCGCATCGACTACTACGCCTCCGGGCTCTGCCGCCGCTGCCACCCCTCGGCGATCCCGCGCGTCGAGTCCTACCTCGACTGCCACGCCTGGGGCGCGACCCGCACCCTGGGCTGGCTCTGCCGCGGCTGCGCCGCCAGCACCGCACCATCGGCGCCTGCTGCATCTGCCACACCACCGCGCACCTCAGCGGCCGCGGCTCCTGCCGGTTGTGTCACAAACAGGCCAGCATGCTGCGCGAGTTCGGCCAGCCCCTCGACCTGATCGGCGCGAACCGCGACGGGCAACAGCTGTTCTTCGCGGGCATGGCCTTCCAACGCGAGACCCCGCGCCCGCCCCGACCACACCAAACCCCGGCGCCGTCGCTGGTCCGGATGACCGCCAGTGACCAGCACGTGCTGTTCCCCACCCAGCGGGACCTCGCCACCCACGGCCGCGCCGGACTCCCGCTTCCGCCCGACCCGGTCCTGGCCGCCGACCTTGCCCGCCGCGCGCGCGAGCACGCCGGTCAGCAGGGCTGGACGCCGCTCATCACCGAGGACACCTGCCACGGCCTGCGGATCCTGCTCGGCCTGCAAGACGCCCCCGGCGCACCGCTCAAGGCCAGCGAGGTCGCCGCACTGCGCGGCATCGACCTGCCCGTCTGGTCCGTGCTGGAAGTCCTCGCCGACGCCGGACTCCTCGAAGAAGACCGCACCCCCGCGCTCGACGCCTGGTTCGACCGCACCATCGCCGGCCTGCCCGACACCATGACCGACGAACTGCGCGCCTGGTTCACCGTCATGAAGAACGGAAGCGCCACCCCGCCCCGCCGCCGGCCACGCAGCCCCGTCACCGTCCGGCTGCACCTGCAATGGTCCCTGCCAACGCTGCGGGTCTGGGCCAACACCGGACACTCCTCGCTGCGCGAAATCGACCGCACCGCAATCCTGGAGGCCCTGCCGCCCAGCGGAAACCCCCGCGCCGAAGCCGGCCAAGGACTCAAGTCGATCTTCAAAGTCCTCAAAGGACAGAAAGTTCTGTTCGCCAACCCGACCATCCGAGTCAAGACCAGCAACAGCGAAGAACACCAACTGCTGCCAGCCGACCTCACCAGCCTGCGCGACGCGATCAACTCGACCAAACCAGCCCAAGCCCTCGTCGTCGCCCTCATCGCCTTCCACGCCCTGACACCAAGCCAGATCCGCGGCCTCCAGCTCACCGACACCCGCGACGGCCGACTTCACCAGGCCGGCCGCGTCATCGTCCTCGCCGACCCCGTCCGCACACGCCTGAGCAACTACCTCAACTACCGCAACACCCGCTGGCCCAACAGCCTCAACCCCCACCTGTTCCTGCACTACCGCACCTCGGGCCGCACCATCCCGGTCGGCCAACGCTGGGTCAAACTCACCATCGGCACCGGCTTGACCGCCACATCCATCCGCCAAGACCGCATCCTCGACGAAGCCCGCGCCACCGACGGCGACGCCCGCCGCATCGTCGACCTCTTCGGCCTCGGCATCAAAGCCGCCACCCGCTACACCACCAACCTCGACCACCCCGACCTCACCAACCTGCCCCCAGCAGGTCACTGAACCACCGCCAGTTCCCCAACCGACGCGCTCGCACACCGCCATCCACATCGGACACACGTCAGTTCCCTCCCAACCGGCCTTCAGAATTCGCGAACTCACGGTGGTTGGAGCGATAGGTGTCGATGACCTCGCTGGCCGTGGCGCTCAGCGTCCGGCTGCCAGGCACCCCCAGGACGAGTGCCTGGCCGAAGTCGACCGTGCAGCGGACGCTGACGACGACGGTGCTCCCCGGGCTCGCCGAGGTCGTCGTGGTGACAGCGGCGTCGCGGCAGACCAGCCCGGCGTGCGCGAGCGCCGAGGTAGCGGTCGCTTGCGCCGCCGAGCTGGCGGCCGCCGGCGAACGCTGCAGGCTCGCGGCGCGCGCGGCCTGGTGCGCGGCGTCGTCGAGCCGCAGGCGAGCGTCGACGCCGCGGTGGACGACCACGGCGACGAACACCAGCAGCATGACCAGTACCGGAGCGATCAGGACGGCCTCGGCGGTCACCGCCCCGCCTTGGGCACGCCACCAGCCAACCGCACGCCTGAGTTTCGCGGCGTTCACGGAGCTGGCTCCGCGGACGGCAGTTCCCATGGAAACCGTCCAGCGCCTGTCAGGTCTCGAGCCGCCGTGACGTACGCGAAGACGGACTTCGGCAGCTCCTCAGCGACCTCGACCACCCGGCCGATCGACGCGGCGTCCAGCTCGGCGCGGACAACGCTGGTGTGCTGGACGAGCTCGGTGTGGCGGAGCTTGGCCTCCCACTCACGGGTGAGCGTGACGCATCCCTGGAGGTGGAGGACCAGCTCGTCGAGCAGGGTGTCGAATTCGGCGATCGCCGCTGCGGTCGTGGCCGCGAGCTCGGCTTCGTCTGGTGTCGATGCGAGCCGCGCTACGTGCCGGCGAGCAGACGCTGTGCGAGTCAAGCGGACCAGCGCTTCCCAGACGACTTGGTGGACTCGGTCGGGCAGCTCGGGGTCGAGCCAGTCGCGCGCCTTCGAGTCGTGGAGTTCGCTGGTGAGGTCGACTAGGAGACCAGCCGTGTGCAGGACCGCTTCGCCGAGGTCGACGAAGTCAGCGCGGCGGAGGAAGAACTCGCCGGGAGTCCGCTCCAGACGGCAACGGCGTCCCTGCCGATGTTCGTGATCGGTCGCGAGGCAGGCCGCGGTGGCGATCGCATCGCAGAATCCGCTCAGCATGAGCGCAATGGCACCGCCGATCGTCAGCGCCCCGACGAGGGTTCCTCCGGCTGCGATACCGAGCGCCAGAGCCAGTAGCCCCGCCGCACAACGAGCCGAGAAGAGTCGTTCGAGGAAGGCGTGAAGACTCTGTTGGCGCCAGCGTTTCGTTGTGAGCGCTGGATTCCACAGTATGATGTCAGGTCCATCGGCAAAGTCGCCAATGGTTACCGCATCCGGCTTTTCGATCAGTGGCATGGCTTCTCTCCCTTCGATCAAGCGTCCGGAACGAACCTTTCGACCTGGCCTGCAGCTTCGGCGTGCACGTGCAGGTGCACGCCGGGCAGGACCGCGGCGACCTCGCCCTCCACGCTCACCGACGCCGAAGTCGGAGTGCGGACAACCTCGACGCGCGGCGAGCGCAGTGGCCCGCGGACGAGGTCGTCGAGCAACCGCTGGCCGGCGTCACGCCCTGCCGCAGTCGTGCCGTCCTGCGTGCGAGTCACCGACAGAGCCTGGGAAGCGGCTGCCTGAGCGACGTGAACGGCGTGCGACCAAAGTGCGAATTGGACGATCGCCAGCAGCGCGAGCAGTAATAGCGGCGTCGCGATCACCAGCTCGGCGCTTACCTCTCCCCTGTCGCCCGCCAACGCACGGCGAAATCGCAAAATCACGTCAGCCGCCGAGGCCGAGGTCGATGCTGTTCGCCTTGGCCGTCAGCTTCGCCGCGATGATCGCGATCAGGGCGATCGCCAGCACGGCCATGAGGGCCGTGACGATGACGGTGGTCGTGATCTCGCCACGGTCGTCGTCCGCGAGGGCTCGCAGGATGCGTGCGGTGACGAGGTTCCAAAGGACTCGAATGTAGAGCAACATGGTGTCTCCAGTGGACGTTCAGAGGCCGTTGAGGACTTGCGTGATGGCCGGATACGCGATGAACCCGAGGAAGCCGAGGAACAGCAGGGTCACCGGCAGCGCCATCCGCTCGGTCGCGGCCTGTGCCTTGGCCTCGGCGTCGGCGACGAGGTGGGTTCGCAGCGCGCTGGCCTTGGCGGATAGCGAAGCGCGGATCTTGGCGCCCTCGGTGCCGGCGAGGGAGATCGACGCGGCAAGTTCGGCCAGTTCGTTGATGTCCAGCTGGTCACCGAGCCGCCGCAGCGTCGTCCAGGGCGTGGTGCGCGTCAGCTGGGCAGCGGCGAGCGCGCGGCGGAGCTGGGTGAAAGCTGGCCCGCATCCGACGTCCGCCGCCGCGAGCAAGGCCGACTCGATCCCTGCGCCGCCCGCGAGGGTGATCCAGACGAGGTCCAGGAACGCTGACAACGCGGCGCGGAACTCTGCACGTGCACGCGTGGCTTTCGCCTGGACCTCGAGGTCGGGTAGCAGAAAGCCTGCCGTGGCCAGTACAAGCGCGGCGACGAACGGGAGCTCGAAACCGAGTCGGAGGTCGCCGAGGGCGAGCAGGCCTTGGAGCAGGAACGGCGCCAGCAATCCGGTACTGCTCAGCACGAGCTTCACCGCCAGGTGTGTGTCGACGCCACGGCCGAGCACGCGTAGCTCGCGTTCGAGGCGGATTCCCGGCAAGCCGAGCGCCCGTAGACCAGGCAGGAGAGGCCGAGCCAAGGCCATAACCCACGTTGCGTCGGCAACCTCGACGAATGAACTTGCTGCTGAGAGGCGTCCTTGAAGTGTCGGCTGTGGAGGGATCGCCCAGGTCAGGATCAGCCACAGGCCGAGTCCGGTTCCGATGCCGATCAAGATGACGGCGGTCATGCTCGCTCACCTACCCGTGCGGCGGCGGTGGTCGGCTCTGGCTCCGGTTGCTCGTGGAGCGAGAGCACTCGCGGAGCGGCTCGACCTCCAACGATCCGTGCCAGCCAGCCGAATCCGGTGCCGAACAGCACGCCGATGCCGAGCAGCACGGCCTGCCCGAGTGAGCTGTCGTACGCCGTGAGGTAGCCGCGGTTGAGCACGACGACTCCGACGGCGAAGGCGATGGTGGTGCCGACGATGACCCGGACCGAGGTGCGCGTGCGTGCGCGGCCGGTTTCGACTCGCATGCGCATCGCCGCCTGCGCTCGCGCGGTTTCGGCCAGGGAACCAAGCAGCTCTCCGAGCTGGCGCGCTTGGTGCTCGGCGGCGAGGATCAACGACGCGATGACCAGGTCCGCGGTCGGGTCGGCGATCTCGTCCGCCAGCAGCCGCAAGGCTGGAGCAAGCCGCTGGCCGCTCTGCAGCCGAACGGCGAGGTTGGCTACGTCGCCGCGAATCGCGGCCGGCGCCAGCGGCGCGGTGGCGAGGATCGCCTGCTCCAGGCCGGCCGCGGCTGACAGCGTGTCGCGCAGCATTTCGGTCCACGACGCCACGGCCTCAATACGCGCGACCCGGCGAGCGTGAGCACGGTCCGGCCCGACCAGCGTCGGCAGGAACCAGGCCGCGGCGGAGGCAAGAACACCTCCCACAACCCAGCCCGTAGCCGTGCCCGCAACCAGACCGATGCCCGCCGCGAGCGCCAGACGAACGCCCCAGCGCCGGTCAGTGCGCCAGGGCAGCTCTCGGCCATCCGGACGTCGTCCGGTCGCCGGCTGCGACTGCCGAAGCCCGACGAGGATGAACAGCAGTCCGACGGAAGTCCCGAGGCCGATCACGCAGCCGATCACAGTGCTGCTCATGCTGCCCACCACCCGTCAGGTTGGGCGAGAAGTTCGCGGTCGAACCCGGCGTCGATGAGATCGTCGAGTGTGTCGGTGCGGAGTGCGCCGGCGACCGGACGCGCTCGGAGGTCGAAGCCCGGGCGGTAGATCTCGTTGGAGACGACGGTGCCGCCGTCAGCGTCGACGACCTCGCGGATCGAGGAGACCACCCTGGTCTTGCGGTCTCCGGCTTTGGTCAGGTGAACGACGAAGTGCACGCTGGAGGCCACGAGCAACGCAGTCGCCTCGAGCGACAGGCGCTCGGCGCCCTGTGCGGCGTAGGACGCGAGGCGCGTGAACGCGATCTTCGAGCTGCTCGCGTGCAGGGTCGCCATCGAGCCGTCGTTGCCCTGGGACATCGCGTTGCACATCGGGATGACCTCGGGCCCGCGGATCTCGCCGACGATCACGCGGTCCGGGGACATCCGCAGGCCCCAGCGGACGAGCTCGGCCTGGCTGATCGCGCCGGCTCCCTCGACGTTGGCCTCGCGTGCCTGCAACGCCGTCACGTCGGCGTGCTGCCTCGGATCGACGCCGAGGCCAAGCTCGAAGGCGTCTTCGATGGTGACGATGCGTTCGAGGGGGTCCATCTCGGCCGCCATAGCGCGGAGCAGGGTCGTCTTGCCGATCCCTGTGCCGCCGGTGATCAGGACGTTCTTGCGAGCCCGGACGAGCGCGCGGAGAAAACGCTCCAGGCCGACGTCGAGGGTGCCGCGACGGCGCAGCTGGGCGAGGCTGGTCGTGAGGTAGCCGTGACGGCGGATCGAGCACGCGGTGATCCCGCCGGCGGTGAGCCCGAGCACGGCGAACAGCCGCTCGCCTCCTGGGAGCTGGAGGTTCAGCGAAGGAGAGCCACGGTCGAACCGGCGCTCCTCCGAGGACGCGCGCGCCGCGAGGGTGCGGATCAGGTCGGTCAGCTCGTCGTTCGAGGCCGCGACCGGGGAGACCTGGGCGCGGGTGCCGTCGGCGTACTGCACGAAGACGCGGTTGAAGCTGTTGACGTTGATCGTCTCGACCGCCGGGTCATCGAGCAGTGGCTGCAGGCCGCCGAGCCCGAAGACCTCGTCCAGCACGGCGTCGGCGACGCGAGCTTCGACATCGGTCGGCAGCAGGACACGGCCGGCCTGCAGCTCGGCTTCGCTGTGGTCGGCGCTCGCGGCGACCAGAACTTCCCGGGCGAGCTCGCGGCGGCCTTCGCCGCTGACCGTCAGCGCGTCTCCGCCGACGCGGCCGGGCAGCTCGCTGGCGAGTGCATGGCGAAGGTGGGCGCGCAGCCGCGCCTCCGGGTTCCCGTCGGCGGCGGGCCGGCGATGTTCGTCGAGCACGGTCATGACGAGACGTCCTTCCTGAGCACGGCGCCGTTGTGCGGCAGTTCCGGCGGGGCGACGCGGACGCCGGACGTCCGGATCTGCTGAGGTGGCACCCCCGGAACCTGAGTCCCGGCGACGACAGGAACGCCCGTGGCTTGCGCCGGGACGGTCCCGCCGAGCAGGCTCCGAGCGACTGCCCCGGCCGCTCGGACCAGCCCACCTTTTTCTCGTCGTCCAGCCACGGCATGACCGGTGAGGGCTGCGGCTGCGGCGGGATCGTGGGGAATCCTCGCCATGACCGGGATCCCCAGCTCGCGCTCGACCTCGGCGGTCGAGTGCCCTTGGCCGGCGAGCACCAGGCAAGGACGTGCGGCAGCTCGTCCCAGCTCGTGCAGCCGGACAGCCAGGTGTGCGAGCTCATCGCTGTGGGTGCCGGAGACCAGCAGGAGGACGTTCGCATTCCGGATCACAGGTTCTGCGGGTGAGCCAGGGTCCATCCGGCCGCAGTCGACGAACATCGCCACACCTGGCAGCTGCCCCGCGCCGTACAGGGGCGAACCAGAGGTCGTCACGCCGCTCAGCGCGGCGCGTGCCTGGTGGCTGCCGGACGGGCCGGGCATCACGTGCACCTCGCCGACCAGTGGCTGTATGTGGTTCCAAACCGCCTCAGGCACGAGCTGGCCACGTGCTGCGGCGGCCATGCTGAGCAGGCCGGGTGACGGCGGCAGGCCGAATCGCTGAGCAAGATCCCCGCCCGCTGGATCGCATTCGACCACCACGCGGCGGGCGGCGGCCGGCCAGTTGGCGGCCAGCGCGACGGTGAACGTAGTGACGCCTGGCGATCCCTTGACGCTAGTCAACGCGATCAACATCAGCGACCACCGCCCGCGAGCATGACCAGCGAGACTTGGCCGGAAGGCACGCGGGCGAGCGCCGGCGCGCTTGTGCCGGACAGTTGCAGCGAGACCACGGTGTTCTGGTCGGCCTCCGTCTTGGCAACGCCGGACACGGTCGCCGGCCATGTTGAGCCACCATCGGCCGGCTGATCAGCTGGAAGTGAAGGTGCCGACGACGTCACGACGAGGACGGGAGAACCGGGCGCCAGTTCCAGCGGGAACTGGCCGGGCTTCAGCGCGACCGCCACGACGGCGTACCCTGCGGCCGGAATCATCCGCGGGCCGAAGCTGCCCGGCGTAAGCAGGGCGCCGGTGACGAGGCTCGTCGCCATGCGTCGGCCGAGCAGGGTGGATGCCTGCTCGGCCGGGACGGTGGCGACAGTGTCGGCGGCCGAGACCTCCACCTCGCGGACGTCCCCAGGCTCGAGGGCGTGTCCGACGGTCAGCGGGCGAGCGACAGCCAGGACCGGAACCCGATCCTGTGCGGTGCTCGACCACCAGAGCGCGCCGCCGACGCAGACCACGACGAGCAGGACGCCGACGAGCAGGTGCGGCGGGCGCCGATGCGATCGGCGGGCGGTCGGTACGGCCGTCAGCCTTCCCTTCTTTCCAACCCACGAAACGGAATCCACCTCGGATTCGGCGTTGTGGTCGTCAGTGCGGATGCTGATCACGAGGTGCCTCCAGGCATGGTTCGACCGCGCCGTGCACTCAGCGCGTGCACAGTTGGAACGGAGATTCGAATGTGCGAGTGCGGCTGGGCCGGTCAGCGGTTCCCGGTGCCGAGCGCTTGTACCTCGGCGACGCGGAATGCGGCCGAGCCGGAGGTCGTCATGTCCGGGAAGGTGCCGCTGGCTCCCGCGCCCGACCACGCGACCGTCCAGTGCACGGTCGCCCGGACGGCGAACTGATGGGCCGGTGCTGATGCCGAGGACCGGTGATAGGTATGGCCGCAATCCGGCGAGGCGGCTGCGGGATTCCGCCCCGCTGAGAATGGAGTCCCTGGTCCCGAACAGCTCACGTTCTCGCCATCCCCCATCGACCACGAGACGGAGGTAGGTGTGGCGACAGCCGTCACCGAGACACCGGGGACAGCTGCCGTTGCTCGCTGCGCATCCCAGCTGCTGCGGTCCAGCCACAGCCAGGTCGGCAGGCTTACGAGCTTCTCGCCGACGGGGTTCGCCTGGATGCGCGGAGATGGCAACCGCAACTGCGCCCGGGCCTGCTCCGCCAGCTCCTGTGGCGACGGCAACGTAGCTTCTGCTGGAACCTGTCCGTCCGGCAGCCAGACCGGGGCTCGGTACAGGCCGTCATGGACGCCTGGGCCGGAACACCGGTAGACGTACCAAGCTCCGCCGGCCTGCGCGGGCACGAAAGCGGCCAGCACGCCCATCCTCGGCCTAGTGCGACGGGCGACGGTCTGCACGCCGTTCGCGGGTGGCTGGTAGTTGCTGCGGACGTAGGAGCAGTGCGCCGCGGTGTCCTTCCCGCCGATGATGCTGTCCCCCGACGGCGGTTGCTGCCCGGGCGCCGGGCGTGGCGCCCCAGGCTTTCCCGGTGCCGAAGGTGGCTGTGGTTTCGAAGCACCGCCGCGTCCGGCGCCCAGTTCGCACGACGGGTTTCCGCCTTGTCCACAGTGCACATTTCCCCAGCCGTCCGCGACGGCAGCGGGCGCCAGAGCCAGGACCAAGCCGCACGCGATTGCGGTGGACGCCGCGGTCCTGGTCACCCTGAGCATGATCCGACCTCGTGCACCGCGAAGGTGGTGACCTTCCAGGAGCCGTCGACCGCCTTCTTCACCAGGGCCTCGATCTGCCGGCGGCCTCCGGGCCCGTCATCGGCGGGCTGGCCGTTGTCGGCGCGGTACTTCAGCCAGCTCGTGGAGTCGCCGCAGTCCGCGATCGTGACGCTCGTCGGGTCGGCCGGCGGCTCCACGGCCTCAACGCGCGGATGGTTCAGCGGGCGGCCCTTGGTGATCAAGCCGTTGTAGTGGTCGGCGTACAGGCTCCGCGAGATGGTCTGGAGCGCGTCCGAAGTGGCGTTCTGCGCGAGCTTCGGCGACTGCCAGTCCGAGGTCGTCGCGGCATCGGCCATGTCCTTCCACATGCCGAGGTACGCCGCCGTGGCCTGTTGCTTCGCGACGTCGCCTGGCTGCTGCACCGCGCTCGTGGTCGTCGGCGCGGCCGACGCCGTCGGCCGGTTCGCCTCGTTCGTGCTGCAGCTGGTGATCAGCAGGACTGCCGAGCAGGCAATGGCAGCGTGTCGCACGTTCATTGAATCCCCTCCCGTTGGAATGATCAGCTGGCTGTCCGGCCCGAAACACCACCTCGGCGGAGGTTCACCCGTTGGAAGGACGAGCGGTGCACTGTCCTTCAAAGGTGGCCAGCATGGCGCCATGGGGAAGGGAATCTGCACGGGCGAAGCTTCGGAGCCGCGATGAACGCCTGGCTTGCTGCCATCAGCGGCGGTACGGGCTTCGTACTGGGCGCGGCAGGCAGCTTGCTCACGCGACGGCTCCTGCGCGAGCCGGTCCGTATCGCGTCGTCGTGGTGGCTTGGCGCGATTCTCACTGCGCTCGTGCTCGCCGGACTCGGGTGGTGCGTTGGCTATCGCGGCGAGCTGGCCGTCTACGCCTTCGTGCTGGTTTTGGGCGTACCGCTCGCGATCATCGACTGGGTCGAACATCGGTTACCTCGGATTGTCGTGGTGCCCCAGCTGCTCGGCGGCACCTTGGGGCTGGTCTGCTTGTGCGTCGCACGCTCCGACTCGGCTCCAGGACTTCGTGCTGCCTGGGCGATGCTCGCCGCGGCGGGCTTCTACCTCTTGCTCGCCGTCCTGGTGGAGGGTGGCGTCGGCTCCGGCGATGTGGGCCTGGCGGCCGTCGTCGGGCTAATGACCGGGTGGTCCGGATGGGCCGAGCTGGCCGGCGCCCTGGCCCTCGCCTCGTTCATCGGCCTTGTTCTGCTGCTCGTACCGCGCGAAGGCGCCAGACGTACGGCCGTACCGTTTGGCCCGTGCCTCCTGGCCGGGATGACGACGATGCTCGCGGTGGCCGGCTGACCGAGCTGACGCCGACGCGGCAGGTGCCGCAGAGGGGGCAAGGGCACCCGCCGCGTCGACTGGCCGAGGACTGGGAGTGGTCCTCGAGATCATCGGTTACGCCGGGCCTTCGAAGCCCGGGTAGCAGCCGACGCCGCCGTTCCACCAGGCGCCGGTGACTCTCCACCTGATCACCGGCTGGAGGTTGGTGGTCCCCGGCCCGACGCAGTAGCGGTAGAGGTTCCCCCAGATATCCTCGACGTCCAGGTCGACCCGCGAGCCGGAACCCCCATCGCAGTGCCGGTACTCGCCCCAGCCGAGGTACCCGCAGCCCTCACGGGTCGGGACCTCGGTCGCAGCGACGGCCGGGGTCGCGGCCGCCACGCAGGCTGCCAATGCTGCAACAGGGACACACATCGCGCGGACGACCTTGGATCGCAGGTTTCGCGAAGTCATTCTTCCTCCATGGGTTCGCTGTGAGTCAACGAGAACTCGGAAGCTCTGTTGACTCCACTTTGGACCCACGTGGGATTTCGAGGAACCGCGCGCGCAACCCAGGACTGTGCTGGTTCAGTGCTGGTCTTGTGTCGATTCTGTCAAGCAGCAAACGGTTTTCAACAAGCGAAGCTGGCTCAGTGAGGCGGCGTGATCCCCTGCCGGTTCAGCGCGTTGTCCGCAGTACAAGGAAGTTCGCCCGGCTGCACTTGCTCCCAGGATGGCCGCCATACCAACGTCGCGCCCTGCACTCGTGAGCCGAAGAGGCAGTCGATTCCGCCTGTTGACCGGTCGCCTGCTCGATAGGCGACGCCGACGTCGTTGCCGCGGAGGGCAACGTCCTGAGCTGGCGACTGGCCTTGCGTCTGAGTTTCCGGGTCGAAGGGTGGCGCCGGCATCGACCGCGCCAGGAAGGCCAGCACTTCGTCCTGGGTCACGGATGCGGGCAGGCCGGTCAGGACGGACCGCAAAGAAGGGTCAAAGCCTTCCGGCACTTCCCAGACCGGGATCGGAGGCGGGCCCAGAGGTCTCGCGCCTGCCGGGCAATCAGTGCGGCGAGGCTCATCTACGAGGCCTCGGAAGTTGAAGCCGACCTTGTAGCAGGCAGTGACCGGCTCTTGAGGGAAGAACTCGTCCTGCGTTCCGGGGTGGTACACCCGGAAGACAAGGTGCGCCGTGGCTTCGTCGGGATCGTCCGTAGCGCTGTCGTGCATCTCGACCACGGCAAAGGCTTCCGAGCTGCCGTGTGCGGCCTCAATGGCCTTCCGTGCGTACTTCGCCGCTGAGATCTGCGGCGGCGAGTCGATCTCGTCGGCGATTTGCTTTGCGGTCTTGTCGGTTTCGGAGTCCCCAGGAGTGCACGCGACCAAGACCGCCATGCAGACTGCGGCAAGAATCCACACCCTCGCACCCCTCATGGGCGAGAGAATACGCCGATCAAGGGCATGGATGGGCAGATGTCACGCAGTGGTTGATATTCCTCGCGGCCAACTCGCGCTGGTGGCCTCCAGAGAGGCCAGCCGAGTGCGAACCGCCAAGGCCCGCACGTCACGCATGGTCTCCAGTACCTGCAAGCTTCGAAGGTACGCCTCCCGCGCCTGCTCGACCTCTCCGAGTTCAGAGAGAACCTCGGCGCGTGAAATCAGTGATTCCGCGGCGCCCCAGCGCTGCCAGGCCCTACCGCGGAGAGCCAGCGCCTCGTCGAAGTGCTTCAACGCCATCCGGTGACGACCGTGCCGTGCCAGCAGTGTGCCGATCCGTTGGTGGGCGATCCCGAGGACGGCTTTCGAAGTGAACATCTGTGCGCGGTTCAGCGCGTCGAGCGCGTACTCCATCGCCTCGTCCGCGAGGCCGAGGTGATCGCAGACGCCGGCGAGCGCGGCCCGGTTGACCGCCGTTCCGATCTTGACTCCTGAGTCCGAGAACAAGCGGTCGGCTAGCTCATGAAGCTCGCGTGCCTCGGCGAGCCGGTCGCAGCTGGTGTATCCGAGCCCGAGGCCGTACGCGGTCCATGCCCGGGACCGATCATCTCCGAGATCCTCATGCCGACGGAGCGCTTCTTCAAGGTGCGCGATGCCGTCATCCGTCCGGCCGAGCTCGTGCTCCACCCAGCCGAGGGCCTCCAGGCTCCGCGCGACTCCGGCGTCGCTGCCGGCTGCGCGTGCGGCGGCGAGCCCGTCATGCGCCGCGACCAACCAGGTGTTCCAGCTGCGCGTAAGCACGAAGTACGGAAGGAAGGCCGTGGGCAGCAGCCACAGGACATCCTTCGCCCCGTGCGTCCGCGCGCTCCGCGCCACCTGCAGCGCGGTGGCCACTTCCCGCTCACACCAGGTCATCGCCGCCTCGAAGCCGCCCTCCTTGAACGACATCGGCTCAACGCCCGCCAGGTTCTTCGACGTGATTCCGCTGTCCGCCCAGCTGGGGATCAAGGTGTTGTTCGCGTTCCATGCCGTCGCGGCGTACCAGCGCAGCGCCCGGTCGTGGGCGCGCTCGACCTCGCTCAATCGTTCCTCGACCAGCGCGTGCTGGTGCGCGTAGGCGCGGAGCAGGTGGCTGATCCGGTACCGGCCGTCCGCGAGCGGCTCGACGAGGTGCGCCTCCGCCAGCAGCCGCAGAGCTTCACGGGCGCGATCGAGGTCCAGCTCGGCGAGCACGACGACCGACTCGGGCCCGACGACATTGGCCGGCCCGACCCCGAGGTACCGGAACACCCTCCTCGCCATCGCGGGCAGGGCCAGATACGAGACATCGACGACGCCGTGGATGTTCACCGCTGGGTCGCTGGAGGTGAAGAGGTCGAGACGGGTCTTGTCCGAGCCGAGGCGGCCGGCCAGCTCGTCGAGCGTGGTCTCCCGATGGCGCTGCAGGTGCTCGGCGGCGATCAGGATCGTCATCGGGAGGCAGCCGCACTGCTCGACGATAAGTTCAGCGGCGGCCGCGCTGGCTCGCACACGAGCCTCTCCTGCTCGGCGGCCGAGTAGGTCGATCGCTTGACCAGCAGGAAGTGGCGGCAGCTCGATCGCCGTTCCGCCCGTGCGCGCGAGCAAGCCGGACTGCTGTTCCCGGCTCGTCGCCACCACCACGCTGCCGGCCCCCGGGAGCAGCCACTCGGCTTGCCGGTAGTCGGCGATATTGTCGAGGATCACGACCGCGGGACGCTCGGCGAGCAGCGATCGATAGCGGGCGATCCGAGTCTGCAAGCTGGACGTGCCGAGCTCGGCGGCGCTCACGCCGAGCGCCGCGAGGAATCCGTCCAGGACCTCTTCCGGTTCGGCCGGCGCGCCGGGGGCAAGGCCGCGCAGGTCGGCGAACAGGCAGCCGCCGGGAAGGCGAGCCTGCACGCGGGACGCCCAGTTCACAGCGAGGGCGGTCTTCCCGACCCAGAACCCGCCTTCGATCACGATGGTCACGGTCGCACCGGGACGGCCTTGGGTGATCAGCGCGCGGTCCATCGCCTGCAGCTGTTCCTCGCGACCGACGAAATCAGTCGTGGCCGGTGGAAGCTGGACGGGGCGCGTCACCGCTCGGAAGTCGCCCCGCTGCTCCGCGGCGATCTTGTCCAGCTCACCTTCGGCCGCGAGCACGGTGTCGAGGTCGTGCACGACGGCCGGTAGCAAGGCGCGGTGGCCGTGCAGCAGCTTCGAGAGGTAGCTGGCGCTGTACCCGGCTTTCACGGCGACTTCGCCGAGCGTCAGGCCACGTTCTCTCCGCTTGCGGTGCACCGCCGCCGCGAAGCTGTCGATGGTTCGCATCGCGCCTCCCCGCGCGTCGAGACGCGCCGGTTGACGCGTCAGCGTGGGCGGGGACCCGGATCTCGACGGACCAGGAGGCAGGCACTCGATCGGGCGGTTCCTGCGCAGCTCTGCGTCCAGTAATTTGGAATGATCAACTTCGACAGTACGAAAGCCTGAACGGAGAGTCAAACAAGTCGGACGCATTGAGATCGGAATTCCAGGAAGTTGGAATTCCGATCCGGAGGGGGGGACCGTGTCCGAGCCCGATGATCAGCTGCCTGACCCCTTCGGCCGGCTCCTCGAGCGGCTGATCAACCTCAAGAAGCACGACGACGGTCGGCCCTACACCGTCTCGGAAGTCGCTGAGGAAATCGGCATCTCGAAGAGTCAGCTGTACAACCTGATCAAAGGCGCGAACGAACCGAAGCTGCGGCTCGCTCAGGAACTCGCCGCCTACTTCGACGTCGAGCTGGAGTACTTCGGCACCAGCGAGCGGGCCCGCGAGATCCAGGGGCAGTACGCGCTCCTCGAGCGACTGTCCCAGCAAGGTGTCCGCGACGTCGCGTTCCGGGCGAGCGCCCTCTCGCCGGACGTCCTGTCGAGCGTCCTGGACTTCATCGACTTCCAAGCCAGCCGCGGTGAGAACCACACATCCGGGTGACTTGCTGTCCAACCCGCCGGACACCGCCGCCGATCTGCGACGATCGTTCAGAGGTGATCAGCAACGGGCTGGGAGGACCGTCGTGAGCAGCCTGGTTCAACGCGTGCGCCGTGATCGGCGAATCGCCGGCCTGCGCCGTCGGCTGCGGTCCGAGCTGCGCGCCGCGGGCGTCGAAGGTCCGACGCCGATGGCCGAGATCTGCGCCCGGTTCGGCGAACGCCGCGGCAAGCCGATCCGGCTGCTGGCCGTGCCGATGGAGGTGCCGGGCCCGTTCGGCCTGTGGATCAAGACGACGGCCGCCGACGTCATCCTGTATCAGGGCACGGGAACCACGCGGTTCCACCAGGAGCACATCATCGCGCACGAGCTCGGTCACCTCCTGGCCGATCATCCGTCCGATGAGGGCGACGACGAGATGTGGCGCCAGTTGCTGCCCGACATCCCGCCCAGCGTCATCCGGAGCGCTTTGCGGCGGCGCACGTCTTATGCGAACGAGTACGAGCAAGAAGCCGAAGTGCTCGCGACCGTGCTCCTGGAAGCGACGACCAAAGCACACGAGGTCACCCTGCCCAGCTGGTCACCCCGTGCCCGCCGCGCGCAGACGTCCCTCGGCGATCCGGTCGATGTCCTATGAACCTCACGAACTTCCTGCTGCTCGTGTTGGCCTGGTTCCTCTACCGGCTGGCTCGCTCGCCGCGGGACCCGGCGCTCTGGGCCGTCGTGGTGTGCATCGTTTGCCAGCTGCTCGGCGCTTCCACCTTCGTCGCGTTCACCCGGACGGTGTTCGGCGACCTGCCGTCGTCTAGCACGGTGAAGCTGCTGACGAACGTCGCGCTGAATACCTCGCGATACGCGCTTCTGCTCTTCTTCCTGCTCTCGGCGGGTGGGTCGTGGCGGCGGGTCCGCATCGAGACCGCGATCCTCGTCGGCGTCTGCTCGGCGATGGCCGCCGCGGTTCTCGTGCTCCCGCCAGGCGCTCGTGACAGCGTGTACCCGCTGACCGGGAATCTGCCGAACGACATGAGCCATCCCGGCGTGGCGCCGTTCTACATCGTCGGCGGCAGCTACACGCTCTACGCAGCGACGCAGACCGCGCGCTGGGCCCTCCGCTACGCCGACGAGTCCAGCCGTCGCGCCCGGTTCGGACTTCGCCTGGTCGCCGTCGCGCTGGTCGCCACGGCTGTCACGACCGGCGCCCGGACGGTCGTCACGATCATCCGCTGGGCCGGCCACCCCGGCTACGGCGCCCCGATCATGCAGGTGACCACGCGACTGGTCCCGATCTGCACCTTCGTGTTCCTCGTCGGTGTGTTCTCGGTCGGGCTCGTAGCTCGGTTCGCCGCCTTGAGGACGTGGCTTCGTCGGCGGCGAGCCTATGCCGAGCTCTGGCCTCTCTGGCGGGCGCTGCACGCGGTGTTCCCCGATGACACCCTCGACCACGCCCCCACCCGGCCTTGGCTGGACACGCTGCTCCCCCACCGGGTCGGCCACCGGTACTGGCGACGCGTCATCGAGATCCGGGACGGCCTCCTCCAGCTCAGCCCCCAGCTCGTCGACGCAGGCTTCGACTCCAGCCGACCGGCCGAGCAGCAGCTGGGCAAATTCCGCCGCGCCCTTCAGCTGCAGGCCGGCGGCCACACGCCGGCCAGCCGGACGGGCGTGCTTGTCGCGGCTCCCGAAGACGTGGACATCAACTCCGATGTCCGGCAGCTCATCCATCTCTCGCGGGCGCTCGTCCGGGAAGGAGTCTTGTGACCACGGTTTCGACAGCCGAGATCCGTGACCGGAACCTGCAGATGCTCGAGCGCATCCGCTCCCAGGATCCGCAGCCGCACCGCGAGGGCTACTACGCGCTGCGGGTGCTGACCGTCGCCGGCCGCAAGACCGGCGAGCCGCGCGCCGTCCCGATCGCGCTCATGCAACTCGACCGCGTCCAGTACGTCTGCTCGCCGGATCGCCGCCGCGACTGGGTCCGCAACCTGCTCGCGGCCGGCCGGTGCACCGTCTCACCCGACGACCACGAGGCACGCAACGCTCTCCTCGTCGAGGACGCCGCCGGAGCGGAAGCGGTCGCCCGGTATCTCAGCCGCCTCCCCCGGGTCTCCGATCAGTGGCCGTTCCCCGGCGATGCGGCACCGGAGCAGGTGCTGGCCTTCATGGGACAGATCGCCGTGTTCCAGCTGTGCGTTCCCGCCTGAAAGGTCCTCCGTGCCTCAACAGCTCTTCACCGCCGACCAGGTCCTGCCTGGTCCGGCTGGTGAGCGGATCCGCGACGGCGCTGTCCTCTTCCAGGACGGCACGATCGTCCTCGTCGGGCCGCGCGCGGATGTCGAACGCCTTGCCTCCCCCGCCGCCGAACGCCATGACTTCCCTGGTGGGACCATCCTGCCCGGCCTGATCAACTGCCACGTCCACCTCGTATTCGACGCCTGCAGCGACCCAGCACGAGCCGCGGCCGACGCGACCCACGCGGACTTGGTCGACCGTGCGGACCGGCTTCTGCGCTCAGGCGTGACTACCGTCCGCGACCTCGGCGACCGCAACGGCCTCGCCATCCAGTTCCGGAACCAGCACCCGCGAGGGCCGCGGATCGTCGCATCCGGGCCACCGATCACCATCCCGGACGGGCATTGCTGGTTCCTCGGCGGGACCGCGGACGGCGAAGCCGAACTCCGAGCCCGAGTGCGGCACAACGCCGAGCTGGGCGCGGACATCATCAAGGTCATGGCCTCCGGCGGCCAGATCACCCCGAACTCCCCGAAGATGTGGGACAGCCAGTTCACGACCGCCGAGCTGACCGCCATCGTCGACGAAGCTTCGAAGGCGGGGCTGCCCGTCGCGGCGCACGCCCACGGCACCGACGCGATCGCGGCAGCCATCGACGCAGGCGTCACCACCATCGAGCACTGCACCTGGCTTCGAGAGGGTGGAGGAGGCTACGACCTGCGCGACGACGTCGCCGCGAAGATCGCCGAGCGCGGGACCTTCGCCTGCGTCGCTTGGCCCTCGGACTGGCGCGGCTTCATGAACCGCCTCGGGTCCGCCCGCGCCGACCAGGTGGTCAGCCGGTTCGAGTGGATGGCCGAGCACGGCATCCGGATGATCCCCGGCACCGACGCCGGAGCAGGCAGCTCGGGCTTCGACGACTACGCCGGCGCCCTCCAGCTCTACGAGTACCTCGGATTCGACCGCGCGGACATCATCGAGATGGCCACGACGTTGAGCGCGGAGGCGCTGGGCCTCGGCAACACGACCGGGCAGCTGGCTCCGGGCCTCGCGGCAGACATGCTCGTCGTCGAAGGCGATCCGCTCAGCGACCTGGCCAACCTTGGACGGCTCCGACGGGTGGTGGCCAAGGGCCAGACCACCTCGATGACCACGGCATAACCAAGCTGATTACCGTGGAGGCACTGGCGACAATGGGCTACGCGGCGACCCAGGTAGCACGGTCTCCCCGCTGCAGAGATCGCAGCCGGCGTTCCAGCTCGGCGGCGACGCCGGTGTCTCCGCGTGCGGCTCGGCGCAAGAAGCTGCCCAGGGTGTGGAGATCACGGATTCGCACGAGGGTGTCGATTCCTGCCCAGTCACGTACGTCGTAGCCGTAGGCCTCCGCGAAGGCGTCCAGTTCAGCAGTTGTACGACCAAAACGAACACCACCCTGGATGGTGTTCGCGAGATCGAGTTCGCGGGGACCCCACGCCGGTTCGTCCCAGTCGCCGAGAATGGCATCGGCGCCGTCCCACAGGGTGTTCCCCGGGTACGCGTCCCCGTGGATCAGCCCGGTCCCGAGTGGGAAGACCAGCTGCTGGAAGTCCGTGAGCAGGCGGTCGCGTTCATCGATCAGCCAACGACGATCGTGTTCGGGAAGCGTCGTGTCGACGGAGAGGACGTCTGAGAAAGCAGAGAGCGGCACCGCGGGCGGCAGCTCGACCGGCGGGTCAGGCAGCCTATGCAGCTGGCGCAGCAAGGCGCCGAGGCGACCTGCGTCAGGTACTCCGCGGTCTTGCTGAGCATAGAACCGCCAGAACGTGACCACGTGACCGACAAGCTCCACGGGTTGTTCGACCTGAGCCGGCCGCGTGCAGGGGAAGTCCTGTTCAGCCAGCCAGTGCGTGAGTTGAACAGCGCGGCTTGCACGGTCCCGCAATGCCTGTACGCCGACCTTCGCCACAACGCCAGTGTCGCCAGCCGACGGAAGCAAGTAGACGTCGTTGGCGTGGTTGCGCAGAGGCGCAGCACCGGTCGGGTCAAGGCCGGCCCGGCGACACGCAAGGTCGAGCACATTCGGGAGTACGAGGTCAGGCACAACTCGATGGTAGAGCGCGGGGTCGTGTTGAAAGATGGCCGGTAAGCCTGTCCGCCAACTCGCCTGCGGCACGATGGCGACGACCGCCGAGTTCCCGGGCTTGGTCACGCAGCGAGGCCATTGCCCCGTGGAGCTGGCTGATCTGCTCCTCCGGGGGCAGGTCGAGAACTCGCGCGACGGATGCGACCGCACCCTCGACGTTGTCTTGCCCGAGACACGCCTGTGCGTGGTCCAGGCGGGCCAGCGCCAGATCGCCGTAGGACCGTTCCTGCGGCAAGCCTTGCTCGTAAGCGCGGATTGCTTGTGCTGAAGAGCGTTCCGCCTCATCGTATTCGCCGAGCAGTGCGTACGTTCCGCCTACGTAGTAGATCTTCTTCGTGACCGGAAAGGACAGAAGGCCGCCGAAGTCTTCGACTGAATCCACGGAGGCGAAGCCCCGGTTCGGCGGTTCGTCGAGACGGGAGAGCAGATCATGCGCCATCTCAGGCCGCTGCGCCCGCGCCGCGGAACGTGCCGCAATGGCCAGCAGGCGTCGACGCGTCTGAGGCCCGGAGTTGTACTGCAGGCCCTTCAACGCGGCTGTTACCGCAGCGGCCGGCTGGCGGGACCATTCATGAAAGAGCGCTGACGAACCGCAGGTCCACGCCCGCAGCGCGGTGCTGTCGACCGCTGTGGCCAAAGTCGAAGCAGCCCGAAGATGCTTCAGAGCTGCACCGTGATCACCAAGGTTCTGGCTCGCGTGGGCGAGAAGAATCGACGTCACCCCGGCCAGGAACATCAAGTCATGGGTCTGGCCGGGCCGTTGGCGCGTATGCAGCGCCTGCGTCAGGGTGTTCTGAACTCGACGCAGGTCCGCGAAAACAGCGGGCAGCGGCACGTGAACATACGCGACGGCGATCCGCCCAAGTTCGGAACGCTGGTACTCGATCAAGTCGGCGTCCGAACCCAGTGCGGCGACATCGTTGGCCAACTGCTCAGCCTGCGCGGCTGCGTCGGCAACCTGGGCCCGCGAGTTCACTTCCGCTGTCCCGGGTAGATCCGTGTGCCCTTGTGAAGCTTCACCCGCGTAGCTGTGAAAGCGCGCCCGAACTGATGGCGACGCCTTCGCCAACGCCACCGTGAGCAGGTCTTGAGCCTCACGACCTGGGTTTCGCGGGTTGGTCGTGCGATTCCATTTTGCCACTGTCGAACGAGACAGTCCCAGATATTCCGCGAACTCGGCGAGAGTGCATCCCATGGCAGCGCACAACGCGGCAGCGCGCCCGGCCGTCCAGGTCTCCATCGGTATTCCCATCTGTCGACGTCTGCCGCTAAGCGTGAACCATATTCCCGCCATTAGCAACGGGGAGGCCTCGAAGAGGCCCCGCTGTGCCCACCCCGGCCCCAGTAGGCCCCGTTTCCACTTCCCTTCATCAACCCCGTTGATCACGCTGTATACCACGGAAAGTAGACCGAATCGGCGAACGATCCGACAAGAAGAGCATCAACGTTGGGCGAACATCATGTCAGAAAAGGAAGAAGGATGGCCTTCCAAGGTCGATCTGGAAAAAGCGGAAGAGGATGAATTCTTACTTCTATGCCGCGTACTCGTCGGACTGCGCCGTCTGCCCTCCTCGGATGCACCACCACGATCGACCAGAGTCTCGATGTCCCGCGAAACCTCCAAACTCGTCGACACGCTGCGCGCGACGCAGGCCCGAATCAGTTTGCTCGTGTGCACATTGCAAGACGGAACGGCGACAACGGACGAACAACTACAGGTCGCCGACGGGCTCAAGGAACTGGCGGACGTCCTACAGTCGAACGTCGTCGACGTCGACGCGGACATCGTGCAGACCTCTCGACATCTTCTTCTCACAGAACGGCACGCGGGATGACCGACGGATCCCTGAGCCATCCCGGCCTCTACGTGGTCGGTAGCGCACTACGACAGCATCGAAGCGACCAAGGCATGAGCCTCCGGGAACTGGCTCGCACGACGGGTATCGGCCCGAGCACCCTTTCGAGCTGGGAGCAAGGAGAACGGCGTATCCCGGAAGTACCGCTTGGCTGGATTCTCGGTGTCCTCAAAGTGGCGCCCGCCGAAAGTCGTCTCCTGATTCGACTTCACACTGAATCCGATCGAATGAGCCACGTCGAAAGCCTCGACTCCGAGGTGACCAGCCTCCAGCGTGCCTACGACCGCTACACCCTCCGCACGTACGAATGGGCACCGAGGATCATCCCAGAATCTCTGCAGACATTCGATTACGCTCACGCGGTTCTGGGACCGCGTTCCGCCACGCCGGACGACGTCGACCAGGAGGTCTTGACCCGGCAGGCTCGGCAGCTCGACCGAGATCCGCAGCACCGGCACATCCTCCTGCTGGGCGCTTCCGCGTTGACCCTGGAGAACATCCCCTCGAACGTATTGCGGACACAGCTGGACGAGATCACCGATCCAGGCCCCCGACGGCGGATCGACACCCGAGTCGTCCCGGCCGAGGCACGCGCCGCTTCGACGATCGAGCCCTTCGTGATCTACGAGACGGCAGAGAAGGCCTTCACCGTCGTCGTGAAGCACGAGCATGCGACGGTCTACCTGTCCGATCCAGCCATGGTGAAGCGCTACTGGTCGACGTTCAGCGCGCTCCAACGAGAAGCTGCCGCGTATCTGCCGGTGGGATCATGTTGAACGCGGGCGCGGTGATCTACATGGATCCGCAGACCATCCACCCTGTGATCAACGGAGAATGGCATCGCCTCGCGGGAGCGCTCGAGCCAAGGCAGGAGTTCACCACACTCTGCGGCATCTCCGACACTGCAACGTTCCTGCCGTTGAGCGAACGGCGAACGCGAGGCAGCCCCAAGCAATGCGAAGGCTGCGACGTCATCTACCGACGAGACAACGGCATCCCCCTATTGCAGGACCGCCTGGGCAGGCGCGCGTGATCAGGCAGCAGGCGAGAGCAAGCCACGAAGACGTTGCAGAGCGCGGCGTCCGGCTATGACGACGCCTGACAGGTGGCCGTTTTCGGCGGCGCGGACGACCCGCTGCAGCTGGTGCGGCAGCCGGCGTTGCTCGGCGGTCGCGATAGCCACGGTCAGGGCTTCCTCGGCGCCAGCGCGTTCACCGGTCGCGGCGAGAACTTCACCGGCGGTGACTCGTTCGATGACTTGCCATTGCGGCGCGGCGGGTTCCCCCGCAACCGTGTTCAGGACTTGGAGGGCGTCGTGTGGACGATCGAGGGCAAGCAGCCCCCGGGCGTGGATTTCGCGCAGTGTGAAGGGATTGAGCAGCAGGTCCGTTCCGGTCGCCGTGTCGAGTCGGCGGCGGCATCCCTCGATCGCGTCGGCGAACAGGACCGCCGAGCCCGCCTCGCCGGCGGCTCGGGCCAGCAGCGCGAGCGCAGCGCCGTGCCCGGCCGCGGTCGTGGACACGGCCGCGGCGTGCTCCAGCCGGGCGACGGCAGCGTGGAGACGGCCTGCTTTGCGCAGCTCGTTGCCGTGCATCCGCAGGGTGTTCGCGAGGAAGTCGGTGTCGTCGAGGTGGCGGGCCAGGAGAAGGGCTTTGCCAGTCCAGGCCGCGGCGCCGGTCAGGCGTTCCTCGGGCAGCACGGTGCCCAGCGACACGCCCAAGGCCAGGCGGGCGGAGGCGAGCAGATACAGGGTGTCGCGTTCGAGGTGGCCTTCGGCGGCGCGGGCTTCAAGGCGGGCCGCCAGCGGCCACGGCTCGTTGACAGCCTCGACGACCCGGCCGGATTGGCGGGCGATCTCGGCCAGCCGGATCACGCTGTCGCCGAACTGCACGAGCGCAGCAAAGTCGGCGTCGTCCGGATCGGTGACACCGAGCAGATGGAACGGCAGCCCCAGGGCGCGGGCGATGTGCCGGCGCCCGGCCACGTCGCCCGGCGTGCGCCTGCGGGTTTCGATCATCGCGACATAGGACTTGTCATAGCCGAGCAGAGAGGCCAGCGCTTCCTGGCTGAGCCGGTTCGCGGCACGGTAGGCGCGCAGGATGGCGGCGAGATCCCGCGAAGACAGTGCCGCCGCGGCGGCGGGGTCGGACCACGTCCAGACGGCGGGAATCAGCCGGGGCGGACGCGGGGCCAGGCCGTTGCTCGTCGCGCGACAGGCCGGGCAAACCGGGGCGTGGGAGTAACGGCCCAAGGCCGTCCCGCAGCGCTCGCACCCTGCCATGATCGCTACCGGACCGGGTGCGGGGCGCGAAGCCTGTCGAACCAGGCGACGATCGAGCGCTTGTACCCCTCGGGCATGCGCAGCCCGGGCACCTCGTGCTCGGCGAACTCACCGATGCGGCTGTGCTCGTGGCTGAGCACCGGCGCCGCGCCGGATGCGGTGGTGCAGCCATACGTCACGATGAACACATCTTTGTCGGCCACGTCGATGTGGTACACCCAGGCGTCGAGGATCTCCGCGACCTCGACCCGCAGCCCGGACTCCTCGCTGATCTCCCGCGTCACGGTCTGTTCGGGAGTCTCGCCGGGTTCGATGCGGCCGCCCGGCAGCTCCCATTCGCCGCGCTCGTTGTGCACCAGCAGCACCCGGTCTTCCCGGATCAGCACACCCTTGATCGACACCGGGTATCCGGTCTCCACCACCGAAACCAGCCTCCTGCGCTCCTCGTGTCCGGTTTCACCGACCGTAGCAGCGCACCCGGTCTTTCGCTGTGAAAGCGGAGTTGACGATCTGTCAGTGGACGCCGGTCGGTCAGGCCCGGTGTGCTGGTCGGACCGGATGGACCACGACCGAAGGGAGATGCCGTGTCCTTGACCGTGCTGTCGGAATGCAGCGTCGACATCGGCGCGGCGGGTGGTGTCGGTGAGCTGGCCGCGGTGCTGGCCCGCGATGGCGTCGCGCTGTTCGACGGCGTGCGTACCGAACCGCAACTACTGCAGCTGGCGACCGGCCTCGGCCAGCTCGTTCACCACCGCGACAACTCCGGCACGGGCCTCACCGTGATCTCCGACCGCGGCAACGACCGCCCGCCGACGGGACAGGGCGGATTCAGCCGGCACGCCCTGTCGGCGCACACCGACTGCTCTAACGTCCCACGGCCGCCACTGCTGGTTGCCATGACGTGCAGCCAGACCGCCGATCGTGGCGGTGACTGCGTCTTGGTCGATGGCCGTGCAGTGCACGAGGAGCTGGCTGACCGCGCGCCGGAGGCGCTGGCCGATCTGTCGGCTCGGCGAGGCGCGTACTTCGGCGGTGCGGCTGGGATCGTCGGGAACGTCTTCGAACCCGACCCGTGCGGGTTGGTCGGCATCCGGCTCCGGCGCGACGGGCTGGCCCGGTTCTCCCCGCAGACCCAGCGCTGGCTCGCCGTGCTCGCCCAGGTCATCGACCGGCATACGGTCGCGATCCCTACGAGAACCGGCGGCGGATACGTCGTCAACAACCGACGCTGGCTGCACGGCCGCACCGCCTTCACCGGCCCGCGAAGGATGTACCGAGCCCTCATCGAGCCCCGACCGGCGTGGCGTATCCCGGCCGGCTTCACTCCCGTGGTCGCGCCATGACGAGCGTCGCCGCGCCCTACTGGGTGTCCGAGTTCCCAGAGATCGTCGGAGAGCTCCAGCGTGGCAAGTGGATGATCGCGCGCTGGGAAAACCTCGGCCCGGACGAGGACATCGCCCACTGGCAGGCAGCAGTACGCCGGGCGTGCACCGCCGACATCGACCCGGTGTTCATCGACGTTCCTCGCCGCAGTCTCACCCTCGTGCTCAACGCGGCCCTCCCCGCTCCGGACGACGAGCAGATCCACCTCTCCATCGCCGCCGTCGAGCACAGCCGCTCCACCGGC
>Ga0307507_10002517_pt1 | contig 38254 bp, 58 predicted proteins | sample 7_EM_MG_FD_207223 | JGI IMG/M metagenome (GOLD analysis project Ga0307507, IMG submission 207223) | Populus trichocarpa ectomycorrhiza microbial communities from riparian zone in the Pacific Northwest, United States - 7_EM | ecosystem: Host-associated > Plants > Roots > Unclassified | place...
AAAACAAGTCATGTGTCCTAACGGGATCACATGCGTGGAACCCATGACTCATAATTATGAGTCATGTGCGAAATACATAAACCACATGACCATCATCGTGCGTCATGTCGAAACTCAACCAATAACAGTAAACCAATGACACGCTATTGCGTCGGCATGCTAAAACCTATGAGTCAACTGATCTCATAGTGTGAAAGATAACAAACCGATGACTAATAACTATTAGTCATGTGAGAGTCTGCCTTGCTTAGTCACCGTTTGTGACACCGCCTAGCAGCGATGCCTCCTCCAACTTGTAGAACAAGCAACAGAAATAGTATTATTGTCTTAATTTTCTTTGGTCATTTGTTTTCTCCACAAGATAGATGTATAACCATCCTTGGTGTAGGCATGGAAATATGGTTCCCTTGTTATTTTTCCCTTTATAATGATTTTTACGAAGAGTGTTAGCAAACGGTTTCCGCTGTAGTATTTCAGACTAAGCAGGAGACAGAAAAATATATTTCTTTCGTTATTTGTTTTGATATATGAGTTTTTTTCTTTCCATAACTAACACTCAACGAAGCTTCTGGTACCTAGACACATTCAACACATGATATAAAAAATCAAAAAAATCAAAAAATAGAGCAGGGGATTGGGCTTCACGAACCATCTACTCTACACCTCTGCTAATTGAAATCTCAAGATCATGAGAATTGATCGTCAGCAGCCACCATACCCACACTCCCAGTAGGCTGCACCATCCGCTCCTTCGCTCTCCCGTATCAGGATCTTGGTCTTTGGCGTACTTGTTTCTTGGGGTCTCCCATTTAATTCTCACTCCCTCACCACTCGGGTCTTCGCTACCTGGCTCCACGCTTGGATGGTTGGCAACACCACCTCACTCATATCACTGACGACTGGGACTACAGTTCGCAGTAGGAGAAAACTCTTCAACAGGCCAGAGTCAATTTCTCCATTCACTTCACTACATTTAGAGGCTGGATAGTGAGCCGCACACACCGTTACCAATCATTTCTACTGTTATTAAGCCGACACCTCCTCCACCTTCTCTAGTCTCGTCCTGTTGCTCGGTCACTAGGACCAGCCACACACTGGGCTGGCACCCTGCGTCTCCTTTGCCTTCCCGCGGCTTCTCCACCATCACGGCCCTCGGTTTGAAACAGTTATCGTATTGCACTCTCTCGGTGGCGGATGTGAATGCCTTGGGTTCTGGAGTAATATTTTGCACGGTCGCATTGCTTTTTTGTGGCCCCCTAGGCCCGCATTGTTCCTTCCTTTATTGAAAATACTTTGGTTTTCATTAGCGGTTATAACAATTATTTCATCCTGTGGGGTTCACAGCAAGGGTTTTCCGGTTGATTCGTCGCATCAGGAAAATGTCGGAGCGTGCTCCAAGGTGGTCCTGAACGCTCCTGGTCCAGCAAGGGGGGTCGTGGTCCCCGTGCTCCACCTGGTGCACTCCATTCTGCTCTGATCCACACTTTTTCAAATTTTACCGAAAATGTGAATCAGGGTGGATCAGGGTGGACCAGGAGGACCAGGGGGACCATAACCCCCCTTGGTGGACCAGGAGTGGTTTTTACATTTTGCTGATATCCCAGTGGTTTTACTTGATTTTTCTTTCCTGGCCGCTTAGCTTGTCAGGATTGAATTGCTTTTTTGGCGTGGCTGGTGTGCGGTTGGTTCCAGACCAGAGGAAGGTCAGTCGATGGTGCTTTCCCAGCCGCTAGTGCGGTTTGCTATGAGGTTTCTTACTGCCATAGCTTAAGCTTCTTGCACCTTTTGTACCTAAGGTTGTAAAACAAATCTAAGATAAACAAAAGACAAAGAAAAGGAAAAAAAGTGAAAGAGAAAACAGGAGATTGGGCTCAGGAACTATCTCCTCTATAGCTCTGGTGATTGAAATCTCAATACACTGAGAATTGATCGTCACCACCCACCACCCACCACCCCAGCACTCCCAGTGAGCTGCAACCCCCCCTCGGACCTTACTTCTCTTATCCTCTTCTTAGACTGTGTGGTGGTTGTTTCTTAGGGTCGTTTGGCTCTCTCCCCCTCCCACTCTACTCTTCTTTTTCACTACCTTGCTTAGAATGCTTGGATGGTCGGTAACACCCTCTCGCCCATAATACCAATGGCTGGGAATACAGTTCGCAGTAGGAGAAGAGTTTTCATCAGGCCACTGGTCGATTTCTTCACCCTTTACACTACCTCTAGAGGGTGCCTAGTCAGTCATGCACACAGTTACCCATGGTTTCAACAGTTATTCTTCCTAGCTCTCTCCCACTACCCTGCAGTTTCGTCCTGTTGCTCTGTTACAGCTGCTATCCACTCAATTGGCTGGCACCCTACTGGCTTCGCACACCGTGCCATTTACTCTACGGTCGTAGCCCTTTATTACCCTCAGTCATTTTTTTATCCTCTCTCCGTGGCAGATGTCAATATCCTGGGTCATGTTGTAATTAGTGTCCATCTTCTTAATTGCCATGTTGCCCCCCGACCCCATAGTTATTCTTTCTGTTTTCATCACTGGTTATACCATTTATTGCTTTTATATTTTGGTGTCTACGGCAAGAGCTTTCCTGCTGGTTCCTCCCTATGTTTTTATTTCATTTTGCTTCCTTGCCCCCCTTATCTGGTCACAGTTGGATTTTCTATGTAATGTAGCTAGTATGCAGTTGGTCTCAAACTAGAGAGACTTGGTTTGAAACCTTTTTCCCTGGCGCCGGTGGGTTCACGGAGGTTTTGCTTTACCATAGCCAGTGCTACAGGTAGTCTTTGTCCCTAGTTGACGATAAAACCAATCATATCAAATACCATAAAAACACCAGAAAGGAAAAAACAGAAAAGGGCGAGATTTGTGTTCTTGACACAACCATCTAAGTACTTTTTTATACTGGACTGTTACTACCAGATCTTTATCCATTACACTTCCGGGAAGCCAAGACGAAGGGGCCTTGTGCGAAGCGTAGCCATTCCCCCTGCTGGATACAAGTCAACAGAGTTAGCTATCGCAGTGGTCCGTCGCAAACAAGAAAAAGAAGATTGTTACAGAATTACAGTTAGCTGCTGCAAGTATTACCCGGAAGGAGAGGATTGTAACATTTGCTTGCATCACTCTCGCAGCATCCAACATAGAGACAAAAGGGCAAAAAACAATAAGTACAATATCGACCCAGTTACGGAAAGCTACGACCTCTCACCGCTGAGGGCAGGATTAATGGAGCTTCCAGAGAAAGCAGGGGGGCAAGCCCAACAACACCGGAACCACCGTTTGTAATGGGATCCGAATCAATAGCAATTCCAGCAAATACTCGAAGAAAAACCATTATGAACCAAGTCACCAGTGGGGAATGCATCACGGAAATGTCGGAGCGTGGTCCAAGGTGGTCCTGAACGCTCCTGGTCCACCAAGGGGGGTCGTGGTCCTGGTGGTCCACCTGGTCCACTCCGATCCGCTCTGAACCACACGTTTGGAAATTTTACCGAAAATGTGGATCAGGGTGGATCAAGGTGGACCAGGAGGACCAGGGGGACCATAACCCCCCTTGGTGGACCAGGAGTGGTTTTTCCATTTTGGTGATGTGAAGTGCCGCGGCGCCCACTACCTCCTAAGTAAATCCCGAACAGTTGAGATCAATCTTGAGACCCCTAAGGGGGTGAATGAGATGACCCCGGGCCATGAAACCCCAACTCTTCACAGGGGAGCGACAGAATCCTCTAGAATGCATGGCCCAAATGGTATTAGACTACAAAATGATGGGATGGCAAGAAGGTCACTATAAGGAAAATATTCTTTATGAAACAAACCTTTTAAGGGACTACACCGGAACATGCATCATACCATACAGCGGAGAATGGACTACTCTGACATGCAAGACTTGGGTAGGATTCAAAGCAGAACTTCAGAACAAAATTCGGAGTAATTGATGCCAAAGGAAAGGCGAGAATCAAGCTGAGGAACAGGAAGCAAGGTAACAGATTGCTTGGAGAATAGTGGAACGACGGCCGGGTTGTCACATACGAAGCAGACCTGGACTAGGCTACTGGAGGAGAACTCCTTCTGGCAGGAATGAACACCGAATGGCAGAATGCCCAGGGAACAACCAACCACCAATTTCGGAATAGGGAAACCTGAGCTCAGTGGGCAATCAGTAAAAAGACCAAGCTGGGGACAGTTTCACACATTCAGAGTCGCCGACTAAAGACCACACTATGACAAGGAAAAGATACCCCTCAAAACTCAGATGGAATATGCGGATCAACGAACAACCATTATACGAACTAGGGTGACCGAATGGATCCGGATGTCGCTTGAAAACTACCCCAATGAAGAGATTCGAAGGAATAATTTGGGAGGGGTATGAGACAACGACTATGGATAAAGTGTGGAGAACTAGTACATATGGCCAGGAACTACGAAAGCAAAAGGAGGCCCAATGGTTAATCTCGCATGCCAGGAATTCGTAATCAACACAGAAGCCAGCACCAGGGCAGGATAGAAGAAGGATCCGAGAAATGGAAGTCGAGCAAGAACCTGAGTGGTCTGGAACTAACGAATGTCCCTACGACAAGATAGTCAGAGTTACAGACTTGAAAGAAATCTCATCATCATGGAAAATGTACCACACCTCCCTCAACTATACCGAAACCCTCAAAAATGACAATGACCCTATTATGGTCATAATACAACTACACTGCTAAAGAGAGTCAGTCACAATCAATGCCATCATTGACTCAGAGACAAGACAGGACTTGATCAATAAGAAAGTCTGCAAGAAACCCTGAATCAGGATGATCAAAGCAGAACCCAAGAGAGATTAACTTCGCGAAAAGAAAACCAACCGCTATGGGCCCTGTTACCCAGATGACGAAGCTACCTATGGACAGTAGTTGCCATAGGATATTGGCAACCTTCCAAGAAGTGAACCTTAATCAGCATGAGGTCATCCACGGAATACCATGGCTACGGGAACACAATCCGACTGGTGACTTCAATGAAAAGAAGATCACATTCAACAGCAAACAATTACGACTTGGTGTCTCAACAGTTCGCTGGTCCACGATGTAATCCCCAAAGAACAAGTCCGGGAAGATAATCACATTACCAGATTCTCCAAGGCCCAGGGTGTGAAAGGACAGAGTGCCAACGACCAAAGTATCAGAGTTAAGAAGCTATCAGCCGAGGCCCGACTGTCCACAAGAGGATCAGCTAAAGCGGCAGGACACCACCTATACACAATTGAGACGAGTCCCAGCCAGAGGGCAAGCAATTATGTGAACTGGAATAGCCATCGGGGTACCTCACAACACCCGTGGATGAATTGCACGACGAAGCAGTCTAGTAGTCAAAAACCAACTCGTGACAAATGCCGCTGGAATCGACGCCGACCACAGGGGAGAAGTCAACGTGATCCTGATCACCCAGTGAGACCAACCCTACCAGGGGGGAAAAGGAGACCAAATTGCACAATTAATCATCCAAGAAGTCAACCACATGGACCTACAAGAAATAGTCCAATTAGACAACACCTTAAGAGGAAACAAAGGATTCTCGCGCTCAGAGACCATTTAAGACAAAAGAGTCAAGATACAGTGTGCCAAACAAAGAATGGAAATTAACCCAATATCAGCCAGAGCTTTTAGACAGTTCTACCAATGTGGAGAAAGAACTGGCATCCAAAGATGGGACAAAGTCACAAACAAGATTCAGCTGGAGGCATTCAACATTAGCACAGAACGTGCAATCAAGAATAAGAAAAATAACCAGGACGAAGACAGTGGGAGAACGGTCACACAAGAATACCATCACCTCCTAGCGGTGTTCGAAAGAGGTCAAAAAATGATACTACCCCCCCATTGACCATATATAAGTTTGGCATCAACCTAGAAGAAGGAAAGATGGTATCAACCAAAAAGGATATTTGCCCACAGTGACGATCAAGTGGAGGAACTCCATCAATACATCAAACAAAATGAACACAGAGGATCGATCCAAAGGGTGAAGTCAGGAAGGGTCGCAACAGTTTTGTTCATCAAGAAAAAAGAGGTAAAACTTCGATTATTGGCAAAGTACTGGGCTCTCAACAAAGTTACCAAAAAGGATCGAAATCTATTACCACTCCATAGCGAAGGACTAGAAAGACTAGAAGGGGACAAATACTTCAGGAAGTTGGACATCAAGGACACCTATCACAACATCTGGATCAGATAAGGAGAGGAATGGAAGACAACCTTTTTGACAAAATTAGGGACTTAGGAGTACCTAGTCATGGCATTTGGCTAATTGAGGGCACGAGCAGCGTTGCCATGATGGATTAGCGAGATCTTCATGCAAAAGATCGACATGGTTTGCATCGTTCATCAGGGAAATGTCGGAGCGTGGTCCAAGGTGGTCCTGAACGCTCCTGGTCCACCAAGGGGAGTCGTGGTCCCCGTGGTCCACCAGGTCCACTCCGATCCGCTCTGATCCACACTTTTGGAAATTTTTACCGAAAATGTGGATCATGGTCGATCAGGGTGGACCAGGAGGACCAGGGGGACCGTGACCCCCCTTGGTGGACCAGGAATGGTTTTTACATTTTGCTAATATTTACCTGGACGATGTACTCGGATTCTTAGACACCCTACAACAGCACAGTAAGGATATCCTCAATATCGTCAGAGAAATAAGGGCCTGAGGGGGGGAAGTCAGGCCATCCCACGGGGAATTCTAGCAAAACGAAACGGAATACTAGGGATTCATCATTGGACAAGAAGGAGTCAAGCCACAAATGGTCAAGACGCAAGCCATCTGAGATGGGACAAAGCCCGAAATGATAAACGATATTCAGGCTGTCCTCAGATTTTGCAACTTCGGTCGACTATTCATAGAGGGATTGAGCAGAACCACAAGACATCTATAGACTCGAACAAAAAAGGAATCCATAGGCAAATGGGAATGGGAGACAATGAACAACAACCAATCGATGGGTTAAGACTCAAACTTACGACAGCACCCGGACGAGTCTACTTCAACCCTCTCGCACCTACCAAGAACGAAACAGCGGCCTCAAAATACTTTTGTTCCGGAATACTAACCCAACAATGCAAGGAGGGAAAATGGAGAGCAGTGGCATACCAATCCCGAAAAATATTAGTCCCTGAATGAAACTATGACATATACAACAAAGAACTTTTGGCTCGAGTCCAGGCATTCCACGAATGGCAATGATACAGAAGACAGAGCTCAAAACTTGTTCAAGTTCTCACCAATCACAAGAACTAGGTGACATTTATGACAAGAAAGGAATTGAGCGAAAGCAAAGTACTATGGATCCAGGAACTAAGTTACTACAACTTCAAAATCCAATACAGAGTAGGAAGAGAAGGAGGAACGCCAGACGCCCTGACCTGGAGTGCAGAAGACCTACAAACAGCAGGAGATAAGAGACTCAGGAGAAATGTGGGCATCTTACTACAAACAGAATAATACTGGGACATCCCAGACACCGAAGATATCAAACTCGACATACTGGAGAAAATGGAGTAGCAAGACAAGGACGAGGGAAATATACAGGAAGCCTGCAAGGTTGAAGAAGAAATCCAAGCTATCGAGAAAAACTTGCACAAGGGAGAACAGCAAATGAAAAGGGATAGCGGGAGGGAAATAGCAAGAGAAGGACGACCTCATATAGTATGAAGGAAATATCTGGATACCGAATAACAAGGAGATAAGGGTGACTCTTATCGCAAAACACCACCACCCACCACACAGGGGATATGGCAGAATGTAAAAAAAGTACTGAACTCATAAGTCTACGATACTATTGTCCTGAGAGAAAGAGAATACATCAAACGATTGGGCAGGAACTACGACACGTGTTGGAGGACCAAAGTTGTAACCAGTAGAGGTTACTGGTTTGGTTTCGGAATATCGTTTGATACTCAGTATGTGTTGTGGTTAAGTTTGATACTTATCATGTTTTATGTTTGGTTGCCATGTATCGTTTGATACTCGGTATCTTTTATGGTTGAGTTTGATACTCATGATGCTTTAGGTTTCTTTTTGGAGTATCCTTTCATACTCAGTATGTTTTATGTATTGTGTCAAGATATCATTGGATGCTTGATACGTTTTATTTAATGTTTCAAGGCTGCCATTTCGGACCCTTTATGGTTAGTGTTTACAAGACTCCGGTTTGCCTGACAAGTATATTTAAGCCAGGCTCTTCTCCGGACTTTGAGAAGGCAGACTTCGACAGACAGAGTTTTCAATATACTTAGTTCAATAGTTACTTCTTCAGTTCGCTTCGACAATCCATTTAGACCAAAGATACATAGCTATTGGAAACTCTTTGGTAGTTGTGATATTGTGAGAGGTTTTGTTACAACAACTTAGCATAAGCCTCCGGTACTTAGTCTCGTTAGATACGGCACTTTGCTATTGAGATAGTATTGTTGGTCTATCGATTCCTGCCACCACCCAAGATGCGGTTACAGAAGAGGTCCGCCATCCACATTACTGACTAGTACAATCAAACCAAGCAGCAGAGGGAGCATGGAAATTGATTGCTATGGACTTCCTTACACACCAGCAGAAGTCAGGTGGACATGACGACATACTGGTATTCCGAGTCATCGATAGGCTGACCGCAATAAGCAATTTAAAAACTATGCGCCAAAGACCGAGAAGCATGACAGTTCACAAATCTCTTCATGAGTGCAATAGTACGACTGCATGGGCTGCCACAGGATATCATCACAGACAGGTGCACCCTAGTTGCCTCAGATATATGGAAAGAAACAAGAAAGGAACAACAAATCAAATGAACAGTCAGCACCGCCTTCCACCCGCAAACCAGCGGAAAAACAGATTTCACCAATACCCTATTGAAGCAATACATTCCAGCGTACATTAATTATCAGCAAGACGACTGGTGTCGCTACGTACCGTTACCGGAGTTTGCATACCACAGCGAATTTCAGAAAACTATCAAGAACACACTATTCTTTGCAAACTACGGAATCAACCCCAATACGAGATGATCAGACATCAGCTCCAAGGAAAGAAAACAGAACCAGTAGAAATGACGTAGTTGCTGGAGTTATTACGGAACAAGATGGTGGCTGCACAATTACGAGAAAAAGACTACTAGCATCAACACCGAAAACCCAATCTGAACCTACCATCAGGAGATATGATGTGGTTGTTGCCACGCAACACCAATACCATGAGACGATCGAAGAAATTGGACTACAAGAAGATTGTACCATTCAAAATCCTGGAAAAAATTGGAACTAGCGCATATAAGTTAGCCTTACCATTCTCTAGGACTAGACACTATACCTCTCACACCTCTCTGCTCAAACCTTACCAGATCAACCAATTCCCCTCCCTGATCAAAGGACACTGTCCTTCTATTCAGATAGACAGAGAAGAAAACTAGGAAATGGACGAAATCATTGACTGTTGGCTTAACTATAACAAGGTCCAATAAAGAGCTAAGTGGAAAGGATCTTAACCAGAACATGACAAAGTCAGGTTCCTTGCAGAAAACTTCAACAATAGAGAGATCACAGTCAACGAGTTCCACTAAAAATACCCGCAAAGGCCAAGGGTGGGTAGAAGTCACAATAGGTGGATCACGATATGTGGCACCTGTGGGAGCCCTACTGTCATACCAAGGATGAGACCACTCACCAACATTCTTTCCGCACCCTAGCCCAGAGTACTCCACGGCCAATAAAACAAGAAGAAGTACCATACGTCTCCCTCAACTGGACGGGATGTTACAACAAGAAATATAACATTCACCAGGGGGAAAAATTGGGGAATTGGTTTCCCCAAAAGCCGAAATACTACAACAAGAGCATAGAAGAAAATCCGCCCCACAAAACAGAAGGCTCACTTCCTTATCTTCCTCCACAGGTACTAAAAGGCCCTCGCCATGGCAATTTGAGTGCTGATAATAGGAAAAGCGTCACGTGGGACCAATGCCTCCAGAACGACGGCCAGGGGCATAAGGAAGACAAAGTAAGAGCTGGATACTACGGCAGGGCATATAGGGTTAAACACTCGCTTGACAGCAAAGATGCAGAAAATAGGAGCACAATCAAAATTCTGAGTGCAGAACTTGGGGGGGAGTGGAGCAGAGAATAATCTCAGATGTCGGCAGCCTGGAACATGAGATCAGGTGACTCCTGAAGCAATAAGACCAAGATAAGCAGCTCATTACTATCAACGACGCAAGCATCACAGCAGGGCAAGCAACAATGGCCCACGACCAGCGAGTTTTGGAAATCGGCAACCTCAGTTTGTGAATAATCCCCTAGCAATACGAGAATGGCCAGCACAAGATCTGAAGACTCAAACGAGAGGCGAGGTGGATGGAAAAGGAAATGGATTTCTTGGGAAGATAATAGATTTGTGAGACAGATGCAAGAGTGGGCAGGGTGCTAATGGCACCACGAGTGACCAAGCAAGGCAGACTCTCTAATGACCAATAGTTATTAGTTATTGATTTGTTATCATTCACGCAATGAGAGCAGTTAACTCTGAGGTTTTTACCTGACGACACAATAGCGTGTCACTAGGGTATTGTGATTAGTTGCTTAGTAACATGACTCATGTTGGTGGTCATCTGATTTATGTATTTCGCACATCACTCATACTTAGGTGTCATGGGTTTTGTGCATGTGACTCCTTCAAGGGGCATGACTAATTTCATGAGTTTTGATTGGCGGTGGTATGTTGGACAGTGGACTTATAGGAGTCAGGTAATGGATTTCGCACTAGGACTCACTGTGAGTTATAAGTTGCGTGACAGGAAGTACGAGTCATGCAGGGTTAGGGTTGAGGGAAGAACCTCAACATAGGGGCACATGCACACAGGAGATTTGGGTCTGGCCAGGCCGCACCAGCACTAACACCCTTAGACCCTCAGGTTCATCCCGGAAATCAATATCCACCACCGCTCCCCCCCTCGTCTTGGCCAGTTACCTGTCGACCCAGTCACTCTTGTTCAACACAACAGCCTGGGTACCGGGGATTTGGTTCTCTCCTCGTTTTCGTCCCTTATAAATGCTCCCTCCATGGATATTGTCCTTTTACAATACCCTCCTGTATCCAAGCGCTTTTTTACATTCCTGTCCTAGGTTTAGGTCCTTTGCCCCCCTGATCGCCAAGCCCAGAGTGGCTTGTTATGTTTCCCAAAAACCCTTATTGAGGGTTTCTGTTTCGACCTTTGTTTGTAGAGACCCCTAGGAGTTTATGGCCCTCTATGTCTTCACATCACGAGGGTATTTCGGCTCCTCCTTCACCTGTTTTTGGGTAGGAAACACCTACGCCCGCCCTCTCTGTCACCTCTCCTGCTCAGTCACTCCCATCACTGCCCTCCCCAATCTCAACTCTTCATACCTAGTCCCTTGCGACTTCAACATCCACAACCCCTCCACAGACCCTTTCAGAGTCCGCTCTCCTGTCAAGGAGAGAGAATCAGTGCCCTACTTCCCCCCAGCCACAGACTAGGCCTTCTCTCTGCTCAACACTCCTGGCACCTACACCAGGTTTCCCTTCACTAGCTCACATAGGCCTAGTGGTATCAACCACAGTTTTGCCAACCCTCTGATGTTCCCGCCTTCCATGTGGTGGGACGCCTGGTCCCTCCCATCAATGGACTCCAACCACATCCCAATCCTCCTCCTGCTCACACCACCTGCCCCCTAAGAAGACCTGCCTCACACCAGATGGCACAATGCCTGCACAAGCTGGCCAGTCCCCTCACCCAGGCTCGACCTCTCACCGGCACAACTCGGCCTGTGGTTTGCCTCCTCACTCTCCGTGTTTAATGCCACGATGCAAGCATCGGCCGGACACCCCAGCCCTTCCCCCGGGTCCAAACCCTTGTGGTGTCCACGTCTAACCACATTGCACAAAGAATTCCCCGAAGCCATGCGTGTGGCCAAGAAACAACAAGACTCATCCTCCTCTTCCTGGAAAGGCAATCCCGGGCAGGCTACTTCAAAGGCATTACAAAAGTCAAGTCAACATACTGGGCTAACCTTTACGAAAACCTCCCCCCAAAACCAATGGACGGCCAAACAGTTCGTCGCCTCACGTAAAACACGACGCGTGCACTCTGTTCCTGGCCCCGCCCATACAGTGTCCATCAATAGAGGACTGGTACACAACTTCTTCTCTCTGAAAGACTACTTCTCCCCGAGGGACCATCTCTCTCATCATCCCTCGACTCAACCCCTGACAAAAGAACAGATAGACCATGCACAGTCCAAAGCTTCCCCATTATCTGCTCCCGGCTCCAACAGCATTCCTTACTCGTTATGGAAAATGGTCCGAGATCACAACCCCGAAAAACATCTTGACCTCCGGTCCCCTCTCTTCTCCTTTGGCTATCATCCCCCCAACTTGAAAAAAGAAAATCGTGTCATTCTGAACCAACTCAGAAAGACATTCCATGACTCCCCATCTTCCTTCCGCATCATCCTCCTCCTGAAAACATGGTCCAAGATTCTAGAATGAGTCATGACGGTCGGGCTCTCTGGTCTTCCTCCCTCCAGTGGGCTCCTTGGCCTCTACCAGTGCGGCTCCCTCTCCGGTCTCAGCACCAGTAACGCCATCTTGCCCCTTGCCCATCCGGTCAGGACTCTCCAAAGACAGAAAGTTATAGTGTCCCCCCTTTTCCTGGCCATTAGAACGGGTTGCGACACTGTCAATGTGGCCACCCTCAGGTCCTCTCGCCTTCCCAGAAACATACCTTCCTACATGGTTGACGCAGTCTCCCCTTTTCTCTCACAAAGGACATGCACCCTGATCTTCTAAAGTTCGCCGCACCTTTCAGGTCCAGTCTGGGTCGGCACCCCCCAAGGCTCCCCGATATCCCCCCTCCTCTTCCCCATCAACGTCGCCAGACTGCATATAGCAATCTCAAGAGGAGTCATGCTCTCCTATGTCGACGTCTTCTCCCTCACAGTTGCCTCTGATTCCCCCAGGGGGAATATTAGCTATCCACAAAGGCTCTCCACCCTCATCTCCAAAAGGGGCAGAAATATAGGGGTCCCCTTCTCATTCCCAAAAACTGAACTCATTTACTGGCGTACCCTCAGCCAGAGGTTAACACACTCCAAAGCGGCCATCTCCTTCGACGGGTCCCTCTTCCACCACTCAGGTGTTGTAAAATGGTGCTGCTACTAGCTATCCCCCTCTCTCAACTTCACTCACCATTTCGGCCAGCCACTTTCACTATCAAATGTGGCCTTCTCGTTTTTCTGAGACCTCTTCAGTCAAGGGTCAGGTGTCCAGCCCGTCCTATACCATCATAGCGCACAAGGTCTCCCCCTCCCCATCCTCCCGTACGGGCCGACCTGTTCTCCCCCAACTCTCTCTCTCACAAAGGAATCAACAGCTGCTGGCACAAGGTCCAGAGATGGTCCACTAATGCCTTTGACAACATACCCACATGAGTTCTCGCTCGAGAGGGCTGCCTCTTCCCCATTGTGCCATACTACAGATACAAAAGTAGTCTTGCCGCACTCCTGATCGCTTGCGCCCTCCCCTCCGCCAACAAGGCCCCCGGAAGGCTCCCCCAGTTATTCCACTCCATTTCTCCCTTCAGGGCCCAGGACCTTTGAAGAGACCTGACGAAAGGCCTCTCGTCCATATGGCTTCCCCTGAACTAGCGCATGGAAGTCCTGTCACCACCAATCAGCAAGCAGCCCCCGGTCAACGCGCTACCAGACTAACCCTTGCCCCACAAGAGGGGCTCTTGAATTGCCGGCTGGTCCACTATACTCTCTCCGTGGGGGCCAACTGTCCATCAACCCCCTTCAGGAGGCGCACATACTATGCCCTACAAGGAAGAGCCAAATCCTTAGTCCTCAAACAGTGGGCCTCCAATCACCCCACTCCCTCCTACTACACGCACCCCCTGAGGTTGACCTCAGACCTATTTATGGGACTGGGGAAGTTTATAGCAGGAAGGATCCACAAGAGGTAAGACAGGAAAAGCTAAATGGGCACCCACCAATCGTGGTTCGACCAAGACGAACCAACCACCTCCCCTAGATGTAACCAAGATGACAAAACTTCGAACACTCCATGCTGAAATGCCCCGCCCTAGCTCGTGACAGAAATGTCCTACTGAAAGACGTCTTGTCCGTTAACCCTGGTGCCCCACTCTGGTCCGACAACCCCCTTCTATAGGCTCTTAGCCACAACTGCCTTATCACAAAAACTGGTTTCCCCGCGTAATGGTTCCCTAATATTCCCCCCCCCTTGTAGTGGCAGGTAAGAAACGATGGTTTTATTCTCTGTTAGGTGTCCCTTTATGCTGAATTTTGATATATGACACTCGGCAAGCGGTTTTGGCGGTAACCTTGCAGATTCTGGTGGACTGTGACGAGAGTGGTTTTGTAACGGAATCGAGTAGTATTGCTATTATGCCTTAGCATGATGTCGGATATTGCCTATTAGGATTTCCCAGTAACGCATCATTCCTTACCTTGTACCTTTCCTATTGTTATAGTTTCCTAAAAGGTAGTACTTTCCTTAGTTCGCTTATTACTACCTTTTGTTTTTTGTACCCAATTGGGAAAACCCTATGCTTCCTACTATGTATTACTGGTTTAGTACATTAGTAGCAATTCCTTACTTGTTTGATTCCATTACTTATTTTGTTAGTTATATCCTGTCACTTTTATACCTTTGTTTTAGGACTTAAATGTTTTCGCTTCCACCTTAGCGTAGCTTAGCAATCTCGGTTGGAGAGGATATTAGTTATAATTTATATGTATTTAAAGAGCTTGAGATCCCTTAAGGATTCGAACTCTCAAGCCTTACCGGAACCCGCACTTTAAATATACTAAGTTCAACGGTCACTTTACTAGTTCCTAAACCTTTGTTATATCTCCTTTAGAGATTTCCATCGACGCTTCTCCTCCCTGTCCTTTCAGTATCACCGGATCTCCCTCTCGGAATCCCGCGAGACTCAGGAGCAAGTTACAGGTTTCCTTTCTTAATTGTATTGATTTCATGCTTTTCTTCTTTCCTTAGCTAGCAGTATACGAAGCTTCTTATACCTAGAAATAATCAACACATTATAAATAAAAAAAGAGATAAAGAAAAAGAAAAACAAAAGAAACAAAAGCACGAGATTTTGGTCACGAACCATCTCCACAACACCTCCGGTGATTGAAATCTCAACACCCTCAGAATTCTTCGTCAACATTCACTACTCCCTCACATTTAGTGAGCTGTACCCACACTCTCCGTGACCTGCCCCCTTCTCATCTCACCTTACTTCGCTTCTCATGTTCTTGGGCTTTGGCATCCTTGTTTCTTGGGGTTGATTCGGCTCTCTCCCCCTCCCCCTCAGCCTGCGTTTTTCGCTACATCACTTCGCACTTGCACAGTCATCAACAGCCTGTCGCCCACATTACAAACGGCTGGGACTACAGGTCCCAGTAGAAGAATCCTCTTCAACAAGTCAGAGTCGATTTGTTCAATCTCCTCTTGCACTTTCGACCCTCCCTTGTCAAACACGCACAGGGTTACCAATAGTGGCTACGGTTCTTGGGTCTATACCCCCTTGGTACCCCTCCGGTCACGTCCCATTGCTTAATTACAACTACCATCCGCTCACTGGGCTGACACCCAACGATCATTTGGGCTTCCGTGCAACCTCTCCACAGTGGCAGCCCCCTGTTTGGGTCCGTTGTCGTATTACACAGTCTCAGTGGCTGATGTCAACACCTTGGGTTCTGAAGTACTTCATTCACGCTCACGTTGTTTTCCTGGCCCCGCCCCCCCATTCTTCTTTTTTCATTCTTGTTACTTCAGGTTTCATCAGTAGTTATAACATTTCTTTCATATATTGTGGTCGTCGCCAAGGGTTTTTCGCCTGGTGATTCTACCTCATTTGTTCTTTTGATTGTCTTGCTTGCCTGTGTTAACTAGTCTGGGTTCGATTTTTGAGTTGATGTGGCTGGTGTGCGGTTGGTTGAAGACCAGAGGGACTTGCATTTATGGCTTTTTCCCTAGCACCAGGAGGTGTTTGCATTGATTTATACATGTTTTGTTGTCATAGCTAGCGCTCCACCCATGTTTTATACCTTAAAACAAATACAACTGATAAAAAATAAAAAATAAAAAATAAAAACAAAAATAAAAAGTAAAAATAAAAATAAAAAAGCAGGAGATTTGGGTTGGACTGAGATTCTCGACTATCCAAGGAAGAGATATCAGTGGTGCTCTCCATTGACCCCGACAACATAGCAACTCTTCTACCAGATGTATTTCCATTTTCCAAATACCTCAAGGTCCCAAAAACAGGTAATGCTAACCGATGCACCCAGTGTACCAACTGCTACCCCTTCGCCCATGCGACCCAACCCTGTACCCAAATACACCCCTCGTGCACCTATTGTGTGCTTCACCATACTTGTGCGGCCCAACCAATGCCAAAACCCCACCTGCGCCAACGGAGGTGACTTCAAGCCAATATCGCACAGCTAACCAACTTCCCCCCGGCTGACACCAATTGTGGCGATGACCACCATGCTTTCTCCCAGGAATGCCGCCCTAGAACAGTCCTGCCTCCTCAATCCGAGGGCCTGCCACCTGTCACAAGCGCCCCATCTTCCTTCGCCTCCAACAGTGAATAGGATATGAAAAGGGAATATGAGACCTCTCTGGTACCCTCTATACCCGAAGCCATTGCAGCCCCTGTCGTGGATCTCACCACCAAGAAGCCGCCCTGCCACCCCTCTGGCACCCCTACTTGTCTTCAATGGGTTCTTACCTTCTTTTTATCGGTTCAAGTCGTTTACCCCCCCGATCGCTAGGCCCAGTACTAGTGTGCTTGCTTCCACCAACCCTCTCATGTTGCTTTACGTCCTGGGACTCCTCCTCCTGGGATCAACAGGCTTCTACCATGACCCAATCCTCCTGTCCCTCACAGCACCCGACCCGCTTGAAGGCCGACCCTGTACCAGTTGGCATAATGCGAACTGGCCAGCAATCACCCACGTCCCCGCTCCACCCCTCCCCGGCACACCTACCCCAATTGTTAGCCTATTCACTCTCCGTCCTTGCCGCCACGATGAAAGCCTCTGCCCCTTGTTCCCACCCATCACCTAGGTCCAAACCCTTGTGGACCCACTTCCTAACCACACTGCCCAAGCAATGCCAAGACTCAACCTCCCTCTCCCAGGCCAGGCAGTCCAGGTCAGGCTACTTCAAAGCCATCAACAAAGCGAAGTCGAAATATTGGGCACACTCCCTACGTAAAACCACCCCCCCAGAATATATGGACGGCAAGAAATTGGTCACCCCACAAAAGACGCCTTGTTTCCCCTCCCTAGCTGGCCCCTCCAACCATGTGTCTATCATAAAGGCACTGCTAGACTACTTCTCCCTTCCGAAAAATCACCTTCCCCTAAGGGAGCACCCCTCGCACCACCCCTCTGCCGATCCCAAGACATAAGGAGGGATACCATATGGACTGTCCAAATCCTCCCTGTCGTTCGCCCCCGGTCCGGGTGGTGTTCCATACGCTGTGTGGAAGAAGCTAAACGACCTCAACTCTGAAATCCTTCTAGATCTCCAATCTCCTCGCATGTCATTTGGGTACCACCCTCCCCTCTCTCAAAAAGGCCAATACTGTCGTCCTGGACAAACCCAGACCGGCATTCTAGGACTCCCCCTCCTTCTTCGGCATTATCATCCTTCTGCAAACAATATCCCACATCCTGGAAGGAGTTATGATGCCGACCCTTTCTGGCCTCGCCCGCCAGAGGCCTCGTCAAACCCAATCAGTGGGGCTCCCTCACCGCCCTCAGCACCTTTGATGCCGGCTTGTCCCTCACTCACAAGGTCAGGACCCTCCAATGACCCAAACTCCGGATCTCCACACTCTTTTTTGCCATCAAGGCCGGTTTCGACAAGGTCGACATCACCACCCTCTGGTCCTCCCTCCCGGTGAAAAGGAACCCTTCCTGCATCCTTGACTGGGTCTCCTCTTGCCTCAGTGAGAGGTCTTCAATCCTGATATTGGAATGTTCGCCCAACCTCCCGGCCCCCGTCTCAGTTGGTACCCCCCAAAGCTTTCTGATTTCCCCAATTCTCTCCCTAATCTACGTCGCCCCACTGCACATGACGATTCCTTGTGGTATCATGCTCTTCTGTGTGGCCAAATTCTCTTTCACCCTGGCATCAGATTCTCATAGAGGTAACATCCACCACCTCTAGCGACCCTTTACCATCATCTCCAAAGGAGCCAGAAATATCTTGCTCTCCTTCTCGGTCCCAAAGACGAGACTCATCCACTAGCGAACCCCATTCCAAAGCCCACCGCGGTCCAAACCCCTCATTTCTTTGGACAGGGCCTTCTTCCACCGCTTGCGTCTCCTAGGATGGCTTGGCTACTGGCTATCCCCCTCTTCCAACTCCTCACACGACTTCAACCACTAGCTCTAGCTAGGCAATGCCACCTTCTTGTTCATCAAACCCCTCTCCTCCCGATCCTCATAGAGGAGGCAGACCTACTCCGCTCCAACTACCACTCCCTCAAAGGAATGAACCGCCTTTGGCATAGGGTCCAGAGATGGTCCACAAACGATTTCAACTCTACCCCCATATCAATTCTCCCCCGAGAGGCTTACCTCCCTCCCATCACCCGATACTGCAGATACAAAAGACGCCTAGAAGTACTTCAGCGTCCTTGCAACCCCCCGCGACCAATACCCTGGGCGTACAGCTCCCCGACCCTTTCCCTCCCCTCCCCGTCGTGAGGGCCCTGGACTGGGCAAGGCATATTACAAACGGTCTCTCGTCCGTGTACCTTCTCCGGGATTGGCCCATGGATCTCTGGTTCCCACCAATCAGACAACACCTCCCAGTCGACCCGCTAGCACACCTTATCCTGCCCCTCCAAGAGGGCCTTTCCCGCCTCCCACTGCTCCTCTACACCCCTCCCCCCGCCGGTCCAAACATCCTACCCGCCTGACTTATGAGACGCACCTACAATCCTCTCTGAGAAAGAGCCAAAAACCTGCACCTCAAAGAATTGGTGACCAAACACCCTATACCCTCCTCCTATGGCTACACCCCCAGCGTCGCCCCACATCCCTCTATGGGACTGGGGAAGTATGTAGCAGGAAGGATCCACCAGATGCGGGCCCGGAGAGGTTTCCAAGCTGTCCACCGATTCTTGTTTGGCCTAGACAAACCGACCACCTGCCCCAGATGCTCCCACATTGATAAAAGCTTCGAGGACACCATCCTGAAATGTCCGGCGGGCGCTCCCAACATATACTTGCAGCTGAAAAGGCGTCTCGACTGTTGACCCCGACGCCCCCTCTGTTTCAACAATGCTGTCTTTCAGGCCCTGGGCCAATCCATCCTTGACACAAAACCCGTGTTTCCCCCCGAAATGCATCCATACTTTTCCCCTCCTCCGAGCTGCGACGCCCTCTTCCCTTAAACTAGCCTCCGATAGCACTTACGTACTATTTAGACGTTCGCCCATCTGCTTCAAAAAACACCATAGCGGCAGGCAGGAGATGTAGTTTCTTTCCTGGTCATTTTTCCTGTTATCTTTATTTTTATGTATAAGAATCGGCAAGCGGTTTTGGCGGCCTGGGCTGCTGGTATTTCCGATTGTGGAGGTTTTAGATGAGACTGTTTTCCTTGGTTGTTTATTTTGATTTTGAGGTTTTGTTCTTTCCATAGCTAGTGCTGCACGAAGCTTCTTGTACTCACAAAATAATAAATGGATGATAAAAAACAAAAAAAGTAAAAAAAGTAAAAAAAAACGCACGAGATTTGGGTCAAGGAAGGATCTCCTCTGCACTTCCCATAATTGAAATCTTAAGACCATGAGAATTGATAATGAACATCTACCACCCCCGTACTCAGAATCGGGGGCATCCACACTCTCCATGAGCTGCACCCCACCCCTCCCGCCTTACTTCCCTTATCATGTCCATCGGCTTTGGCTTCCTTGTTTCTCGTGATCGTTTCGGCTCTATCCCCCTCTCTCTCCGCATGTGTTTTTTCACTACCTCCACTAGTACTTGCACGGTCGGCAACACCCACTCTCCCCTGGTCCAGACGACTGGGACTACAGTTTGCAGTAGAACAACACTTTTCAACATGCCACGGTCGATTTCTTCATTCACTTCTTCAACTTTAGACGCTGTCTAGTCAGACCCGCCCTGGGTCACCGATAGTTTCTACAGTTATTGGGTCAACCCTCCTAGTCCCCCTCAAGTCTCGTCCCTTTGCTCAGTTGCCGCTACCATCCACTGACTTGGCTGGCACCCTGCTGCCATTTCGCCTTCCCCGCAACTTCTCGACAGTTGCCGCCCTCGGTTACTCTAAGTCATCGTAGTGGTCTGGCTCAATACTGGATGTCAAGGGCTTGGGGTATTGGGTTATTTTACATGGTTGTGTTGTCTTTCTGATCCCCCTGCATTCTCATTGTTTATCCTTCATTGTTGTTCTCTTGGGTTTTATTAGTAGTTATATCTATTATTTCATATGTTGGTCTCTTCGGCAAGAGTTTTCCTGTTGATATCTGCTCATATGTTTATTTGAATGTTCTTTCTTGCCTGCATTAGCTAGTCACAGATGTCTTATTTGATGTGGCTGGTCTACAGTTGGTCCCTGACCCGAGGGACGTAGATTGATGGCTTTTTCCCTGGTGCCAGGAGGCTCTTGCGTTGATTTATAAATTTTTGGTTGCCATAGCTAGCACTCCACGCATGTTTTGTACCTTAAAACAAATACTACTCACAAAAAAAAAGTTAACAGAAGGAACAAAAAAAGCAGTAGATTTGGGTTCTTCATACAACCATCTGAGTACTTTCTTACACTATACTTTCAATACAAGATCTTTTTTTATCACACTTCCTGTAAACTAAGTCGAAAGAATCTTGTAAGAAGCCTAGCGATGACCACTCCTAGTGAGAAGTCAACAGACTTGGCTATCGGACTGTTCCTTTGATAGGAAGAAAAAGAAGATTGTTATCAGACAGTTCAGTTGAGAGGAAGAAAAAGAAGATTGTTACAGAATAATGGTTAGCTGCTGCAAGCATCACCCTCGGAGCAGAGGCTTGTAACACACAGCTAACAACACCATCGCCTCTTCTGATTTACCACTTATTTACTCCACATAAATACCTCTCCTTAGCTGTCCGGCCATCTGTCCTACCTTGATAACGGGTACCCTTAGCACAAATGATTAGGTAGTGAAAAAAGCACCTGGCCCTACTCTTAATCTTAATATTGCGCTAATCAGACCAGCCGGCCCGGGAGCGACACAGTAACGGAATCTCCCATTATCGCTATTATTCATTAACATGACGTTGGATATTGCCTATTACCATTTCCCCAGTAATGGCTCATTCCTTACCTTGTCTCTTCCCTCTTGTTATAGTTTTCTATAAAGTAGTACTTTCCTTAGTTCACTTATTACTACCCTTGGTTTCTTGTACCTAATTGGGAAATGCTATGTATTAGTGGTTTAGTACATTAGTAGCGATCCCTTACTTGTTTCATTCCATTACCTGTTTTGTTATATCCTTTCACATCTACACCTTTGTTTTAGGACTTAGGTTTTGCTTCTACCTTAGTGTAGCTTAGCATTCTCGTTTGGACAGGATATTGGTTATGCTTCATTTGTATTTAAAAAGCTCGTGATCCCTTAAGGATTCGAACTCTAAAACCTTACAGGAACCCTGACTTGAATATACTAGGTTGAACGGTCCTTCTACTAGTTCCTAACCTTGGTTAGATATCTTGTAGATATTTGCTTTGGCCCTTCCCTTCCCTGTACTTAGAGTATGCCCTCTCGGAATCTCGCGATACGCGGGAGCAGGTTAGATTTTTTGACTACGATTTAACTACAATCTTTGATTTTCGGCAGAAAACTGAACACCCTCTGCCTCCCTGGACCCTGCAGTACCGGTACCCCTCCTTGTTCCTTGAAAGGTATAGGGCAGACTCCTGGCACGACCTGCTCACCAGAGATTACAACTATTTCGCTTACAAGAGAGAAACAAGTACTCTTTGTCCCAGCTCCTGCAGCACTATCAGGATCCTCATCCAAGCCCAACCCTGCCGCTCCAGCAATGAAGGCAGCCCCACCACCAGAACCAGCACCACCTCCTGCCCAAGACCAGGACGCAGACTTCTGAGAATACGAATAAAGTAGTGAAGACGAGAACCCAGCACGGAATCCACAAAATCCCCAAGACTTAGAAGAAAGCGAAACCCCAGAACACCAAGACCTTCAAGAAACACCAGACCAAGAACAACTGCATCAGGAATAAGCACCCAAGCCAGACCCAGACCAATATTCCGACTCAGACAGCTCCGATCCACCAGGACCAGCCCCACCTGCATCCCCAAGTCCGCCGCCTTCAAGAAACCCAAGTCCAGACCTAGCGCCACCACTGTCTCCTGATCACTCTCCACCACTAAGTCCACAACAAGCCACTATGTTAGTCCCACCAGATGGCACTAGCCAGCCCAAATGGCCAGCACTATTCTTCTACACTGGAGAAGGGAAAGACCAGGATCCTTTAGGAATCAACTCATGGTTCAACACAGTCCACCGATACTTATCCAACTTTGGAATCCCAGATACAATCCCTGAAGCTTTGCAGTACTATAGAGCATACTGCAGAGAAAAGGCCCTTGAAAAATTGAGTCAATATGAGATTAACCACAGTGCCCAAACGGTTAACGCACTCAAGCACAAATTGAATGGATATTTCCTACCTTCTACATCCACTGATACAATCTATAAACAATGGCTTGCAGTAAAACAAACTACAAATGGGAAAACAGCGCAGGTAACAGACACAGTTATCACTCTTGAAACGCTCAGAGACAGCTTACCCCCAGGAACGATCTCAGACTACTCAGCAAAACAAAGCCTTCTGGACGGCATGGACATTAAACTCAAGCGAGATGTCAAACCCCATACCACCTCAGATACATCCTTCGCTGAGTTGGTTGAAATTTCTGAGCAAAGAGACGCTATTGCTCACTCAACAGAACTTTATGGTACCAGGAATCAACACACCAATGCAGTATCCAATGCAGTCATCCAACCCAGACTCAAAGACTCCAGAAACAACAACCAAGGAAACCACCAACAATCTTCACACAATACCTCCAAGTACAATAAGATACCACCCCATGAGAAAGAAAGACGCAAGAGAGAAGGGGCATCTGACTATTGTGGAAAGATTGAACACTTCTCCAGCGATTGTTATCCAAAGCCAAGAACCCAAAAATCATCATCAAGGGTACAACCAGTGAGGAAATAGAAGAAGAGGAGGAACTGGGAGAAGAGGACAACCCCGCTGTTCCTACCATACACAGGAAGAAACCAACCATACCATCGAAGTTACCAACACCTCCAACCATATAGGACCATCTGGAAACAAAAACAAAGCCCTCGAAGCCTACATTACCATCAATGGACCCAATGCAAAAGCACTGTTCCATACAGGAACCCACAGAGATAACCTCATTTCAGGAAACTTTGTATCTACCTTCCTAATCCCTACCAAAGCCCTCGACACCCCTATAAGTCTGAAAATTGCAGTCAAAGGATTCTGCTCGACTATAAACTACAAATCCCAACCAGTCATTCAAGTAGGTGATGAAACCGGTGATATCACCGATGCTCTAGTATGTTCTTTAGACAACCATGACATATTCCTAGAAATGCCATACCTTACCACCCCTAACGCTATAATCGAGTGTGGAAACTCCATCATTTCATTTCCGCAAAATGGAATTACCCTCACTTGCAGGAAAAGAAACAGCGCCAGGTTTTCCTCTATGACAAACTCAGATACCCATAACTTCATCTCTCAGTTTCCTGATGTCTTCCCAGCCAAGGAAATCACTGAAATACCACCCTTGCAGCAGATTAACCACCACCTTAATCTCATAAAAGGGAAAACAGCACCAAGTCCGAAAATGTTCACACTTATTGACAAGATCCTCCCTGCATACAGACAAATCATTAAGGACTGAAAAGCGAAAAATATCATCTCCCCCTGCCAAGCCAATAACCAAGTCAACATGTTCCCTAAGTTCAAACCCAGTGGTGAAATTAGACTCATAGCAGACCTAGCACCCTGAAACGATATCACAATCAAGAACGATAGAACCATTCCCAATCAGTCCATGATTGTCAGAACTATTGCCACAGCCAAATACCGATCCACTATTGATGTATCCAACTAGTACTTCCAAAGTCGAGTAGCCCCTGAAGATGAAACCCTCAACAGCATTAAAACGCTCTTTGGTACCTGTGCATGCAAAATAATGCTACAAGGAGATACCAATGGTACCACCACCGCTATGCAAGTTATGGAGTATGTCCTTGATAGACTCATAGGTGAAACAGTTTGGGCATACCTAGACAATATTACAATCTTCTCAGACACTTTTGAAAACCATGTTCGCGATATCCGCCCGGTCTGTCAGAGATTCCAGGACCAGCACATCAGAGCCTCCGCATCCAAATGCAATTTCTTCCCCGATAGACTACCCCTGTTAAAACATGTTATGGACAACCAAGGAATCCATGCAGACCCTGAGAAAATCCATGGAATCCAGGACTGGCACACCCCTAAATCAAAAAATGAATTACAAACTTTTATTCCGATTGTAATATATCATGCACAATTCCTACAACCCTTCGCTACTGCTATCACCCCACCATAGGATCTCTTTTCCCAAAATGAATCTCAATGGAGACCCTGGCATGAAAAAGCATTCCAACAAGTCAAACACCTAGCCAAAAACATTACCACACTCCGCCCAATTGACTATCAATCACGCCACCCAATTTACCTCTTTACCAATGCCTCTAATGTTGGAACAGTCGCATGGATAGGCCAAGGACCCTCACCTGAGAAAGCTCACCCTGCAGCATTTCATAGCCGAAAATTTGCAACAAGTCAGCTGCACTATTCTGTGCATGAACTGGAACTCCTTGCTATTGTGGATGCAGTCCAGTCATTTCACCCCATGCTTTATGGTACCAGGTTCACTGTGGTAATGGACAACAAAGCCCTCTAATTCTTCCTATTACCGACCAATCTCCGTTAAGGCCAGACGAGATGGAGAATGTTGCTCCAATCTTACGATTTCGACATCATACACAGCCCAGGATAGGATAATGTTCTTGCAGATGCCCTCTCAAGGATATATGGGGACCGAGAAGCAAGCGCTGACATGATACCAGTTGACCCCGCTGAACAGAAAGCCATAAAGAGAGCCTATTCCACCATGAGAAGCCGCGTCAAACACAACCTCCACCTCGCTCACACTCTGGATCCCGTCAAAGAACCTTCCCTCTTCTCCCCAACACCTCGTGACCCTTTTTCCATACCCCAACACCTATCAATGTCGAACCTTGATGATGTCCCCATCCCAGAATCACCCAAGGAGAAGGCAAACGATCACCACCCCGGTCCTTTTGAACAAGGACTTCATTAGATGGCAACCACCCTTGAAGAAGATATCGACGCCATGCAGAGCAACAAAGGCAGCACCCAAGGACAACATCATCACCCTACCGAAAGCACGATTCTCATTCAAGCAGCAGAGACACTGCTTCCTGCACTTGCGTCAAGAATTCACAGCACTTCGAACCACATGGAACAATCTTTACGCCTTAACGCTATCACCAACTGCTTTGGCAGAATTCATGATTCCATTACCCAACTGCAATCAATTGCCCTCACCAGATCAGGATACGAAACTACCCCATCTGTTACCACTTTAAATCCTCCCAAAGGTGAGTTGGAACGATTTCTTATGTCTACAGGACATAATGCCAAACACGAGGCACAGTGTGTATAGGACAAATGTGAATCCCATGTGGAAGGAAAAAACCGCCACTACTACCCCTCTGGACCTCGCCATATCCCAGCCTCTAGCCCCCTCTATTCCACCACAGGCTTCATTACTCCCCACCACCCAAAGCGAAGATATGAGGATCAATGGACTATCCCCCCCACCTTCACCGATGATGATGGATATCCAGTCTTTCACACCATAATCAATCAAGACAATTATCCATCCTCAAACCATGCCGCCCCGGAAAAAGACTTACCTGTCCCTCATCCCACTGTCGATTACGATGACCCTTTCCCTGAACAGCCCTCCAGAGCCCATGAAATTCGCCCCTCCCAGCTCTCCCAACCCCTCAAAGCCAAGTGGTATAACAGCCTTCGAATCGCAACAGCCTCGGATCCTCTCCTTGACATCGTCCGCAAGAACCCCAACCATGCTAGTTGGATCCTTATAGACGGACTTCTTGTTAAAAGAGGGGAGGATGACTGTCGAGACTGTCCCTAGGTTCCCTATGAAGCAGCCTATGACTGCACCAACCTCAGGAGCAAAATCATTCAAATCACCCATGAACACATGGCCCACAGGGGAGTACACAAATGCTTCAAATATGACTCCAAACATATCTATTGGATGTCGATGAGAAGTGATTTTAATGACTATATTCGCAGATGTCATCTTTCCCAGATGAACAAACAACCTACTACCCACCCTGACAGAGTTGCGACCCCTCTCTCTGTACCCAGAGAACCCTTCTCTTCGATTCCAATAGACTTTGCAGCAGCCCTCCCTAGCGACAACAAGAATGAACTAATCTTAGTTGTATTGGATTGCTTCACTGGGTTCACCTACCTCATCCCAGTCTCCAGAACATCAGAGCAGTCGAAACTGCTAACCTCCTCATTGAACGAATTTTCTCAGTCCATGGTTTCCCTACCTCTATTGTCTCAGATAGAGATCCCAAGTTCACCTCCCGCTTCTGGATGCAATTCATGGCTAATAAAAAAATTGATCTTAACATGGCTACCGCTTATCATCATCAGACCAATGGCCAAACAGAGGGCTGAATCACAACAATACGCCAATGCCTCCACAATTTTGTTAACCCCAAAGGCACCAAGTGGACTCGCCACCTTCCCCATGTTCAAACAGCTATCAATGTTGCTCCTAGCGATTCATCTGAGGTCTCACTCTTTGAAATTACCTCTGAACAAATTATCAACCTCCTCCCTAGCGTCAATGGCCTCCCTACCCCTGTCCCCTCTGCTGATGACATAGCTTCTCAAATCATGAAAGATCAATAGCGCGCCAGAACCGCCCTCCAGAAAGCAAGAGCTCGCCAGACAACTACTGGCCAGAAAAGCCGCAAGGAAGGACCACTCATTACCCCAGGCAAAACTAAAGTTACCCTCACTTCCGAACCCTATGGACACAAGATTGGACGAAACCACCAAATAGTTGGACCCTGGTTAGGACGTTTTTCAGTCTCAGAAGGACCTAACAAACACGATCACTACAAACTCAACCTCCCTCCCATCATGCAAGGAATGCCCCCTTGGATTCATCGCAGCCACCTTCAAATCTACCTCAGACTAGACCTCAAAGCTTTCCCTGGCCTCCCTGAACCAAGCTCCAAAGAACCAGTAACCATCCATGCCTCAGGACAAGAAGAATGGAACGTTGAAAAGGTTCTCAAACATCAAATCTATCGAAAGAAACGCCAATTTCTTATCCATTGGAAGGGCGATGACGAAATTGAAGCTACTTGGGAGCCTCTTGATGTCGTTGAAGGAGCCAGTACTGCCCTTAGAACTTACTGGTTTGATACCTATGAGGAAACCATTCCCTTCCACCTCCCCTGGACTCGTAACAATTGTTAGTCAGCTTGCACAGTCCAGATATCTGAATACATGGCTCTATCGCCAGAGCTTGATCCTGACGGATTCTAGACACCTATCCAAGACTCTGACTACTCGGAACACGAAACCTGTTACACCTTTCCCTCCCTTGACAAATCTGAATTAGAAACCTTACTTAATTTAAGTAGCTTTCATTTATTTCTTTTCTGTTAGGGCGAATGTAACGGAATCTACTATTATCGCTATTATTCATTAACCTGACGTTGTATATTGCCTATTCGGATTTCCCCAGTAACGAATCATTCCTTACATTTTACCTTCCCTATTGTCATAATTTGCTATTAGGTAGTACTTTCCTTAGTTCGCTTATTACTATCTTTCATTTCTTGTACCCAATTGGGAAACTCTTTGTATTACTAGTTTAGTACATTAGTAGCGATCCCTTACTTGTTTGATTCCATTACCTGTTTTGTTAGTTATATTCTGTTGCATCTACACCTTTGTTTTAGGACTTAGATTGCACATCTACCTTAGCGTAGCTTGGCATTCTCGTTTGGCCAGGATACTGGTTATGCTTTATTTGTATTAAAGGAGCTCGAGATCTCTTAAGGATTTGAACTCTAAAGCCTCACATGAACCCTCACTTTAATATACTAAGTTGAACGGTCACTCTCCTACTCGCTAACCTTTGTTATATCTCTTGTAGAGATTTCCTTCGCCGCTTCTCCTCCTTGTCCTTACAGTATAGCCGAATCTACCTCTGGGAATCCCGCGATACTCAGGAGTAGGTTACAGACACTGAGTTCCATTTTCTGAACTTGATTTTTCAGAGCACGAAAATGCCAGATCACTCTAGTCTGAAAGTGAGTGAGAGCTATCACACGCTCTAGCATACTGCATTGTTCTGGTTTCTCGGCACTTAGCCTTTGACATGACGCAACTCTAGACTTTCCCCTCACCCATCAATATCCTCCCCACCAGGCCTACCATCAAGGCTCCACCACACACACCATAGCGATTCCGAATCTAACACGTGCATCATGCTGGGCCCGAGGCCAGCTACACAACGGTATAAGGGACTTCCCTGTCGCATCAAAGCCCATGAAGTTACTGTCTTCTGTAGAGGTACCAAGCTGGCTGAATTTACCTGATTGCAGATTACTCCACAACTGCTTGACTGATTCCAATTCTGTTTGCGGGAGGTTTTTGGGCTTGACGCCAGCTACACGTCGGTATAAGGCCCATTCCTACGCGGTCAATAGCCATGAGATTACCACCCTGACTGCAAGAGATCGCCGGAGGGATACCCAGAGAGATACCTTGAGGGATACCTGGAGGAGCCATGAGGAATCGATGTGCGAGGTGCCCCCAGTATTTAGTAGAGTTAGAAATTCAATAGAAGACTATTTAAATGGACTAGTTGAGTGTAAAATATATGGTGACCTAGGTCAGAAAGCTAAGAGGGGACACTTACCCGGATTCCAGAGTGAATCTCGTATATTAGATTGCCTGGCAGGATATCTCCGGCGAAAATTGTGGTACCCTGGAGAAGCATAGAAAATCTAGTGTTGCGTCCGGTAACACCCTGATGATATGATGTTGCGCACGTTGTGCCAGGTCATAGTTACTCTAGATGGTTGGGTCCTGATTCGCAGTTGATGTTATGTACGCTAGGTGCACCAAACATAGTGGGCACACCAGGTGCCAAAGATAATATTTGCTTATGTGGGTGTTATGATGCGCTCAAATAGTATCAGATCGTTCGTTGAACTTCCGAATATGGTGCTGCTGCATTCCCTGGCTGCCAGCGGAGTCATTTGGCTTTCAATACAACTTGTGATACACTGGTTTTGATTGATGAAGTGCGAAATCCCTTTCTTTGGAAGCGTCTCAGTGTCTCCTGACATTGTAAGTATCAGAGTGGCTATTTCCCTTGTCCTAGTATATGATGGAGCATAGCAGCATGCAGCCTGATCCATAATTCAGTCACATAAGCAACTTTCTTGATCAGGGGACAAGGGTTGTTGATGACAATGTTCAGAGTGTGCCGTAGACCCTCCAGAATGACGATCTTGCAGTGTAGAACCAGGAACACCATATTCTTTTACTGCTTTTCTCCCTGAGATATCATTCTCAATGGCTACTAAGGCTAGGATGATTGATTCCTCTCTTGTATTAATGTTGTGCTAGTTATATGAGATATTTTCTGAAGGGTGTTTGATTGTAGAACCGGTTGTTCAGCTGGCCGGAAGCTAGCGGTTGAAGGAAACTAGGTATACCTCCTTAGCTCCTTCATCACCATTTCCACCCTAATCTTTCTCTTATATTTTTTTAGTACTACCAATCCTTCCTTATAACTTCCCCTCATTACTCTCGTTTAGTTGTTAATTACTATGATATATTGTACTGTACATACCAGGCAAGGCTGTCAAAGGTTATCTCAATCTAAGTTAGATCTTACGGTCACTAGTCAGAAGGGTTCATGAAACATGTCTCGCCTAACTCAGCTGCCTTACCAAACTGTAAACCAAGCAGTTTCATCGTAATCACACCAGAGTACAGAGGTTTCCCCGAGAGGCTTGACCCACGGTGAACGAGGCGAGAGGTGGGGTAGAAAGAGGGCCAAGAGGAGTTGCAAGAGGGGAAAGCGGGGAAAGAGGGCAAGTGGAGGAAAGGAAATGATATAATGGTGCAGCTGAATGATGCGATTCTGTTTAGAGAACTTCGTGGAAGAGTTAGGAGAGTTTCCTGTATTTAAAAAGTCCCTTCCGGCCACGATCTTAGGAAGAGTAGGTCACCGAATATCAAGTCTTCTTCTGCTATACTTAGTTTCAGTTCTTCGCTTCTCACTCAAACAATTCCCATTTCACCTCATAACTTTCACAAATATCACATGATCCTCTGTGATCACTAAAGCTTTTGGGAGGGCTATCGTAGGATAGATGACAACAGTGTTCTGAACGGTCCGGGGGCTCCACTGGAAGGTTAGGGATGATGCCAGGAGGACGAGACGGGACACGACAGGACAGGACTGCTAGCCGTGGTCTGGTACCGGCCAAAGCACCTCAGGGACAGCTAGTCTAGGCTGGGACCTCTGGGCCCTACATGGTAGGCCTTTCTAAGTTTGGCAAGACACATGTGACAGTGGCTGTTTAGGCAGACTGCATGGGAGATAAGAGAACGGCTGAGATTATATGGGGACCCATCGGGGGTATCAGAAGATCGTAGGGTGAAAGTAGGGATGGTGGGGAAGTAACACAGAGAGCATGTCATGGGAATGATGGCCCTGGGTAGCTGATGGGGGCCCTGTATGAGTAATGAAGGCTGGGGGGAGTGACAATGGCTGGGGCAGAGTAATAACTATTATAAAGAATGGCTGGTATACTTCCGGATAACTTCTAGAATGGAATATATGGATTCGGAGTTGTGCAGATAGGAGGAATGGAATGGATCTGATGGAATGGAGTGGACTGGAGGGAATGTTATGGGATGGCTGAGTTCAGTGGTTGGTACAGATATCTATGAGGGGGAAATACTTGGTATAAAAGATAAGGGAATACTTAGAATAATTATATTAATGAATAATTTAGTTATGTTCTATCACTTAAAATCTTTACAACTCACTCTCTTCTTCTATTCAAACACTTTCACTTTTCTTACGATTCACAATTCGGAACATCATTCATTTATTTTTATTGTACTTTATTCCCTTTTTGCTTTAGGTTATGAGCCTAGCCTAGCGCCTAAGATCTCAACCTACCAACCAACCAAACCACGACTATGACTACCCTTCCTGATACCTTGACCATGACTATTCCTTCCTTGTCGGTCCTTGATAGAACCACATATAAATGCAAATACGGCAATACGGCAGAACTCACACACCAAAATTATCACCAGTGGCGCAGCGACATGGAGTTTTTCCTGAATGCCTAGGGAGCCCTAGATATTGCTGTCGGAGATGAGCTTATGCCAGCTGCGTGAGCTGCTGACCCTACGGACTTCAACAAAGAGCCAGGCAAGCTGCGGCAATGATCAATGCTGCCTGTAGCATGCCAATCAAAGCTTATATCGATACGATCCGCAATCTCAATGTGATGTGGAAACAGCTTAGGGCGAAGCTCGATACCGCAAACTCTCTTTCCGGCCATACCGCTGTACGGCATCTGTTCAACCAATTCCGTTTAACTCCCGGAGGTAGTCTAGTTGGTTATATAACACAACTTATAAAGTGTAAGAATATATTAGCCGGCTCTGAGCAAGCAATATCCGATGAAACATTCAGATCACATCTGACAACCACACTCATCTGTGACTACACTCCAATCATCGATATCATCATCCAGAAACCGCCAGAACATCAGACAATCGACTACCTTATCTCAACTCTGGTCGAGTGGGATATCACCAGACAAGCGCGAAAGGCCAAAGTCGGATCCAATACCAATACAAGTAGTACAATGACTTCCGCTAATGTCTTAATCACTCAAAGCAAGTACCAGGGTCATGGAGGCTGCCTTCAAGGAAGTGGAAGACAACATGAGAGTGGAAGAGGAGGAAAGCGGTATGACAGCGGACGTAGTAGCTTGAGTAGTGGGACATCTTGGTATTGCCTGAAGCCGAGGCATCGACAGGATACATGCTTCCTTCAGAAAAAGTCGGAAGAAGGAAGAAGAAGTCGTGAGGATCGAGGGAGAAATACAAGGAAAAGAGGTGTGGGTGAGGCAGCGAACAACTCATTTGCCTCTGTCCACGGACTCACTCTCAAGCTAAGCCGTGCGTCTGGCGAACAGCAGGGGATTTTCGATTCCAGAGCAAGTCATCATCTCTGCTGGGATCAGGATCACTTTCTCACGTTGAAACCCTTATCGGACCCTGTGATATTGTATCTAGGGGATAGTTCCACGATACCAGCAACCGGAACCAGTACGATAAGCCTGGCATTACTGACTCAAACAATAACGATGGAATCTCGATTCCCACCTGAGCTTCAGACCTCCCTGTTATCTGTTAGTCAGCTATCACAGAAATTTCTGATCACATTTAGAGACTCAACTTGTCTCATCAGCGATGCTGTTCTCGGTTCAGTAAACGATGGGGTTTATCAATTAAAAACTATGCCCGTTGTAGTCAATGCTGCCACTCTACTGAGGATTAAGCTCTGGCACCAGCGATTGGCTCACCTCAACCATCGATCACTGAAAATCTCTTATTCCATGTACGGCATACACTGAGACCGACGAGTCCCCTGCACCATGCGAGATATGTATCAAAACGAAACATCAGAAGAAGATAGAATGAAGACCATCACCCCGTACTACTCGTCCTTTCGAACTCGTCCATTCTGATCTTTGTGGCCCTATCAGCCCTCAATCTGTATCAGGTTTACGATATATCATACTCTATATCAATAATTACTCTCATTCTACCTGGGTTCATTTTCTTCGATCTGAGAACGCTGTCGATGTTGTTTCGGTCTTGCAGGTGTTCATGGCTGTCATGGAAAAATGTTTTCCGGAGTATCAAATTACTCGATTCCGTTGCGATAACGGAAGGGGCCAGTATAACAACAGTCTGTTTCGGGAAATTCTAAGAGTTTCCGGCATTTCCTTTGAGCCATCACCCCCATATACGCAAGACAAGAATGGGGTTAGCCAAAGGAGGAGACGAACGATTGTAATTAAAGCAAGGGCTATGTTACTCGATTCCCAATTTGGAGAGAAATTTTTTGGCTGAAGCAGTAAACACCCCAGTTTACCTGCATCCCCATTCACCTTTCCCCTCTGTTGGTAGTTTGACACTGCATGAGATGCTTTACTCCACAAAACCTGAACTTGCCCATCTCTGTAGCTATGCTTGTATCGCATACAAGCTGATTCCGGATACCTAATGTCAAGGCAAATTCTCTGAATTGGCTAAGAAGTATGGTTTTATCGGTTATGTAAACCAAACTTCTAAGATATGGCGTTCATGGGATCCCAAAGGAACACGAATAGTTCAGGCATCGAGTCTTCACTTCGATCAAAACGGATGTTATTGGAGACCGAGCGGTTACACACACTGAGTTAAACATACTCAAGTCTTGCATTCCTGACTACATCTCCCTTGAAGAGGATAATCCTGAGTCAGAGGTTTTAAACGAGGATGCGACTGGCGTAATTGACGGCAGTCTGTTAGTGGGTATGTGCGATGCCGAACCTCAACCATTGCAGCCAGATCCTGTGAACTCCGCGCCGGTAAGTTCTGAGAAGACCGCGACTTCTGATAAGGAGTACGATACCCCAACTCCTTCTGCGCAGTTGGATGCGCCTGCCACCAAGATGGGTGGTGCGAGGCATGACATTCCCACCGCTCCGTTGGTGCAGTACGAAGAGCCCATCCAAGAGACTTTTAAGAGGCTAGGGAAAAGCCGGGCACCAATTATAAGACCGGTGCGCCGTCTTGCTTGCTTGACACAAGTAGACTCTGTTTTTACCAAGTCCAGGGGCCAGTGACCTGGATGAAAGTGACCCGCTTAGCTACCAGAAAGGTATTCATCTTAGTCGCTGTGCATATTGCAAACAGGCCATTAGAGCAGAATTCCGTTTCTTGAAGGAGAATCGAACTTGGCCTTATCTACCTATGGTTCCTAACGGTGTGAAACCAATAGGTTGTAGGTGGGCTTTTCTTCTTAAAACTAAGCTGGATGGAACTCAGCGCTTTAAGGCACGGTTGGTGATTACAGGCTATGAACAAGTTCCCGGAATTGATCTTGGTGCAACCTTCGCACCGGTTGCGAAACTGTTAAGTTTACCACCACTTGTTCCCCCCTCTGGATTGAACAGGTGGGAGATGCATCATATGGATGTCTCTATTGCTTGCTTGAACCTCGCGATCAATAATGATGTTTACATGCAGCTACCGGAGTGCATTGATTGGCTTGAATCGGCGAAGCTCAATTCCTCCACCTTTTGAAAACTCAACAAGGCACTTGATGGCCTGAAGCAGGCCCCTCGTCTCTGGTATGATAATATTGATCGGCAATTAAAGACAATGGGACTCGATCAATGTAAAAAGGATTCCAATCGTTATATCGCTAAAGACTTGGATCTACTGCTTCTACTCTACATCGATGATATCCTAATAGTATCCAAATCTCATCATCAGATCGAGGAAACTAAACAACACCTCCGAAATCGATACCAGATGAACAACCTCTGAATAGGTGGAAGGTTCCTTGTTCTGAAAATCCAACGGTCCAATAACCGTCTACCTTTACACCAAATCTGTTTTATCAAGACAGTTCTACAATGGTTGTGTATGACTGAGAGTAATGGTGTATCGACCCCAATGGAAACTGGTCGAAGAACACTCTCTCCAGGGGAAGCAGATGAGTTGGTGGAACCAGGCGAGTGTCAATCCCTGATCGGTAGTCTTATGTATCTCGTTGTGGGGACTCGGCCAGATCTTGCCTTTGCGCTTGCTTCTCGCTGCAAGTTTTATGCAAACCCAACAGACGATCATCTCCTTGCAGCAAAACCTCTCCCCCGTTATCTTTGCCAAACGATTAATCTTGCACTGGTTTACAATAGGAATTACCAACCCGATATGATTGGCTACACAGATTCACACTTTGCTAGAGATATGGGTGACCGAAAGTCTACATCAGGATATGTTTTTATCCTTGCAGGTGCTGCGATCTCATGGAAAGCTAAGAAACACTTTTATTTCCTTGTCCTAAACTGAAGCTGAGTATATTGGTTATTTGGAACCTTCACGAGAGGCTATCTGGCTTTGACGACTTTATCCCACAATCTCTCAGACGAAACCAGTACCTAACTACTCAACTGCCATAACCAATGAGTGATTAAGCTCAACGGGAACCCAAGATTCCACGAACGCACCATCCATCTCGACATTAAGTTACACTACGTACGAGAATGCTTCGAGCAAGAACTAGTTGAACTTAAATACGTACCTTCGAACGAGATGATGGCTGATATTATGACAAAACCTTTACCTCGCGATACCCACCAGTGACATGTCCGGGGTCGATGTCTGCAAGTAGATTGAGAAGAGAATGGATATAACGGATGGTTAGTTACTATCATCGGTTATTATCTTTCTTTTGTTATTATTGGCTTTACTTTATTTCATTTTTCATGTACGGGACACTCTTCTTCCTACTACAGCCAGTGGAAGGTTTTTTAATGAGGTCACTAATGTTCTCTTATGTCTTTCCTGATGGTTATCAGGAAGGGTGGGAATGTTGTAAGGAATGGCTAGTATACCTCCGGATAACCTTTGAAATGGAATGTATGGATTCGGAGTTGTGCTGATAGAAGGAATAATATGGATCTGATTGAATGGAGTCGACTGGATGGAATGTTGTGGGATGGCTGAGTTCAGTCATTGGTATGGATATCTATGAGGTGGAAATACTTAGTATAAAAGATAAGGGAATACTTAGGATAATTATATTATTGAATAATTTAGTTACGTTCTATCACTTAAAATCTTTACAACTCACATTCTTCTTTTATTCAAACACTTTCACTTTTCTTATGATTCACAATTCGGAACATCATTCATTTATTTTTATTGTACTTTATTCCCTTTTTACTTTAATAACAGCTGGGGATGACAGACAAAGAATGAGTGATATATGGTGATGCCATGTAACCGAGATAGTAAATAATATTCCCACAAGGGAGAGAAGAAGGTTAAATAGATTATCAAGTACTACAAGTGTTAAGATAAAACTAAACAAAACATTCTGCTGCAAGCCTTATTTCTCTTTGAAATATTATACTTCCCTAAGGCTTTGCTTCAAATCTTGTGAGACGACACCATCTTTTGAAAACTAAATACTATTGAAGTAGCAATGTCACAAAGAACTGATGGAACCAAAGTTGACTCACAGCTTAACATCTGGGAGTTTCATCAGATCTAGATATTCTTCCTTGCCTATTAGTTTTTGCACATGAGCCAGGATTTGCCGGATCAAAAAGCATGAGCGAGATGAAACCCTGAACTTGACGTTTCTGAGCAGTGTTCCCAACAGGCCAGGAGCGCCAGGCTTCAGTAAAGCCGGGCCTGGCCTATGAAAATTGTCTGGGGCCTGGCCTGGTCGGAGCCTGTAGGTTTGGCAACGCCTGTAGGCTTGGTAACGCCTGAGCCTCGCCTGGCCGGGCCCGCCTATAGGCCGTATAGGCCTACTCTAGTCCGCTCCCGGCGAGCGGCTGTGCGCTCACCTCAGCAAAAATTCCAAATAAATGTTCCCTCATTACTAAATAATGTTAAAATGCAAAACAATTTGGCTTATTAGCAAAAAAATACAGGTGAGAGTAGGTCAATTAATTAAATTAATTGTACAAAAATAACATCGGAGGGAAAAATGGTAAGATTTGACTGATGGTGACTTTGGAAGTAAATCGTCAAGAGATTCTTCAAGTTAAGAGGTTTACATATCACTCATTGCGTGATTCCTTAAACAGCAATATCCGAAAGATAAAAACGAAACAGATAAAAGATGGGGAACATGAAAACGGCGAGGGAGCCAAGATACCTTTAAAGCAATCTGTTCTCAATGCTAATCACCTGGCCTATAGGCCCCTATCAGGCCTGATAGGCTTTGGCAGGCCAGCCAAATTCGGCCTATATTGGCCTAGGCTACATCCAGTGCAGCCTGCCTTGGCCTTGGCTATGGCCTATAGGCCGGCCTACGAACGGCCTGGCCCATTGGGAACACTGTTTTCTAAGCTTAAGAGCGGGGAGGAGTGTAACAGGAAAATCTCCACAGGGCCCTACTAGGCCCGTAGGGTATCTGGCCTTACCTCCATCTGCTCTAGGCTGTCCATGGACTGAAACAATATGGACTATCACCGGTTTTGTGCCCAGTCCTACCTCTAGAACAGACAGACTGGACAGTTCAGAACACTGCATGGCAAACTGCACAATGTTCAAATGCGCGAACAGAAGTACTAGCCTAGGAGCAGACCAAAGAGTAGATAAATCAGAAACTTTGTTTGCTCTGTGATCTATCTATCTACAATAACTAACCAAAACATGAAAAAATACCAAGTATAAGGAAACCAGATACCCTATCGCAAGCATGCTCAACAAAACAATGAAACCAATATCCTATACCAAGTACCGATTAGCCCGGAGGTGTAATACTCAAATCAAAAGAAAACCTCCTGGTTTGAGTCTAGATGTGACTAAATCATTCTGACTACAATAGTTTCAAATACGATATTTGATACACATTCTCCCTCGCTAACCACACTACCTGGGAGCCTAGTATCCTCTCCACCAGTTCCGGGGCTAGCATAGATCATATATCGAACCCCTCTTGACCACAACCTTTATTTTCTTCACTATCACAACCTCGCTCCCATGGATCCCCTGTCCTCAAGCGAACTCAATCCCAAACAAGAGCTCTCTATCCTAAGGAATAATTTTATTTAAATCACTAACGAAGTCAATTTTACATTCTCTGCCCAGCTCGTGCTATAGTTCTTTTTTTTTT